>WNFO01013377.1_pt1 | contig 17593 bp, 18 predicted proteins | sample 5400251 | NCBI WGS metagenome assembly WNFO01 (sample SAMN13153354, study PRJNA577476) | soil metagenome | isolation source: 100 cm saprolite under Madrone tree | place: USA:California | collected 2016-06-14
CCGGCCGCGCTCACCTGATGCTCCTGCATCGCCTGCAGCAGCGCGGCTTGTGTTTTCGGAGGCGTCCGGTTGACCTCGTCGGCGAGCACGATGTTTGCGAACACCGGGCCGCGCACGAACCGGAACCCGCGCTTACCGGTCGCGAGATCTTCTTCGATGATCTCGGTGCCGGTGATGTCGGACGGCATGAGATCGGGTGTGAACTGGATCCGGTTGAAGCCGAGATCGAGCGTCTCGGCGAGCGTCTGAACCATCAGCGTCTTGGCGAGGCCGGGGACGCCGACGAGGAGCGCGTGACCGCCGGAGAAGACCGCGGTGAGAATCCCGTCCAGCACGTCGCGTTGGCCCACGATCCGCTGCCCGACCTGGGACAGCAGGTCGCGCCGCGCGTCGGCGAGACGCTCGAGTAATTCGACGTCGCCGGAGGAGGCGGGTCGCTGGGATCGGGGTGTGGACGTCATTGGGCCAAGGTGAATTTAAATGATTGCGGAGTAAATAGTTGTAGATCTGACGATTTGCTTGCGAAAGATTTCACAAGCGTCTAGGTTTCCGGGCGCAACAATGACTCCCGCGCAAAAAGGTGAACACGGCCCCGACGGTTTCGGGATGGCGCTCAACTTCGCCGTGGCGATCCTGTTCTTCGGCGCCCTCGGCTGGTTCGTGGATGGATGGGTGAAGACGCTGCCACTGTTCACGATTGTCGGCACCCTGCTGGGAGGAGTCCTCGGCTTCTTGAACGTCTACTGGAAGATCCGCAGGGGCGACAAGGATCGCGGCGGGGCCCCATGAGGACCGCGCTCACCGGGATCGTGTTGACGGCGTTCGTGAGTGCCATCGCGCTGATCGCATGGGGGTCGCGGGCGGTGCTTCCCTGTGCGATGTTCGGCCTCGTGGCCAGCGCGATTCAAGTCACCGCCGGAACCGTGATGCGAACCGGCGGCGTGCCGGCTGCCTTCTCCGTATTCGCCGCTCGGTGGGCTGTCGGGATGGGATTACGGGTTGCGGGGGTCGTGCTCGTCGTCGCCGCCCTGACGCTGGGCCGCGTAGTCTTCGCTCCGCTTCCAACCACAGTCGGGTTTCTCGGGGTGCTGATTCCATTGCTATTCCTTGATGCGCGGGCGCTGCGATGATCCAGGCCCCTGACATCGGCGAGATCGTCCTCCGTCACGCCGCCGATTGCTATTGCATCGGCATCGAACCGTTTTTCGAATACTCCTGGCATAAATGGCCGGACCTGCATGTCGGTGGGCTCACGCTGAATCTGACGCCGACCAAGCACGTCATCTTTCTCTTCATTGCCGCGCTGCTCGTCTTTCTCACGATGTGGGTCGGGGGGCGGCGGATCGAGCGGCGACACCGCGAGGGCAAAGGCCCGGCCGGATTCGGCGCCGCGGTCGAAGGCCTGGTGTTGTGGGTGCGGGATGATATCGTGATCGCCAACATCGGTCACGACGGCGCGAAGTTCGCTCCCTACATCATGACACTGTTCTTCCTTATTCTGTACTGCAACCTGCTCGGGCTGCTGCCGCACGGTGCGACGCCCACCGGCAACATCGCTGTGACAGGGGCGCTCGCGATCACGGCCTTCCTCACGATCGAGATCAGCGGTTTCCGCAAGCTCGGCCTCAAGGGATATCTGCATACGATTTTTCCGAAGCCTCCCGGGCTCACTGGAGCCGGCGCCGCCATCATGTCCGTGGCGATGGGACCGATCGAGATCCTGGGGAAGCTCGTGAAGCCGTTCGCCTTGGCGGTGCGTCTGTTCGGGAACATGACCGCCGGCCACTTCGTAGTCCTCTCCCTGTTTGGTCTGATTTTTCTGTTCGGCAAACTGGCGTGGTTCAACTGGCCGATCGGGATCGTCACGGCCGTTCTGGTGCTGGGGATCATGCTGCTGGAGTTGATCGTCGCGTTTCTGCAGGCGTATGTTTTCGCGCTTCTGACGTCCGTTTTCATCGGGTTGATGCAACACGAACACTAGTCCCACTCCCACGAGGATGACATGCTGCTGAATCTTCTGCTGCTGCTGCAGGATCAGGCTCCCAACGCGGCACTGGTGGCCAAGAACACGAATTCGCTGCTGGGCGCCGGCATCGGTATCGGGCTCGCGATCATCGGGGCCGGGATCGGCCTAGGGCGCATCGGCGGCTCGGCTGCTGAAGGCATCGCGCGGCAGCCCGAGGCGGCCGGCGACATCAGAGCGGCGGCGCTGCTCATCGCGGTGCTGCTCGAAGGCGCGACGATCATCGCGCTTGTGTTCGCGCTGCTCTTCAAGTTCGTGGCCTAAGTGCTGCTCGTCCTCGCGCTCCTGCAGGGGCACGCCGCCGAATCGGGTCCTACGTCGCCGTTCGAGGTGAATTTCGGCCTGTTCTTCTGGACCTGGGTCGTCTTCATCGGGCTGTTCTTTGCCCTGAGGCGACTGGCGTGGCCCACAATCTTGAAGTCGGTGGAGGAGCGCGAGCGCAAGATCGAGAAACAGCTCCAGGACGCGGAGCGGGCAAACGCCGAGGCGCAGCGACTGCTCGAGGAGCACAAGAAACAGATCGCGGCCGCCCATAACCAGGCGCAGGAGATCCTGGCCAAAGCAAAGATCGTTTCGCAGAAGGAGCGCGAAACGCTGCTAGCCAAGGCGCGTGAGGAGTACGACGCGCTGCTGAACCGGGCCCGCAAGGACATCGACGCCGAGACAGAGAAGGCGATCCAGGCGCTGCGGCGCGAGGCGGTCGAGCTGTCGATCGCCGCGGCGTCGCGCGTGATCGAGGCGAATCTCGACACCGACGCGAACCGCAAGCTTGTGACGGAATTCCTCGAGAGCCTCGGCGAAGCGGAGAAAAAGAAGTGAAGAGCGTCACCGTCGCGCGCAATTACGCCCAGGCCCTGTTCGCCGCCGGCGATCAATTCAATGAGATTCTGGACGCGGTGGCGGGCGCCATCGCAGCAGACGAGATATCAGGTGTTGTTAGATGGAAAGCTGAATCGCGTACACGCCGGCATCACGCTGGCGGACGAGCCCGACGCGCCCACACAAAAGCAGGTGATTGATCGGCTTACCAAGGCGCTGGGACGCGAGGTGCGGGCCTACTTCCGGTCCGACCCGAAGATCCTCGGCGGGGTAGTCGTACGGGTCGGCGACCGCATCTTTGATGGCTCAGTCCGCAGACGGTTGACAGCACTGCAACGGAGAATGCTTACAGGGGAGTGACTATGAAGACTCTGTTCCTCGTTCTCGCCTCGTTAGCTGTTGTTTCCGACAAACCTCCTGTCATCAAAGAATGGCCTGTACCGTGGACGGACACGCGGCCCCGCGATCCGTTTCTCGATCCGACCACGAACCGCATCTGGTTCTGCGGCCAGGCGGGCAACTATGTCGCCTACTTCGTGCCGACGACGGGGGAGTTCAAGCGCTACGACCTGCCGCCCGGCAGCGGGCCGCACAACCTCATCGTCGATAAGTCGGGGTTCGTGTGGTACTCCGGCAATCTCGCGGGCTACATCGGCCGGCTCGATCCCAAGGACGGCAGCATCAAGCAGTATCCGATTCCCGACAAAATGGTGCGCGATCCCCACACGCTCGTGTTCGACAAGAACGGCGACATCTGGTTCACGGCGCAGGGCGGGAACGCGGTGGGGCATTTGAGCGTCGCCACCGGCACGATCCGCCTGATCAAGGTCCCCACCGAGAACGCACGGCCGTATGGCATCAAGCTGGACTCGAAGGGACGGCCCTGGTTCGTGGAGTTCGGGACGAACAAGATCGGCACGGTCGATCCCGCGACGATGCAGCTGCGCGAGATCACGCTGCCGCGCGCGGAAGCCCGGCCGCGGCGGATGGAGATCACGTCCGACGACAAGGTTTGGTACGGCGACTACGCCGGCGGCAAGCTCGGCCGCTACGATCCGGTGACGGGCAAGGTTGACGAGTGGCAGCTCCCCGGCGGGACGGACGCTCGACCCTACGCGATGGTGCGCGACGATGAGGACCGCGTGTGGGTCGTCGAGACGTCGCGGCCAAACAAGTTCGTCGCGTTCGATTCGAAGACGCTGCAGTTCTCCGAGGAAACCCAGGTGCCGAGCGGCGGCGGAGTGGTGCGGCACATGTTCTACGACCCGGCGACCAAGGCCATCTGGTTCGGGACCGACAACAACACGCTGGGCCAGGCGATCCTTCCGCCACGGACGCCACCCGCGCAGACGCCTTAAGCGACGGCGGCGAAGGGCGGCGAAGGGCGGTACTTTTCGCGCCTCACTTCGACTCGGAGCACTGCCGATTATGTCCGTCCTCCGCCGTCTCGTCCTCGCGGGCTGTCTCCTGGCGCTCGCGAGTTCCGCCGCCGCGCAACGACGCACCTCTGCCGCCCCTGCCGTCCCTGCCGCCCTTTTCGATACGTCGCTCTACAACGCGCTCGAATGGCGCGAAATCGGACCATTCCGGGGCGGACGCGTCACCGCGGTCGCCGGCCACGCCGACCAGCCGCTGACCTACTACTTCGGGGGCACAGGCGGGGGCGTGTGGAAGACGACGGACGGCGGGCTGACATGGGCGCCGATCTCGGACAAGGACTTCCGCGCCGGCTCGATCGGCGCGATCGAGGTCGCGCCGTCCGATCCCAACGTGATCTACGTCGGCACCGGGGAGTCACCGATCCGCGGCAACGTGTCGCCGGGGAATGGCGTCTACAAATCCACCGACGCCGGCAAGACATGGACCCACATCGGACTCGGGAACGCGGGCCAGATCGGCGCGATCCGCGTCCATCCCGCGAACGCCGACCTCGTGTACGTCGCCGTACTCGGCCACGCGTTCGGGCCGAATCCCGAGCGCGGCGTGTTCCGGTCCAAAGACGGCGGCAAGACCTGGGAGAAAGTGCTGTTCCGGTCTGATTCCGCCGGCGCCGTGGATCTCGCGCTGGACCCCGCCAATCCGCGGATTCTCTTTGCGTCGATCTGGCAGGCGCGCCGCGGGCCGTCGTACATGTCGAGCGGCGGGCCTGGCTCCGGACTGTTCAAGTCCACCGATGGCGGCGACACGTGGAAGGAGATCACCCGCAACGACGGCCTCCCGAAAGGCGTGATCGGCAAGATCGGCGTCACAGTGTCCGCCAATCATGACCGCGTATGGGCGATCGTCGAAGCCGACTCCGGCGGCGTCTTCCGATCCGAAGACGGCGGCGACACGTGGCGCCGCACCAACGACGAGCGCAATCTCCGCCAGCGCGCGTGGTATTACACGCATATCCATGCCGATCCCAAAAGCCCCGAGACCGTCTATGTCCTGAACACCGGGATGTACCGCTCGGTAGACGGCGGCCGGACGTTCACGCAGCTGCGCGCGCCACACGGGGATCACCACGGGTTGTGGATCGCGCCGAACGATCCGGCCCGGATGATCAACAGCAACGACGGCGGGGCGAACGTCAGCTACAACGGCGGCGCGACGTGGACGGGGCAGGACAACCAACCCACCGCCCAGTTCTATCACGTCATTGCCACCACGCACGTTCCTTACAAGGTCTGCGGGTCGCAGCAGGACAACAGCACGGTGTGCATCGCGAGCCGGACCGATGGCGGCTCGATCGGTGAGAAGGATTGGTACGAGGTCGGCGGCGGCGAGAGCGGCTGGATCGCGGCGCGGGCCGACGATCCCGACATCGTGTACGCCGGCAGCTACAGCTACCTCTCCCGGCTCGACGTTCGCACCGGCCAGGAGCGCAACATCTTCCCCTGGCCCGACAATCCGATGGGATGGGGCGCGGGCGACTTGAAGTACCGCTTCCAGTGGACGTTCCCGGTCGTGCTGTCGCCGTTCAGTCCCAACGTGTTGTATGCCGGCGCCAACGTCGTCTTCCGCACGACGAATGAAGGCCAGAGCTGGGAGGCGATTTCGGGCGATCTCACGCGCAACGACAAGTCGAAGCAGGGCCCCTCCGGCGGGCCGATCACGAAGGACAACACGAGCGTCGAGTACTACAACACCGTGTTCGTGATCGCGCCGAGTGCCAGGGACTCCGCGCTGATCTGGGCGGGAAGTGACGACGGCCTGGTACACGTCACCCGGGACGGCGGGAAGACCTGGACCAACGTGACGCCGCCGGCCTCGAGCCTCCCCGATTGGTCGCTGATTTCGTCGATCGAGCCGTCGCCACACGATGCGGCGACCGCCTACGTTGCGGCCACCCGCTATAAACTCGACGACTTCAAGCCGTACATCTTCAAGACGTCAGACTATGGCCGCACCTGGCGCGCGATCACGGCAGGGATCCCGGACGGCCAGTTCATCCGGGTGGTGCGTGAGGATCCCGCGCGGCGGGGTCTGCTTTACGCCGGGGGCGAATTCGGCGTCTACGCGTCGTTCGACGACGGCACTCACTGGCAGTCGCTGCAGCGCAACCTGCCCGTCGTTCCGATTCACGACCTCGTCGTCAAAGACAACGACCTCGTCGCCGCGACGCACGGCCGCTCGTTCTGGATCCTCGACGACCTGACGCCGCTGCAGCAGCTCGCCGATTCTGTCAGCCGCGCTACGCGCTTCCTCTATACTCCGCGGACGGCGTATCGCCGAGGGCTGGGTGGGGGATTTGGGGGTGGGGGCTCGGGATTGGTCGGCGCTGGTCGCAATCCACCCGGCGGCGCTGTCGTGTTCTTCTATCTCAAGACCGCCCCTGATTCAGCGACCAACGTGAGCCTCGATTTTCTGGACAGCCGCGATTCTCTGGTCCGGAGGTTTACTCCCAAGCCGCGCGCGCCGACCGATTCGTTGAAGGTCCGCGCCGGCATGAACCGGTTTGCCTGGAACTTGCGGTACCCCGACGCGAGCCGCTTCCAGGGCATGATCTACTGGGCGGGGGGCACGGCGGGGCCGGTGGCGGTGCCGGGGAGCTACAAGGTCCGGCTCACGGTGGGCGACTGGTCGGCGACGCGCGATTTCACGGTGCGGCCCGATCCGCGCGTCAAGACGACGCCGGAGGAGTATCAGCGCCAGTTCGACTTGCTCACGAAGATCCGTGACCGGGTGAGCGCCGCCAACGACGCGGTGCGGCGGATTCGCGAAGTGCGCGAGCAGCTCGATGGAGCCGCGACACGCGCGCGCGGCCTCCCCGGCGACGCCGGCAAGCGCATCGCGCAGCAGGCCGACTCGATCAAAGGACGGCTCGCCACGGTCGAGGAGGCGATCTATCAGGTGAAGAACCGCTCGAGCCAGGATCCGCTCAACTATCCGATCCGGCTGAACAACAAGATCGCGTCGTTGGCAGGGGTCGTAGCGAGCGCCGACGCCGCGCCGACGGCGCAATCGGAGCAGGTGTTCACCGAGCTGGCGGCGGCGCTGCAGGTGCAGCTCGATCGGTTGAAGGCGGTGCTCGACACGGACATCCCGGCGTTCAACAAGCTGGTGAAGGAGAGCGACGTCCCGGCGATCATCCTGCGGTGACCCGCTAGAGCCGGTAGCGCAGCCCCAGTCCCACGCCATAGCGCCAGGTGGCCTGTCGCTCCAATTCGGACGGCAAGTCACCTGGGTCGAACCACGATTTCGAAAGCATGCCCTCGAGCCGAATCGCGCCCGAGAAGCGGTTCGCGATCGGCCATTCGTACGCCGCTGCGGCCACGGCGCCGGCGCGGGATCGGGTCTCGTGCTCAGCCTTCCAAAGGTGGAGGGAGGGTCCCAATTCCATCCTCACCGCTCCGCTCGACCCTATCCCCACCACCTGGAAGTTGAGCAGCAGTTGGCCTTCGAGTACCTCACCGGACGAATTGTCCGTTAGAGTCAAGTCGGGAGCCGCGGCCGTAATGCCGACGGTTGCGTACGATACCTGTAGTCCCAGACGTTCCCGGCCAATCGCGCGATCCACGCGAACCCCGAATGTGGTGCCATTGGCGGGCTGAACCCTCGTGGGGCCGCTACTGTCATTCGCAGCGCGAGACGATCCACGATAGTGGGTGGCATTGATCTCGAATCCCACATTCCATTGCGCTGCCGCTGGGACGGCGATCACCGCCATGAATACCAGTACCGCTGCTCGAACACGCATAGTCACAAGTCCTCAGTACATGACCAGGTTGATCCAGCCGTTTGTGACGTTGTTGTCGCCTTTGACGAACCAGCTGTAGCCGGGGTACGTGATGCCGACGATGTCGTCTTCGACGGCAGTACCAACCACGTCGTCATTGGTCTTGAAGAAAGACGCAATTGCCTGCCAGAGACTCTTGGCCGCTCTCGCGTACTTGTATGCCTTCACGATCGTGCCACTCGAGTCGTTTCCCGCCGTGAGGTGGTTATACAGGCTGTCCACCACCTGAAAGAGGCGCTCGGCGCGCCCGACATCCGTTTTGATCTGGCACGCGGTGTCATCGTCCTCGACGACAACGATCCGAAGGTTCTGTTGCGGGTGCGCCGCGTTGTACGCATTCAGTTGCGCCTTTGAGAACAGCAGCACGTTGCCTGACCAATCCAGATCGTTCTGGTCGAACGTGTACGGTCCGCCGGCATGCTCGCCCGCGCACTGATAGTCATACAGCGAGTCGGTCGTTCCCTTCTGGCCCAGCATGTGTACCTCAAATTCGGGGGACCCTTTCAACCAGCCTTCAAAGTCTTGCACGAAATGGCTTTTGGTCATGTACAAGCCGGGGGCCGGCGGAGGGGGAGGGACCACCCCGCCGATCGGCCCGCCCGGCGTGCCGTCGCATTCGACGATGCACTCCATGACGCGCGCCGGCCGGACGGAGAAGTCGGTTTCGACCGGCACGAGCGCCAGCACCGGCGTGCTGGGTGGGGTTTTGGGATCGAGAACCTGACGCCGGCCGTCGGGATCGAAGGCGATGGGCGGATCGTCGTCTGTCAGCGCGGTCGCGACCAGCACCTGCTCGTCGCCGGTCCACGCCGCGCGATGTGCCGGCACGGGGAAATAGACCTCGAGCGTGATCGCTGCCTTGGCCTCGCTGGCGAGCACGTCTTTGGTCGCGCCGTTCTCCACCGCGATTTCGCGCAGCGCCCGGCTTTCGTTGGCATTCAGGAATGTGTCGAGCTGCAGCTTGTGCTCGCGATACGGCGAGGCGTTGAGTTGTGCCTTCAGGTAGGCCCGAAACGCCGGGTTCTTCAGCCCTTTCGCGAACATCCTGGCGAGCGCTTCGGGACGTTTGGCATTGACCGTGCTGGCGGCAATCGGTGTTTCGGCCGGCGGGGTCACGGTCCGGTCGCTGCAGGCGGCGATGAGGATGATCGTCGCCAGAGCGCAGCTGCGGTGCAACATGAGTCCTCCTGGTAAGAGTGGAGGCTCATTGTGGGGGCGGACGCCGGAGGATCGTCGTCCTTTCCTTGCGACGCGGGCCCAGAAGACGCGAGATTCCCGGGCCCATGCTCGTGCTCGTCCTGGCGCTGCTCGCATCCGATTCGACCTACTGGCAACAGCGGGTCGCGTACGAGATCATCGCCTCGCTCGATGAGCCGAGTGGCGTGCTCAGCGGCAATGCCCGCATCAAGTACGTCAATCAATCGCCCGACACGCTGCGCGATTTCTATGTCCATCAGTATCTGAATGCGTTCCGCCCCGGCTCGCGCTGGGCCGCCGTGGATTCCGCGGAGGGCCGAGTCCGCTTTCAGCACATGAAGGACCCCGACTACGCGTTCGAGCGGATCACTCAGGGCTCGCTCGGCGCACCGGATTATCCGTACGCCCCCGACTCGACGATTGCGCACTGGCGATTGCCGCGGCCGCTCGCGCCTGGTGATTCGATGAGCGTCGATATCAGTTGGAAGGCTCGGCCGTCGACGTTGCCCCGACGTCAGGGACGCCAGGGCCGGCGCTTCGACTTCGCGCAGTGGTACCCGAAGGTCGTCGTGTACGACAAGTACGCCTGGGAAGCGCATCCGCTGTATCCCGCGGGCGAGTTCTATGGTGAGTTCGCGAGCTACGACGTGATGCTCGATCTGGCTGCGGATCAGGTGGTTGGCGCAACAGGTGTGCCGGTCGAAGGTGACCCCGGATGGCAAAAGGCGGCGGTCGGGGCGGTCGCTGGCGGTGCGATCGACTATCAACGCAATTATTACGGGCGGGCGGCCGGTCAAAACCGCTGCGGCACCGTCGGGCCCGGACGGAAATGCGTGCGGTTCTACGCGGACTCAGTACATCACTTTGCCCTCTCATTGAATCCCGATTACCGCTACGAGCAGGGGCGCTACAAAGACGTCGTCGTCCACGTGTTCTACCAGCCCGGGGACACCGCGACGTGGGGCAAGGGCATCGCGGTGAAAGGCACCGAGATCGCGCTCGCCTGGCTCGATTCCCTGTACGGCAAATTCGCGTGGCCGCAGATCACCAACGTCCACCGCATCGAGGGCGGCGGCACCGAATTTACGGTCCCGGATATCCGGCTCTCGACAGCGATCTTCTTTTGTGGGACGTGGACCGCTGGAGCGAGCCGGTGTCGATGGTCAGCGAGCGCTACCGCGATTTCGCCACGTACAACACGATGATCTACGAGAAGGGCCAGCTGTTCTACGAGCAGCTGCGCTACATCGTGGGCGATGACGTGATGCGGCAGATCCTGCGCACCTACTACGCGCGCTGGCGTCTCAAGCATGTGGATGAGCAAGCGTTTCGCGACGTCGCCGAGGAGGTCTCGCACCAGGATCTGAAATGGTTCTTCGGCCAGTGGCTGCACGGGACGCCGCTGATCGACTACCGGCTCACGAAAGTGCAGCGGAGGCGGATGGCCGACGGCCGCTGGCTGACGGCGGTCACCATCGATCGGCTCGGCGACGGTTGGATGCCGGTCGAGATCGGCGACAAGGACACGATCTATGCCCGCGCGACGGGGCAGCCCGACCGGGAGCGGGTCGAGTTCGTGACCGCCCGGAAACCGAAGCGCCTCGTGCTGGATCCGCGCCAGCGCTCGCACGATTGGAATGCGCTCAACAACAATGAGAAGCGCGGCTGGCTTTTCGGCTCGCGCTCGAGATCGCTCGTGCGACTCGACAATCCGACGCGCCAGGAATCCCGCCGCGACCGGGTCGTGACCGGCTTGCTGCCGCTCCTGTGGTACAACGACTACGGCGGCGTAACGGGCGCGGTGCACGCGCGCTCCAACTACCTCGGCCGGTTCGAGAAGAATGTCGGCGTCTATTCGTACGCCTTTGACCCCGACGCCAGGCATCGCGAAGGGTTCTATTTCCGCTTTGGAAACCCGGTCAGCCACCCGATGCCGCGCACCGAGGCGTCGCTGGCAGGATGGAGCCTCGACGGACGGGCCGGCATCGCATTGCACTCCGACCGGTCGCTGCGCCGGAGCCTGGCGTTCGGGCCCGACCCCCACGCGGGCTTCGACGCGATCTGGATGGCGGTCCACGATCTCGGCTATGTCGATCGCCGGCTGTGGGACAACGCCGGCACGATCGAGGCGGGACCATGGGCTGCGGTGACGAGTCGCAGCGGCGACCGGGTGTGGCGGGCACGGGTCGGCGTGCGGGGCGGGGTGGTGTACCGCAATCCCGGTGCGGGTGCGCCGTCGACCACTCGTTACGATATTGATGGCTTCGCCCGCGTCACCGGCGATGTCAGCGTGCGCATGCCGGCCCTCGGGGTTCGATTATTCTTCGGGAGCTACCTCGCCAATAGCAAAAGCCTGCCGCCGCTGCAACGTCGCATCATGCTCGCGGGCGCCGATCCGTACGAAACCTTCACCAATCCGCTGCTGCGCAGCCGCGGCGCGCTGTTCGTGCGGCCCGATTTCCATTACCAGGCCCCAGGCGACGCCAACCTGCGCGGCTTCCGGCCAGACCTCGGCGGCCGCTGGGCGGTGGCGCTGAATATGGAAGGGATCAAAACCCTCTTCCGGCGGGCAAGCAACGATGGGCTCCTCAATCACGTCGCGCTCGAGACATTCCTCGATGCGGGGTTGGTCGATAGCCTAGCGGTGCCGGCATCGGGCGGTCACTCGTACACGACGTTGTACGACGGCGGCGTGGGGTTCGTGACCCGTCATCGCATCAACGAGCTCGCGTGGACGATGCGATTCGAGGTGCCGCTCATCGTCAATCGGTGGGATTACGCTGCCGACGGGACCGACACGCGCGTACGATTCCGCTGGCAGGTCAGCCTGGAGCCGAGTTTCTGAACGAGCGCCGAGAATTCTTTCAGAGCACGATCGGCAAGGTGCTCCATGAAATCGCCCGGCGCACCGAAGAGCGCGTGGCGCCGAAACGCTGGTTTCGGCCCCCGGGCGCCGCGGACGAAGTGGCGTTTGTGGCCGCCTGCACCCGCTGCGGCGACTGCATCGACGTCTGCCCCGTGCACGCCATCCTCAAGACACCCGCGAACGGCGGCGGCCTCGCCGCCGGCACGCCCTACATCGATCCCACGACGCGCTCCTGCATCGCCTGCGAAGACATGCCCTGCGCCGCAGCGTGCGAGACCGGCGCGTTGACGAAGGTGCCATGGGACACCGTGCACATGGGTGTGCTGGAGCTCGATCCGCAGCGCTGCATCACGTTCCAGGGAGCCGAATGCGGCGTCTGCGCCCGCGCGTGTCCGATTGGAGAGAAGGCGCTCGCGCTCGACGATCGGGGGCGTCCGGTGCTGAAGCCGGAAGGCTGCGTCGGCTGCGGGGTCTGTGTGACCGCGTGCGTGACGTTGCCATCCTCGCTCAAATTGAGCCTCGCGTGAGCGACGCGATTACCCGGGTCGACAAGCCATGGGGATACGAGCTCATCTGGGCGAAGACCGACCGATACGTGGGCAAGATCCTGCACATCGAGGCCGGCCACGTGCTCTCGCTGCAATACCACAATGTGAAGGACGAGACGATTTACGTGCTGGCGGGCGAGATCATCCTGCGCACCGGCAAGGTCGAAAAGCTCACCGAGCGCCGCATGAAACCCGGCGAGAGCCTGCACATTTCACCCAAACAGATCCATCAGTTCGAGGCCGTCGTCACGACCGATTTGCTCGAAGTCTCCACGCCCGAGATTGACGACGTCGTGCGCCTCAAGGATCGCTACGGACGAGTGCCCCCCACATGAAAGTCATCATGCCCATGGCCGGCAAAGGCACCCGCCTCCTGCCGCTGACCAAGCGCGTCCCCAAGCCGCTCGTGAATGTCGCCGGCAGGCCGGTGATGGATTACGTGATGGACGCGCTCGAGCGAGCCGGGCAGCTCGAGGAGCTGATCATCATCACGGGCCACTTGAAGGAGAAGGTCGAAGCCTACGTCCGCAAGAACTACAAGACTCCCGCGCGGTTTATCGAGCAGAAAGTGCTCGACGGCACGGCCGGCGCCGTGAATCTCGCCCGCCCGTACGTGGACGGGCCGGTGATCGTCATTTTCGTGGACACGCTGTTCGATGCCGATTTGTCGATCGTCAAGACCACCAAGGCCGACGGCATCATTTGGACGAAAGAAGTCGAGGACTATCAGCGCTTCGGCGTCGTTGTGTCGGACAAACAGGGTTACATGACGAAGATCGTCGAAAAGCCCAACACGCCGATCTCCAAGCGGGCCAACATCGGCCTGCAGTATGTGAGGGATTGGCGCACGCTGTTCGATGGCGTCGAGCACGTCCTGAAGAGTCCCGCGGGCAAGGGTGGGGAATTCTTTCTTACTGATGCCTTCCAGTACATGGTGGACAAGGGCAAGAAACTGTTCGTCAGCGAAGTCGGCGGCTGGTACGACTGCGGGAAGGTGGATACGCTCCTCGAAACGAACCAGCATTTGCTCGAGCACGGCCGCGGTAAGCGCCCGGCCAAAATCCCGGCAGATGTGAAAATCAAGGAGCCGGTCTACATCGAAGACGGCGTCACGCTCAAGGACGCCACAATCGGTCCCAACGTCGCCGTGGAAGCGGGCAGCAGCATCGTGGGCAGCACCGTCGCCAACAGTATCCTCGGCAAGGGTGTCCAGGTGAAAAACGCCACGGTCCGAGGCTCCGTGATCGGCGACAAGCAGGTGATCGAGGGTCGCGAGGTGAAGGACGCGGTCATGGACGCGGGCGAGCTCGCGCCCGCGCGATAGTGAACGAGTTCCTCGAGCTTTTCGTCTACAACGGCTGGGCGAACCGCATCATCTTCGACGCGGTCGCCCGGCTGCCCGAGGAGCAGTACTTCCGCGACCTCAAGAGCAGCTACGGCGGGATTCACGGTACCCTCTGTCACATCGTGTGGGCCGAGCAGTTGTGGCTGCATCGCTGGCTCGGCAAACCCAACCCCGCCGTTCCGCAAGGAACCGATCTGACATCGCTGGACGAGGTCCGCAGGCGCTGGGAAGCGGTCGACGCGGAGCGGGGCAGGTTCGCGGCCGGGATGACCGATGCTCGGCTCGAAGAGACGAGGCTGGTAAAGCCTTCCAGCGGTGGGGAATACGTTCATACATACCGGCAGATGTTTCGCCACTTCATCAACCATTCGTCCTACCATCGCGGCCAGATCGTGACGTTCCTGCGCCAGCTTGGCGCCCCGCCGCCGAGTACCGACCTCATCCTGTACTATCGGAGGGGTTGACGGCGGCAGGGGAACCTTGGTTAGTTACTGACCGTTCAGTTACTAACTTTGGAGCCCACAATGCCGCAGGCAGTCGCAAAACCCCGTTGGCGCCGCCGGAAAGATGCCCGTCCGGAAGAGATCATCAGCGCTGCGCTGGAGGTCTTTGCCGATCGGGGCTTTGCCGCCACGAAGCTCGAAGACGTCGCGCGCCGTGCCGGCGTCACGAAAGGCACGATCTATCTCTACTTCGAAAACAAAGAGGCGTTGTTCAAGGCGCTCATCCGGCAGACCATCGTCCCCGTGATCGCGCAGGGCGAGGAGCTCGCAAGGTCCTTCACCGGGAGCGCGCGCGACCTGTTCGAGCGCCTCGTACGCGAGTACTGGCGGCTCGTCGGTGAAACGTCGCTCGTCGGTATCCCGAAACTCATGATGGCGGAAGCGAACAATTTTCCCGAGCTGGCCCGCTTCTACTACGAAGAAGTGGTGACGCGGGGACACAGGCTGATGGCCAGCGTTATCGAGCGGGGCATCAAAGCGGGTGAATTCCGTCCCGTCAACGTCATGGTGGCGGCGAAGCTGGCGATGTCGCCGGTGATGCATGCCGTCATTGCCCGCAAAGCATTCTCCGCCTGCATGCCCGAAGGCTTCGACGTCGGCGTTTACCTCAACACCCACATCGATCTCTATCTCCATGGCATCACTAAATCGTAGTCTTGTCGTCGCGCTGGTTATGGCCGGAGCCGCGCCGTTAACCGCGCAGGTTCCGGCGCCGCTGCGCTTATCGTTCGCCGACGCCGTGCGTCAGGCCACGGGCCAGACGCAGGAAGCGCCGCCGTCCGTGACGATCGCCGGCTTCCGCGCCGATGCCGCCGCGGCGCGGGTGCGCCAGGTGCGCTCCGGATTGCTTCCTGATCTCTCGCTCACGGGTTCCTGGGTGAACCGCTCGTTCAATTCCAAGACCTTGGGATTCTCATTTCCCGGGCCCGTGGTGATCCCGACGCGAATCGGGCCGTTCAGTGCTTATGACGGTCGCGCGCGGCTCACGCAGACGATCTTCGATTTCTCGAATCTCGGCCGGATCAGCGCGGCCAAAGGGCAGGTCCGTGCCGCTACCGCGGAGCGCTCGGCGGTCGTCGAAGCCAGCGCGCAGAATGTGGCACTCGCGTACGCGCGCGCGGTGCGGGCACAGGCCGTGGTCACCGCGCGCGGCGCCGACTCGGCGCTCGCCGCGGAGCTCGTCGGTCTCGCGGTGGCGCAGCAGAAGGCGGGCGTCAGCGCGTCGATCGACGTCACGCGGGCCAGGACGCAGTTGGCGGAGGCAGCCGGCCAGCTGGTCGTCGCGGAAAACCAGCTCGATCGCGCCAAGATCGACCTCGCCCGTGGGCTCGGCCTCGATCCGAGCACGCCGATCGCGCTGACCGACACCCTGACCGCGCAGCTGGGTGCCGCTGATGTGCCGGTCTATCATGACGCCGCCGTGGCGCAAGCCGTCGCGGTGCGCCCCGATCTCGCAGCCGAGATCGCGCGCGGCGCAGCGGCTCGCACGGCGGCGTCCGCGATCTCCGCGGAGCGGCTGCCCCGACTCGATCTCGAGGCGGACTATGGGCTGAGTGGCGTGCGCATGCCGGATGCAATCACGACCCGCCAGGTCGCGGTCCAGGTGACGCTGCCGATTCTGGACGGGTTCCGGCGCGAGGGTCGAGTTGCAGAACAACAGTCGGTGGTACGTGAATCTGAAGTCCGTCAGAAGGATCTGCGCCAGCAGGTCGCCGCCGACGTCGACGGCGCATTGCTCGACCTTCGTTCGGCGGCGGCGCGGCAAATGATCGCTGCGGACCGGCTGCAGCTCGCGGCGCAGGAAATTTCGGAAGCGCGCCAGCGCTTCAAGGCCGGCGTCGCCGGCAACATCGAAGTGATCAACGCGCAATCGTCGCTGCTGCGTGCACGCGACGCGGATATCGACGCACGTTTCGCAGCCGTAACGGCGCGCATTTCGCTGGCCCGGTCAGTCGGATCGGCCCGGACGCTTCACTAGCAACCCTCAGAGAGAGCACAGGCACATGGCTACGACGATGGAACCAGAGACGGAAACTTCGGCGCGGCCCGGGCCGCGCCCCTCCACGCCGGCCCCGGCAGCGGCTCCCAAGAGCTCGCGCCGGACGGTCTTCATGATCATGGGCGTGATCCTGCTTGGGCTCGTGATCTTCGGCGTCCGGAAATGGTGGTTCGGGCGCTCGCATGTTTCGACCGACAACGCCCAGGTGGACGGCCACATCGTGCCGGTCCTGCCGAAGGTCGGCGGCTATGTCGTCGAGGTGCGGGTCGACGAGAACCGGGCGGTGAAGGCGGGCGACACGCTCGTCGTGCTCGATGACCGCGACTTCCGCGCCCGGCTTGCGCAGACGGAAGCCGATCTGGCCGCATTGCTGGCCACGGTCAGCAGCCGTACGCGCGTCGGTCAGGCAGAAGCGGCGGTCGCCCAGGCGCAGGCGAATGCGTCGAAGGCACGCGCCGATCTCGCCCGGATGGAGCCACTCGCCGCGCAGAACATCGTGAGCCAGCAGCAGCTCGACGCGGCCCGTGCCGCGGCAGCCGCCGCCGAGGCGCAGCTAGCCGCCGCGCAGGCGATGCTTGTCGGTGCCGATGCCCGCGTCGCAGCGTCGCGTGCGGCCCGCGATCAAGCGGCACTCCAGCTGTCCTACACGCGGATCATCACCCCATCTGCCGGCATCGTCTCCAAGAAGGCGGTGGAGCTGGGCCAGCTGGTGCAGCCGGGCCAGCCGTTGATGACCGTCGTACCGCTCGAGGACGTGTGGGTCACGGCCAATCTGAAGGAAACCGAGACGGCCGACGTCACGCCCGGCGACTCGGCCGACATCACCGTCGATGCCTACAAGGGCATGCACGTCCGCGGTCACGTCGAGAGCCTGTCACCGGCGACAGGCGCGAAGTTCTCGCTGCTGCCGCCCGATAACGCGACCGGCAACTTCACGAAGGTGGTGCAGCGCATTCCCGTGCGTATTCACCTGGACAGCCCCGTGGACCCGGTGCATCCGCTCAGGCCGGGGATGAGCGTCGTAGCGACCATCAAGACGCACTAGCATGACGGCGATCGCGCTGCCGGCAGC
>WNFO01008110.1_pt1 | contig 17591 bp, 15 predicted proteins | sample 5400251 | NCBI WGS metagenome assembly WNFO01 (sample SAMN13153354, study PRJNA577476) | soil metagenome | isolation source: 100 cm saprolite under Madrone tree | place: USA:California | collected 2016-06-14
GGGAAGCGTTCTTGAAGCACACAGCGGCGCCCGTGCAGATCTCCAGCCTCGAGGCCCACGACGTCAAGGTGCGGATCCTGGGCGACGTCGCGATTATTCACGCGCGAACCACTTACACCCTGCCGGACGGACGGCCCGCATCGGGCCGCTACACCGACGTGTGGGCACGGCGCAACGGCCGATGGCTGGCCGTCTCGGCTCACGTCACACGCTGTTAGGCAGCGCTCAGCGGCAACGAGCTTGGACTTTTGAGATGTTCCTGGCGTAAGCTCACCTCCACTCTCCCGCGGGTGGCAGCCTTTGCCGAACTACCATTACTCGTACCTCGTCGGGGTGCTCATTTTTGGAGCGGCCTGGGTGGTCTGCTCCGTTCTTGGAAAGAAGTACCGGGCGGAGATCCGCTGGGGCAGTCTCATCTCGGCGCCGATGGCGCTTACAAGCCTTCTGTTTGTTCCGCAGTATTGGACGCCGCCCTCGCTATTTGACCTGGACGCGAAGATCCGCGTTGGGATCGCTTCCGTGGTGGCTGAAATCCTTCTGAAGGAGAGACTTTCGGCGATTCGCAAAGGAGCGCGCAAACGGCACTTCGCTCCGTTCGTGGTTATCGTCGTGGTTTTTCTCGCCCTTGAGTTTTGGCATCCGGGCAAGACCATCTACAACACGATCATCGCATTCGCGGTCGGCGCTCTTGTGATTGCTCTTCTCCGGCGCGACCTGGTCCCCTCGATGCTCGTCGGCGCTCTGAGTTTCACCGTTTTGTACTTTGCGTTGTTCTTGATTTTTCTTTCTTTGTACCCCGAATTCATCCAGCGCTATTACAACATCCCAAATCTTCTCGGAATCTACGTTTTTGGAGTGCCTATCGAAGAACTCCTCTTCGCCGGAACGGGCGGGGCGATCTGGAGCGTCGCGTATGAATATGTGCAAGGGTATCGCCTCACCCCCGCGCCGCCTGTCTGATTTGCATCATCTGCTGTTTATTGACGGACTTGAACAATTCCATTAGTTCGACTCGGCTTCTGCTAAACATCAATTCTTGGGAGCAGGGGTCGAAATGATTTGCTGACACGCGGCCACAAAGGAGTTGCGATCAGTTGGCGTCAGAAAAGCCTGGAAGTCCAACACGGTACGGCACTGTTTGCCAGCCTCCACGGTGTCATTTTGCTGGAGGGCGAGCCTTGAAAGCATCCACGACTGGTACGCGATGGGGCGTCCATATGCTTGCCGAAGAGCGGTATTGCCCGAACCTGCTTTCTTGAAGTTTTTCTGGCAAATGGCAATCGACCGGGTCGCATAGTCCCGAGCAAAATCGTACTTCTTTTCTTGTGTGTATAGGTTCGCGAGGTTGGCCAATGATTCCGCAGCTTCAGGTGCATCCTTGTCGTGGTCTTGCCAAAGCTTGAGGGCCTCCTCGTAGTAGCGTTGTGCTTCGTCATACTTTTTCTGGGCCGTACAGAGTTGTCCCATGAGAAAAAGTATATGAGCACGGACTTCAGGCGTCTGGTTGCTGCTGTTATCCCCAAATGTCACCGTCACGATGCTGTTGACCATTGCTAGTTTCCCGTCCAGTTCAAACGGTCGGTACTTCCACTTACGTACAGCGTTGACAGCGGCCGGAACTAACAGCGGGTGCCCGGACATTACGCGTAGAACAGATGCCGTTCCCGATTCGCCGATACCTATCTCGAGAAAGACGGTCCCCGTGATCCGCGTCTCCTGAGCCAGCAAAGGATAGTCGGGCGCAACTTTCTTGATCACGTGTTTTGCCACGTCGTCAGGCGACATGCATGTGAAAGTTGTCTGACCGAAAACAGAGAAGGTTATAGCAAGGAGAAGAACCGCTCGTCGCATGCAGCATATTACCAAAGGCAGCTTCGGAACGGAATAAGAGTCGTGGAGCCGAAAACAGGCAAACCACCCCTGCGCCCCTACCTGTATGGAATTGCCCGAGTCTCAGCGCCTGATAAGTCGATTATCGGACAAGTGACCCAAAACACTCCTTTTTTCCCCTTCTCAATTCCAAGTAATGGGCCCCTGCTCTCATCAACTTGCAGAGGCGCTCGCGCGGGAGTTTTTGACACTATGCGAGTGAAAAGTGCGCGGATAACCGGCGGATGCCGACTGTTGCGGCGAGAACAGGGGTCTTGGGAACGACGGTTGCGCAAACGACCCTTTTGAAACCGGCCAAACCAATCCCAGCCACCTGAGATGGATGCGGCCGGCTTTTTCCTTCACGCCAATTCAAACACATGCCCTACTATCCCACGGCAAACAAACCACTTACAGTAATCACTTGACAACCAGTACCGATATGCTATAATGGGTTTGTTGCTTCGGCACTGTTCTTCCGTGCCTTGCCACCTATGGCCTCCCGCCACGCGGTCCTTCTAACTCCTTCACTATCTTCACGCCCCGTTCAGCCACTCTCTTGCGCACAAATCACGCGCGAAACTCCTCTAATTCCAATCTTTGTTTTCAAGAGTTTGCGCACTCTTTCATTTTCCGTATCCTGTAAGTCCTGTGTTTGCCACTCTTACGCGAACGGCCGGGGTGGATACCAACAATTCCCAACTTGGAGCGAATCTCTCGCCGCTTGCAACCCGTCACTCACCTCCATCAACCGGCCTCCACTGGTTCGATGTGTCGATTCCTCTTCTCCCCTTCAACTTTCGACTTTCAACCGCGTCTCTTTCCCCTCTTCCCGCCTGACTTTGTCTCAGCGCTCCGCCAAGTCCTTTACAATCCGCACTTCCAAGACCCCCCTCCCGCAACTCCTTTATAATCCGCACTTACAAGCACCCCTCGGATCTGCGGGAAACAAAGGACTTATAACCCCTTTAGAATCCGCACTTACGAGAAATTCTCCTGTAAGTCGTTTAGAATCCGCACTTACAAAAACAGGGGGTGGGGGGTCCTTCCGGCCGTTCAAACGATTCTTTTCAGGTGGAAGATTCCCCCAGCGGAAACAGCGTCGGCTCCGCAGGCGGAGCGTCCGCGATGGCATCGAGTTCCGGGTAATGCTGGCGCAGCGGTTCGGGAACTTTGACTTTTGTTTTCTTGAGGATGTGGATGAGTTGCAGAGCATTCACGACGGCCTTGCCCTGGAAATGATTATTGGTGATCACAAACGTGTCGCGGGCGTGCTCCTTCACTTTCTGCACCCGCGTGATCCAGGGAGCAAGCTCTTCGGCGGAGTAGAGGTAGTTATACCGCTCATGCACAGGAATCGCGGCGTCGTCGCTGAACCAGGTATCGTAGCGCCGCCCGTGCAGCCGCACGTAGCCCACGGGCGAGGTCGCCTGCGCCGAAGGCGCCAGGGAGCGGCCGATAAGCGGCTGGTCGATATTGCAGAAGCCGGCATTATGCTCGCGCAGGAAAGCCAGCGTTTCAGGAGAATTCCACGTGGCGTGGCGCACTTCGACGACGAGGGGATAATCCCGAAACCGCAACAGAACCGCGGAGAGATGCGCCACGGTCTCTTTGGTGCGATGAAAGGAAAATGGAAACTGAAGAAGGACGGCGCCGAGTTTGTTCGCCGCGCGTAAAACGTCGAACCCGGCGCGGACCGCTCGCTCGTCTGCGCCCGTGGGGCCCGATCCCACGGAAGTGGTGTCGTGGGTGAATTTCTGCCAGAGTTTTGCGGTGAAGACAAAGCGCGGGTTGGCCGCCACGCGCTCAATCCATTGCGCGGCGTGTTCCGGGCTCAGCGGCTGGTAAAACGAAGTGTTGATCTCGATGATGTCGAAGAATTCCGCGAGATAGGTGGCCTCGTGAAATCCCTTGGGACGCCGCGAAGGATAAACGTAGCCAGCCCAGTCCGGATAGGACCAGCCCGCGGGCCCGACGCGGAGCGCGCTGGCCGTCGCGGCATCAGCAGTGGAATTGGCCGCGCTGGATCGCGGCGGCGTTTGTGCCTTGCGTTTCGGCATGAAGAACGGCGCGCCATGCGCACCGCGAGCAGAGTAGAGGGAAGGGAACGGAAGTGTCAACGCATCTGAAACTGAGAACACCAGGCGTCGTTGCCCCGGAGCTTTCCGGCTGTTATGCTTCTTCTCGATGTGGTGCGATGATCCGAACCGCGTCTCCCTCCGCGCTTTCGGGTTCTCCTACGGGTGCACACATGAAACTCTCCATCAATTTCAAACATGTCGAGTGGCACAAACCGGTCGAGGTCGAAGTCGGACGTCACGTTAGTAAGCTGGAGAAACTGCTGAAGAGCTATTCACCGGATCTCATCCAATTGCACGGTGGATTTTCAAAGAATCCCCGGAAGGATGAGAATTCCTGCGTGCTGAACCTATCGCTGCCAACGGGCACGCTGCATGCCACCGGCACCGGAGTCAACGTCCGAACTAGTTGCAAGAAAGCCTTCAGCGAATTGGAAGCGCAGGTGAAGAAGCACCAGGCCAAGTTGCGCAAAGATTACGAATGGAAGAGAAAACGCCTCCGCGTACGTGTCGGGGCGCTTTCCTGAACCGCAACGCCGCGTTGTCCCTGGGAGCCCCCTGCGACCATGGAGCCTGCTTTCCTCGAAGCCATCTGCGAGCATGCAGTCGGCCGTCCTCGAAGCCATTTGCGAGCATGCTACAATGAAAAGTTCATGCCATAGGGGCGTAGCTCAGTGGTAGAGCAGCGGCCTTTTAAGCCATCCCGGCAGTCACGCCGGCAGCCGCCTCTATCTGCCAAGACATGCATTTTCAATGTGATGCGAGAATCTTCAGAAGCCGGGCTGCGTCAGAATTCGCCCGAAATCGCCAATCCACGTGCCACCAGAAGTGCCACCAGAAAATGCTGAGAAAGACAGACCCTTGTCCATGTTAGCGATCCGCTTGGTAGGGAATTTCCCGCCTCTTTTCCGCACGGTTCAGAAGCGTCTGATATCGAGCCGATGTTTCTGGGGTGTGCGCACAACTGTCCGATCCACCGTCGCGGGAGAAATTGATGGCAAATCGTGTAAGGCAAATGTATCCATCGTCATCGTCGAGCTGCGAAAAGATTTGTTTGCCAACTGTGAATTGTCAGCACTGGTCTGACGAGTCTAGAATATAGCGGCGAATTGCCAGCTCTTGTGCTTCGATTGTCCCGGGCTTCCCGGAGGCTGAATCGACGATTGCCAGCGCAGCGCGCCTGACTTGCATCCATGTTCGTTTTGCGCCTGGCTACTCCGCAATGATTCGGCGCGTCACGCGCGGCGGCTCAACCTATTCCGTGGATCTGGATTTTTGAACTTGTTCCAATCTCTTGCCCAACACGATGGGAAGTGATGAGCTCCATTCATCGAATCCCTCAAATCGTGGTGAAAACAGATCAAGTCTCGTATTATGAGCCCTGCAGCTGACCTCGCAACAGGAACGAACTTCCCTGAACCAGGAGATGTGATGTCACCAGAAGAAAAACTCGCTTCGCAAGCAGAACCCGAGGCACTTGAGGAATTGACCTCTGACGGAGAAGGTGCCGGCTTAGAAGCGGAGAAAGAGGAAGGAGCCATCCACGCCCCGTTTGACCCTGAAAAAATTGACGTGATCACGCAGGCTCGCACTGTGGATCTGCTTCTCACCCGTCTTCGAGAAGGTGAGCTAGATCTTTCGCCGGAATTCCAGCGACGCAGCAACGTGTGGAATGAGATGCGTAAGAGTGCTCTCATTGAATCAATGCTCTTGCGCATTCCAATTCCTTCGCTCTATGTATCGGAGGACAAAGAGGGGAACTACACAGTTGTCGATGGACTGCAGCGCCTCTGCGCTATTTCACATTTTATCGATGTAGCAGCTCTCAACAAAGCTGCAAAAGTCAAGCTGAACCCTTTGCGTTTGCAGAGCCTTGAATCTCTCAAGGAATACGTGGGCAAAACGTTCGCCGAGATGCCCCGCCCCTTGCAACGACGAATTAGTGAGACTGAACTTACTCTCCATATCATCCGCGCTAGCACCCCCTCAAACGTGAAATTCAATATTTTCTCCCGGATTAATCAAGGCGGATTGCCCCTTACGGCCCAAGAGATTCGAAATGCTGTTTATCCAGGAGAATGGCGAATCCGAGTTCGACGACTCGCAGAAAGCGACTTGTTCCTCAAGGCAACTGAAAACAAAATCAAAGGAGAGCGCATGCAGGACATAGAACTCGTCTTGCGCTTTGTTGCCCATTACACTTTGCAGCCAAATGAAAAGCGTCCTGACGACCAGAATTTGGATGACTTTCTCAATGATACCGTCGAAAAGCGCAGTGGCCAATGGGGCGAGGACAGATGGAAGGATATAGAGTCAGCATTCGCGAGTGCGTTGCAAGCTGCGCCACGCGTTTTCGGCCGTGTTGCCTTTAGGAAGTACTCTTCCCCCGAACACTACAGGCTGCCCATAAACCGAGGCCTTTTTGAAACGGAGTCGGTGGCGTTAGCGTGGCGGAGCAAGGACGAGTTGGAAGTGTTGGCGAAGAGGTCTGATCTGGTGATCAAGAAATTCGCAGAGCATTACGCGGTAGACTCCGAATTCAGCAATGCCCTTCTATATGCCACCGGTAGGGGCCGAGCATCGAAAAAAAGAATTGAAGTGATCGGCGGGATCTTGGACGAGGTGCTCCGTGCTTGAGAGCATTCATCTAGAGAACTTCAAGGCAAGCCGGGATGTTGATGTTCGCCTTGCCCCTCTGACGGTACTTGCTGGTCTAAACAGTTCGGGTAAGAGCACTCTACTCCAGGCTATCGGGGCCCTGAGACAAAGCTATGATTCAAACTCAAGGACCAACGGACTTTCCTTATCTGGTCACCTCGTTCACTTGGGACAATACGGGGACGTCTTAAGTGAAGGCGCTGTGGGTGATACAGTGGCAGTTACAATCGCTGAAGATGGCACAAGCAATCGGTGGGTTTTCCGCGGCAAACCCGACGCCAATCAGTTGCGGTTCGACGATGCACCTGCGGATCCACCGACCTTTGTGAAATCACCGCATTTTCAGTTCCTGCAAGCCGATCGCATCGTGCCTCAAACTCTTTACCCCCAAGCTCCTCAACAAGCCCGAGATGCAGGTTTTTTGGGACCGCACGGGGAGTACACTGTGGATTTTCTTAGTATGGCGGCCAATCGTCCTGTGGCCAAAGGCCGCAGTTTCCCACGGACTGGTTCTGGAATAAACGATGATTTGTTCGAAAAGATTGCCCCAACTGATGGTTTGTTAGACCAAGTGGCTGGCTGGCTTCAGCAACTGAGTCCAGGCGCTCGCCTATCCACAACCGCCCTGGCCGGAACAGATGAGGTGCTTCTGCAATTCAGCTATATAGGTAAACAGAGGGAATCGGGAAGTAATCCTTATCGTCCAACGAACGTTGGGTTTGGACTGACTTACAGCCTGCCAATAGTTGTAGCTTGTTTGGCCGCTCCAAAAGGCGCATTGCTACTATTGGAAAATCCCGAAGCGCATCTGCACCCTCACGGGCAAGCCGCATTGGGGGAACTGATCGCTCGATGCACCAACGACGGTGTACAAATAATTGCGGAAACTCACAGCGATCATTTGCTGAACGGCTTGCGTCTAGCTGTCAAGAACAAGCATCTTCGAACCCAAGATGTCGCGCTGCACTTCTTCTCCCGCTCAATAGAAACCGGTGAAGTATTCGTCCAAACTCCGGCCGTTTTAGAAAACGGAAGACTGTCCAACTGGCCCACTGGATTTTTTGACCAATGGGACAAAGACGTTGTAGCGTTGTTGGACTAAAGCTGTGAATCGTCTCGTAATTTTTCTCAACGAGCTATCGTGTCTATGCGAAAATCCCGCACTTTGTAACACAACGCTTGCGCACGTCCTCTTCACCTTGGAGACCGTAAAGGCGGTAAAAAAAATTAGGCCCGACCTTCTCATCGCCGGTCAAGCACCAATTTCAGGCGTCCTTCTGGGTGACGGTACCCAATCTTTCGCAACAATTCTCAGTGGTGATCTTTACAAGGAAGAGTGGCGTTTTATAAACAACTTGGACCAGTCTAGCCCGTGGAGTGCTTATCCCCATGCCGTCGACCCAGGACATTTTGAGGAAGTCACCTTTGACGGGAGAGCCGCAAGGGGGATGACATGGGCAAGGAAAAATGACTCAACAGTCTTCAGCTTTGGTTACCCGCCCCACTGGGATGGGGAGCTCATTGAAGCTCACTTTGACGAGGTGAGCATCGAAGGGGAATTTAGCTCCGTCCAAATTCACATTCCGAATTTGTCCAGGCCCGAGCATGTTGAAACGCATGGCCAGAAGATAAGAAATTATGGAGGCGACGTTTCTCCCTCTTCATTGGTCTACGATGCCGATGGCTTCGCTCCCACTCTTCGTAGGGAAGTAAGAGGATGGGCCGAAACTCATAAGACTGATCTAATGATGAACTGGGAGCGCTGCCAGATCGGCACCCATCCTTTCGTTTTGGGGGAATAACACGACTCAAGCTGTGGTCGTCTGCCGAATCGTGCGGACCGGCCAGGGCAAAGTCATCGAGAGGAAAATATGGTAGCCACGCGCTACCCTAGCGGAACGTACTGCCTCCCCGAGCTAAGCGTCAATGCCCAAAATCAACACGGGAATGTCAATGTCTGCCACTCCTCGCTGTTCTAAGTCCCAGACGAACTGTTCAAAGTAGGAGACACCCGTAGACATTTCATCGGCAAATTTCTTAATCGGAACTACCTCAACGCCTGTGTCAATGTGACCCAGATTCTTGAAGATGGTCATTTTGGCGCAAACGTTGTACACCATGAACGAGTACTTGCCGAACTGCACCTCTACGCCGAGTTTCTTTTTGACGAAATCCATTTCTCTGAAAGCGCCCCTGTTCAAAGCCTTCGGAATATAGTCAGGAGCATAATACTTAGTGGGGTACTCGCACGGAACCTTTACGGCCTTCCACCCACGCGCAAAGAAATCCGTCTTGATGGTTTCATTCAGCGCGGTTGGATCAAAGAGCATCCTGCCGGGCATCGTTTTTTCCTTGCTCTTCTTGGTTCGATGCTCTTCTGCTGAGACGGCAGAAATGACGGCTTTGATTTCTTTCAAAAGGGTGGGGTAATTGTTCTCAACCTGCTTCTTGCCGTTTTTAAATGAGTATTCGCCCGCGATTCTCACTGGGCTTCGCCCCGCAGTTCCAGCCATTCCTTCGGAACCTGACTGACTTTTTCACGCCCCGTAGGTTGATGAACGGGTTTTCCCAGTGGACGGTATGGCAGTGTTCCATTCCGAAAGTCCGCAATCCGCTGCTTGGCAATATGGACGTACTGTTCTTCCTTTTCGCAGCCCATACCTTTACGGTTGTGACGCAGTGCCGCAAGAATTGCCGAACCCACACCTGAGAACGGATCAAGCAGCCAGTCATTCTCATTGGTGAGCGCCAGGACGCATCGCTCGACCACTTCAATTGGAAACTGGCACGGGTGAATCGTCTTCTCTGGGTGATTGGCTTTGACGTTGGGAACGTTCCACATGGACGTTTCCCAGTCTTTCTCAACTACTTTCCAAATGTCAGAAGGATTCTTGCCCAGAGGGTTTCCAGAAGGTTTGCCGTAGTCTGGGCCGGCGTGGTAATTCGTCTTGCCGGGATACTTAGATGGAACACGCACGCTGTCCAGATTGTAAGTGTACGAATCACTCTTCGTGAACCAGAGAAGCACTTCATAGCGTCCAGAGAAACGCTTTGAGCAATGCAGGCCGTGGTCAAAATGCCAAATAATTCTATTCCTGAGCTTCAGGCCACGGTTCTTGAAATAGGGATAATAAAAGATGTCCAGCGGGAAAATTTCTGATTCTTCAACGTAGTTCCCGACCTGCCAGCAGAGCGAACCATCCTCTGCGAGAACGCGGATAAGTTGGTCAACGATGGGTGTCAGATTCTCAAGGTACGCTTCGAGGTGCGCAGCTTCTTCATAAGCTTTGCCGATGTTGTAGGGCGGCGAGGTTATGACGAGCTTCACAGAACCATTCGGCACGGTCTTCAGAGTTTCAGCGGAATCACCCGCAAGAATTACTGATGTGGCCGCAGGGTCAAATTTGTCTGAAGTGTCCGCTTTCCCAAAAAGCGGCAGATTTGCAGCCCCGGTCTTCTTGCTCATCTAATCTCCCATGACAGCGGTAACCTCACGCAGTATCTTATGCTTGTTTTACATTCTGAGCTTCACTTTTGCAAACGCGCCCTCCTCCCTACGTCGCAGCGGACGAATCCGCCGAGAATCTGTTGCCAGTATGTTATCTGATTATGATAGTGTCCTGGCACTAGTACAGCATCCCGCAGCCATAGCAACATCTGGGTCCATATCGACGATAGAAAACGCAGTAAGTCGAAGGTGGAAATATGGGCAAAGGCGAAGATCTGAATCTCAGGGTATGGAAACTCTTCGAAAACGCGGGCTTTGAGACAAACCCGAATTCTTCCAATCCAAAAGAGCACGAAGTCACTTTGTCGCAGGGAAAGACCAGGCCAGTCGACCTTTACGCCCGCGAATCAGATCTCGCCGTCTCAATAATTGGGTCCAATAAAGCTCGAAAAAAACTCAAGTCGTTCACAGAACACATCCATGACCTCGAAGAACTCGTCAAAGCGCAGCAAGTCAACTGCGGCCTGTTCGTTGCTGCTGAGAAAGAGATGCTACAGAAGGAGCGGGACTTCGCGAACGAACGAGGGATCCGCGTGTGGGACGAAGCGGAACTAAGCTACTACGAAGCGATTGTGGAAGCTCTGGGACGTTTTGCTAAGTACGAAATAATTCATGCACTTGGCCTCTCGACTGCCGAAGAAGCCCTCAAGGATACTGTGATCGGTATCAGGTTGGAGCAACCGAGACCGAATGCAACATCCAACACCGAAATGTTTATGTTTACCCTCCCGGCCGAGAAGCTTCTAAAGATGGCCGTTGTACTAAGAAAGGCCCGGGGAAGTGCGTTTGCCTATCAGAGAATACTGTCCAAGAAAAGGTTACCGAAGATAGCGAAATTCCTCGGGACTCCAGAGGCTATAATTCCAACAAACATCATCGTTCACCTGGGCGACGACGTATCAATTGATGAAGTCGCGGCGAGTGACCTCAAGGATAGTTCCGGGAAAAAGCTAATTGTTGCAAGGCAAGACCATAAAGTTGTTGCCTTGACGTTTCCCCTTAAATACGGCTCAGTGGAGCTCATAGACGGCCAACACCGAGTATTCGGATTCGTGGCTGCAGCGGCAGCGACCAGGAAGAACTTCAATTTAGTAATCCTGGGAATGCGGAATCTTGACGAAAAAAAACGAAGTGGAACATTTGTCGCAATAAATGATAACGCGCGCAGAGTTGACCCAAACCTAGTCGCTTATCTCCGATACACCGATGATGAAAAGGTGTGTCAACAAGTCGCTGACCTGATGGCAATAAAGATCGTCGTGGAATTAAATAAGATGTCACCTTTCAAAGACCAGGTTCGACTCTTTGACTTCGGAAAGAAGCGGCTTACGTTAAAAGGGTTATCTGGTTATGATTTACGCGGTCTCGTCAGCCCGCAAGGCGCACTGCGCCGCCTCTACCCGAAAAATAAGTCCAAAACATACATCCTCGTGCTGCGCAAGTATTTCTCTGTGATTAGGGAACAATTCAGCCAGGAATGGAGCGATCCAACCAATTACATCATCGCCACCAACAGAGGATTCACGGCTTTCCTCAAAGTATTGCGGTCAATCCTTAACTTCGAGAACCGCACATTGACGAAACAAATTTCCAGAAAATACATACGTGCCCTGTCGAACCACTGGAAGGGCACATGGGAAACGGCAAAATTGAAGAAATCCTACGTCGGCTCTCAAGGCTGGAAACAGTTTCACAATGATATGGTGCTTGCCATCCAAAAGAAGTACGGGACGTTTCTGCCGTAACCGGTTGGCCAACCGAAGCGGAAAGGAGCACTCCTCAAAGGAGAGACTGGGCAGGTCACGTAGACTCGCAATTCCCAATGTTGTTGGGAGAAGTCCGATAGGAATCTACAATCCATAGGCAAACTCTTCGGCATGTCGGCAAACCCTTCGGTACCACAAACGAGGGAGCATGCAAGCTCCTTCTCAGTTCTTTCGGCAAATTGAGTCAGGGCACCAAACAAGAGAGAGCCGACCCAAACCGCGACCCGCTCTTTCAGCAGGTAGAAAGATATTGCCGCATTGAACGTTACTCAGTAGTGTAGCCAGGTGAATCCTATTTGCACTCCCGATGGATTGCGAAGCTGGATTACTGAGGAGGCGTTGTTATGGAAAATCATGACCACTTTGACAGGAGAAAGTTTCTATCGCTCGGTTCTTTAGTTGGCCTAAGCGTAGCTGCCCTTCCCCCGCTGCTTCTAGCAAAGGAGGAAAGCGACGGGAAAATCGGAGAGATGGTAGTGCAACCAACCAAAGGGGACGGTGTTTTCTATCTCTCCGTTAAAGAAAACGCTATTACGGGAGACGTGCAGTACGATGGGTATGCAACCCGCAGCACACAAGAGGATATGCAACGCGTTCTTTTCGTCGTTAGAAGAGGATTGCTCCAGACAACTGCGATAGAAGAATCGAAAGAAGAACAACTGTTTGTAAGGGTCGGCGTGTCTGGGCAATACCAAGTCGCTTTGCACAGAGATACCGAAGAGACTAACTTCTTCTACGGCCATTTGAGAGACCAGGGGACGGGGGACGCTCTTAAGTTTCTATACAGGGACTTTCAGCCCGTTCCGATCATCTTGGTCATAATCGGCGCGGCGGTGGCGTTTTGCGCGGCCCTCACAGTTCTGGACCAGGATCTGAAGAAATGTCTTGAACAGGCGAGGGTAGTTTGTAGCAAGTCAGCCGTCAAAGAAGTGAAAGTTGTAAGAGTCTTCGGGATCAGGAAGGACCAACGTTGGGACGTTGGCTGTCATTCGGACTGCGAAATTCAATGCTATCCACCGCCCAAATGAGGGGCGTTAACTTGAGGAATGGCTGAAGCTCGAATTCGAGCGCCTTGTGCTTTCTCCGACAACCGAAGTGCCCGTCGCAACCAAGGTTGTCGCTCGAAACTACAGGACGGACGCCGAAGGCACCAGAATTTGATTTCCGAGACGAAAGATCGGCCAGAAGCCGTCAACTAGTGGGCCAGCGTTCATCGATTTTCTCAAGAATGAAAACGGCGTCATCGATGGCCCTGTCAACAAAAAAGCCCTTTGCCATATTCGGCTTGTAGGGGTCGAGGTCTATCAGCTTCCGCGCAGCGAGAAGCGTTGCGGCAAAAAGGATGGCAAACTTTCTTTCCTCAGACATTGCAGGGCGCTTGCGCTCCCCGCACTTCTCCGGTTCCATGATCTTTTTTTCGTCCATGCTCGCTCCCTCGTAGGAAACGGGCGAGCGTTGCAGAGGCGGGAAAGAGAGCCTACGATTCGCCTCGGTCACGTGACAATCACTCCGCTCGCACATTCGAGCACCCCCCGGCTTTCTCCCTGCATCAATCATATGCGGGAGACCGGCGTGACCTAGTGCCCCGAAACCTGCTACGATTGACGTGTGAGTGGTCTGAGGAGGCTTGTACGAGGGGCCGATGCCTTTTCTCAGGCCGGTGGGCGACTGCCAACGGAAGCCGGTGTGTATTGAATTGCGACCGATTTCTCATGTTGCACCAGCCTGAGAGGCGACAACCGAGCATTTTCAACAACTTACGTTTGGAGACAGACGTGCCCATAACCAAGAGGCTTGGTGTCCCCAACCGGGCCCGGCTAGCAACCGGGAGTAACTGAGATATTGCATCGGCGGCCGGAAGAAGATAGCATCGCCGCCAACCAGTAACCGGTTAAAGGGCCAATTTTCCCACGAGGGAGATCGGTCATGACCGAAGTCCTAATCCCAAGTGGCGCACAGCACCACCCAGCCGCACACGACAATGGTGTCGCCCCCACACCACAGAAAGGAGGAAACATGGCGACAGCCGCAATCGCTCTGAACAACTGGAGCGTCAAATACTACGAGACCAGGGCCGTCGCTGAGCGCGCTCGTATCGACGTTACCCCAGTCAACGACGCACGACGTGTCACTCTATTCGGCCAGTTCAGGCTCGTACCTCTATTCGGGCTACTAATATATTTGAGCGACAAGCTCTTGTCCCGCCTAGCAACTCTCGAAACCCAACCGTCCTCGTTCCTACTTGAGGGAGAGGCCGCAAAAATCCCCCAGTCACTTCGCCAACTCTTCCGTATAACTTGCGACATCCTTCAAAAAGCACAGGAAGAAGGCTTACACAAAAGCTTCTTGCTCGGCCATCACATCGCGCGATTGCAGAAGTTCAGCCAGGAGTTGATCGGGTTTGCCGACAGATTCGAGGACGCCCAGCAGAAGCTGCGCAGTACCTTGGCGCCTGAGGAAGCAGAGCATTATCGCGAGGCCTTGGAAGCCTATAAGAACTGCGAACTCAAGGCGGAGCAGGCCACTGAAGAAGACGTGAAGACGGAAAGTCTTCGCTTCTGAGTCAGATGCCAATCTCCGCAAAAGATTGGTACGAACCCAACCCCGACCTCAATTCCTACTACCAAGGGGACATCGTCAGAGATGTCCCCATTATTTTTTTGCCCGACAAAATCTCAAAGTGGCTTCTGCTTCGACCCGATCCGCGAGCCGCCAAGCACATTGACGCTGTGCTTGGCGGCAAGATGTGCAAGTGGCTTGAGGTCCGTGACGAAGGCCACCTCAAAGATGCCTGGCAATTCGGTAAGCGGGAGGAACTCGTCGCGGCAAAGGCGCAAATGACCAATGTGATCATCCTGACTCAAAGCTGCGATATCGTACACAGAGACTACTACCAAATCGCGCCTATCTATCCAGAGAGCGAACAGAAGAACAGCGCCCTCACTCACCTCCGCGAAAACGAGCTGTCATTCACTTTCTTTTTGCCGGCGGTCGCTCCGCACCTACAAGAAAACAGCTATGCGAATCTCGCGCACACAACACTGATACCGAAAGCCTTCTTTCCCAGGGACAAAGTCGCAGACAAACTCGGTGCCCGGCTGACAGAATTTGCGAGGACCAGACTCCAAGAACAGCTTGCCTATTACTTTGGTCGCCCATTTGGATTCGGCGCGCGAGACAAAGCAAAGGAAACGGCAGAATTCGTGTGCATCTCATGCTTCTATAAGACTGCAAAACCCGTGACGGAGAAGTTCGAGCGAGACGCACAGTTCACGCCGTGCAAAACCTGCGGCGAGGCCCGATGGCTCAGAGTCGTTCCACCCGGACAAGACCCACAACCCGAGACTGAACCAGTTATCCGCAAAGATTCATAACCACTTGTAAAAATGCCGCCCGTCGCATCCCGGACTCAGCTGTTCAGCCGTAAGCATTGGTAGATCGACTGCAGATCATAATGATCCGTCTCCGGATTGTAGCCCTGTATCGCAAGGACTTCGGAAACAAAGCGTATCCCCGGCCTGCGCTCGATCTGGATGATGATGTTGAGAGAGTCTGCGATATCAGTTTTGATCGCGCGGTAGGGCATCTCGACTCCGCTTTGCAAGACACAAGCTGTGAAGCGAGAAATGCCCTGAACGGCAGAGTTGGCATGCACGGTGGAAAGCGTCCCGCTGTGCCCAGTATTTAGGAGCTGTAGAAGATCGAAAGCTTCCCCACCGCGAATTTCGCCCAAAATGATCCGGTCCGGCCGGTGGCGCAGAGTTGCTTTCAGAAGGTCGCGGATTGTCACGGCAGGCAGACCGTTCTGCTCACGGCGGGCTTCAAATCGGAGGACATTCTCTTTCTGAATTTGTATCTCTGCTGTGTCCTCTATCAGGACAATTCGCTCATTGTCGGGAATGAATTCGGTCAATATGTTGGCGAGCGTGGTCTTACCACTCCCCGTTCCCCCGCAGATCAGTATGTTCTTGCGCTGTGCGACGTATTCTTGCAGTTGCCGTGCGAGTTCAGGGGTTACGGTTTCTACCTCAATGAGATCCTTCATCTTGAATTTGCGGGAGTTGAACTTTCGAATCGTCAGAGCTACGCCGTGAATACTGCAGGGCGGAATCACAGCGGCCACGCGGCTGCCATCGGGAAGGCGCGAGTCAAGGATGGGCTTCGCCTCGGAAATGTCATCACCTAGTCGCCTAGCAATGTTTTTGACCGCGACGATGAGGGATTCGGGAGTCAATTTCACTCCGGGAACTGCTTGGAGGTATCCAGCCTTTTCAATGAATATTCGGTCTGGCCCGTTGACCATGATTTCGCTGATATCCGGATCCAAAATAAGATGCTGGATCGGGCGGAGGAACGGGAGAATCAGCTCAAATCCATTCATTAGAGTTGTCCGTCCGCAAGCTGGCGAAAGTAAGATTTATTTACGTCGTTCAGGTACGGCTTCAAATAACAGAACATCGGCGGCAGCGGGTTGAGCCCGTCGTATGCCAAAGTGATGGACTGTGCGTTCTTCAATTCCGTGAAGGTCTTCATATCGAACCTGTAGTCCCGCTGCTGGCTGTAGGTTTTGGAAGTGCTGATGTGGGCTTTGTCAGAGAGCGGTTTGCCGGTCAGATAGCTGACTCTCGAATCGTGGCCGCTTTCCGAGATGTTGTAATTGACGCGCCACTTTTCCTCCTGGCCGCAGAGTTCGCTCGCAATCTTTGCGGAGAAGTCATCGGATAGAGACAGGAAGATTTTCGTTCGGAAGGTTTGCAGCAAAGTTCGCCACGTTTCCCCAGGCAGGGTTGATTGCAAAGAGCTGATGCTCTGCGTCGCTACTAAAGGGATGCACTTTGCTTGGCGCGAGAGCGAGAAGAATTTTTCATCGCCACTCGGCTCGTTCACTCCGACCGTAGCAAGCTCTTGGTATTCATCACAAATAAACACAATGGGACGCCACTCTTTGCTGGGACTCCTCGCAATATGCGGGATTCGATTCAAGACGGCCCGTTGAAAATCCATCTTGAGCATCACGCCGATGGCTCGCGCCAATCCAGGGTTCATACTGGCGGGAAAATTCAGAGCAACTACCTTGCCTTGCTCCAACAAGGTTGCGATCTGGGGAAGGGGCTTTCGTCCAGATGTCTGCGCTTCAGGTTGTCGATACAGTTCGAGAGGCGGACAGAACATGCGTTTGACGCGTGGGTTGTCGTCAAAAAGCGAGAGAAAAACCGAGATGCCTTCGATAACAGAGCTCTGCAATTTCTTATCGAGGTTTTTCCAGTCGTCGTTATACCAGCGCTTGACCGCTTCCAGTTGCTCCTTGCGATCTTGGTCAATTCCATTCGGACCGTTTTCATATTGGACGGTCGGCTCAACCGCGAGTTTCTGCAAAACATCTCTTGCCGCGGGCGAATCCAGCACTCGGTATTGCTGCCCACTCTCATCTGCTTCGAAGCCAACGTCAGCGAGTTCTCGGGCATAGGATTGGAACGATTCGCGCGAGAGGGTGAGAAAGGATTTCCCGACGATGTTTTCCTCGGCCAGCCGCATCTTTCTTTCAAGCACTTGTGCCGAGATGGCCGACTCATAGACATCGAAGAGGGTGACGTAACCGAAGCCGACCTGATGCAGGATGATGATGAATTTGACGAGGTTCGTGTACGCCTGCTGCCAAAAGGGTTCTTTGCCCTTGCCAAACAGATTGTTTAATAAGGATGCGATTCCGTA
>WNFO01001701.1_pt1 | contig 17590 bp, 15 predicted proteins | sample 5400251 | NCBI WGS metagenome assembly WNFO01 (sample SAMN13153354, study PRJNA577476) | soil metagenome | isolation source: 100 cm saprolite under Madrone tree | place: USA:California | collected 2016-06-14
CGCAGCTCTTCGGAGGTCGCGGTGTCAGGGGAACGGCCAAGGAAGGTCGCAAGCCTCTTGACGGCGCGGATATACTCGCGTTGCGTATCGGGCACGAACCTGCGCATGTTCATGTCTTCGAGCATGCGTTGGCGCAGCGGGCTGATGGGCTTCTCGCTCATTGGGGGCTCCTGTCTTGAGGTTGGAGTGCTTGAACCCCTCGATCCTCAAGACGGAGCGCCCGCCCGTCACCTGCGCTCGTTCAAATCGTTACTGCGGTAGATGCAATACGCCCGACCGCGCCGCAGCGCCCTCCCGCGGGAGCGGGTTCGTTCAATGGCACCAAACGGACATGCTGGGGCAGGCTGACGATGTCTGCTCCTGAGGGTAAAACGGACGTGCCGCGCGAGCCCGGACACTTCCGTTTTCGACCCATTGCAGGCATATCCGATAGTGGGTGGTCAGGGCAGTCGCTCACAACCGGGAGAGAAGCTCCGCCTTCTTGGCTGCGAATTCTTCCGATGAGAGAATGCCTTTCTTGTGCAATTCGGCCAGCCGCTCGATTTTGGCGAAGAGGTCCGTTTCCTGGGCACTGTTGGGCCGATACGGCTCGCTAGCAGGCGCCACCGATGGTTCCGGAGCTTTGGTCTGCACGCCCTCCGCCGAGACGACTGGCAGAGTTGAAACACTAACTGTCCCATGCTGGCTGGTAAGGGTAAGCGAGCCGCCGCGCCCCTGCTGTTGAGAGACGCCGCTGATCTGGTGATCTAGCGTGTCGTAGACGGTCACCTGTCCATTCAGCTCTACTGCTAATCGACGTTTTTGGTTGAAATAGGCATAGCGGACTTGGTTCTGCGCGCCAGTCCCGTTGGGGAACCCTAGTTCCGCTGGCCACCATTGACCCGACGCTCGGCCGGGTGTCTCTGGTACGAATAGGCTGACCGAACCTGTATCTAAGACGTCGTGGCCGACCTCCTGCTGGCCGCCACCCTGCCTCTGTGACTGTGACTGAAAGCCCGCGGGGAATGGCACGAAGGGTTGCGTATTCAAGAGTTGTGACAGCTCGGAACACAGGCCGTCGACCTTCGCCTTGAGGCCGTGATTGAACATGTCGCCAACCATCGTCATGCCACCCGGCATCCACTGCCCGGCACCACCCAGTTCGCGATGGTCAAACTGCGCCATCGTGCCGTTGCTGTTCAGGAGGGCCTGCAACAACGTCATCACCGCGTCGGCACTGACTCCGTAATGCTGAGCCAGATCGTTTATTTTCTGCAAGCCTTGGTCGGTTAGGCGGGGCAAGGAGTTGTTCCTTACGGGCGGGAAGATATGACCAGTCGCGCATAGTAGAAACCGAGTCCGTTATCGGTGCAAGAACGGATATGACGCGGTCTTTGCAGTTTGGCCCGAAGCGGACGTCACGGCATGTCCACAGCTGCGCCACTCTCGGAGGCACAGCGGACGCGACCGAAGCGATCGTCCCGAACAGTACACGGGGGCTGAACAAAACCGTACATGGCGGGCGATCGTACCGAGGGACTCATGAACGCATATCACCACGAGTGAGTTGTCACCGGCAAACGAAGAACGCCATGACAGCGTCGCCCAGAATTTGCGAGCCAACATCTGCGTATTCAATCGTTTGCGACTGGCCTGGAGCCGAAAAGCATCATCGTCTTCAGAAGGTCGGCCGTCTAGGCCAGACTCGAAATGGGCTCGCGCACGCGGCCAATCTGGACAATGTCGAGGTCAGCTTAAGGTATTAGAGAAGTGTCGTCCCAGCGAATGGAAATTCACCGCGGTTCCCCAATAACCGATTTGCGCCGCTCTCCTAGAGCGGCGATCTCGAAACGAGGTTCATCATGACCTCCAAGTCTTGGATCACGCTGCTCGGCGCGCCGCTCCTCGCCATTGTCTTGGCCGTCGCGCCACCGGTCTCGTCGGTGCACGCTGTCGAGGATGCTCACAAGGTCGGTGTGGTGTCCTTCGGCCTTTTCGGCGACCAAGGCGTGTTTAGAAGCGAGGCTGCTGGCGCGGCACAGGTCGTAGCGAACCGCTTCGACACTGGCCCGATCGACGTGCAGTACAATTCCAAGAAGGGCGGAAGTGCAACGATCGACGCCCTGGCCAAGTCGTTGCAAGTCGCAGCCAATGGGTTGGACGCCGAGAACGACGTTCTGTTTTTGATTCTCACCTCGCACGGCTCCCCAGCCGGCCTGGCAATCAAGGCGGGGCGGCTCTCGCAAACGCTCACGCCGACTAAGTTTGCTGGCATGCTGGCGCGGACCGGCGTGCGACACAAGGTGGTGGTCATCTCGGCCTGCTATTCCGGAGTCTTCATCCCTCTTCTCGCGAATCCAGATGTGCTGGTTATCACTGCGGCCGACGCCAACCATTCGTCGTTCGGTTGTCTAGACAAGGCCAAGTGGACCTATTTCGGCGATGCCTTTTTCAACGCTGCACTTCGGCAAGCAAGGAGCTTGAAGGACGCCTTTGTTGTTGCGCGCGCGCTCGTCAGGAAGCGAGAATTGCGCGAGCACTTCGAGCCGTCGAATCCCCAAATGGCAGGCGGTGCAAACGTGCAGCCGTTGCTCATTGCGCGTCCTTGAGAGCCGGCTGCTTTCGCATCCGACTCTGGTGTGAAACATCGTCCGCATCGAGCCGGTGAACGAATCCCGCGAGCCGAAGAGGCTAGTAACCCGCATGTCCGCTGTCAGGTGTAGACCGGACTTATCTCGCGTGGGCTTCGACCGCCGCGTTTGACCCGAATTAGCGGACCTGTCTCGATTGTTCGAGCTAAACCGCTGTTCGCGATGAACCGGTCGGAAGCTTCAGTTCGTCGGCCTGAGTTGGCAGAGGCTGAATGACGGCGTGCGACTTGCGGGCCAGCAGAAACCACGTCGGCATCCTGCCCTTGCCTTTGACTTCGATCTCGCCGCGCACCTCTAGCACGAATTCGTCCCGTAGGCGCTCATAGACATCCTGTGAGACCTGAATCTTGCCGGCGGACCCCGTCGTCTCCATGCGGGCTGCCACGTTCACCGCATCGCCCCAGACGTCATAAAAGAACTTTCGCGTACCGACGACGCCGGCGACAACCGGGCCGCTGTTGATGCCCATGCGCAGCGGCACGCTACGGCCGCGCGGGTCGCGCCACTCCGCGGCGGCCGCGCGCATATCCAGGGCCAGGACGGCCAGGGCCTGCGCATGGTCGGACCGCGCCGTCGGCACGCCGCTTACCACCATGTAGGCGTCGCCCGTGGTTTTGATCTTCTCCAGCCCATGCCGTTCCACCAGCCGGTCGAAGTCGCTGAACACGCGGTTGAGGAACCGCACAAGATCCTCCGGCGTCATGTCGCTCGCCTGCGCCGTAAAACCCTCTAGGTCGGCGAACAGGATCGATGCCTCGTCGTGGCTGTCGGCTATGACATCGGTGCCTTCGCCCTTCAGCCGCGCGGCGATGCTGCGAGGCAGGATGTTAGCGAGCAGCCGTTCCGAGCGCTCATACTCACGCTCGGCCGCGGCTTCGGCGCGTGCGATCTCGCCCAGCGCATACGATGCGACCAGCAGCAGGGTTCCGCAACTGACGACAGCACTGGATACAACGGCCGTGACGGTCAGCGGCCACGGCAGTAGCCCGGTATCATCAGGGACCGTCAGCTGCACGACAACGATCAGAGCCGCCGCCAGGGCCGCGGAGGCTGTCGTGACGGCGATATGCTCGGCGCCGAGGTACAGCAGAGTGAGCGCCACGCCAACCAGAAAGTACAACTGAAGGCCGGCGCCGGTGCCGATCAGGCAAATGAAAGCGAGTATGTCCAAATAGAACAGGACGAGGGTGAAAACCGCTGCCGCCTTAGTGCCGACGCGATGGAGCATCGGAACGCCCGCAAAAAGCAGCATCAAGACTGTGTGTACGGGACCTGCCCACCAGAACCGCGTGAAATAGGCGAACGACACGGCCGCAAAAAAAGCGTGGAAGGCCGCGGCGATCCGCGTGCCGATGTTGACCGTTCGCAGCCGCCGCGCCACCTTCTCCGGGTAGCGCTCGGTGCCAAAGCGGATGTCCAGAAGCAGGCGCATCTCTGCGACCCTTTCCTCTCCGACATGCAAATTGCGCTCAGTGCCGCATGTCTGCAAGTGGCACCAAACAGACTTGCCGGGGCAGGCTGACGACGTCTACTCCTGAGGGTAAAACGGACGTGCCGCGCGAACCATCAACCGGATTCACTGGTCGCCATGACCCGGTGCGCGCAGCGAACCCGGGCACTTCCGTTTTTGACCCGAACCGGGGCATTGAGCCTGATCTGCTTTTGACACCGTTTGCGGCCATTTTTCCTTCGTTGCCCGGTCGCAAAGTGCTAGGCTTTAGGCATTAGCGTGGTCTTTCGGGGGCATGCGGCGGCGTGAGTTCATCATGCTTCTTGGCGGTGCAGACGGTGTACATCAGGCCGGCAGTGGCGGGGAGTATCGGGTGAATCGCTCTCCGGCACGGCACTGTTAAATTAGTCGAACCTGAAACCAAACAAGCCGCCTGTTTCTGTCTCATCCGAAAGGCGGGGGGAGACAATGATCTTGGTTCGATCAAATTTAGCAGGGAGCGGCAATTTATCGAAGATGTCGGAATTCATCGTCACAATGTATTGACCCGATCCCGCTGCACGCTGCCCAAGGAGTAGTGCACGCGCGACTTGCCGCTCGTCAACGCCGTCAAACAAGTGGCTGTCATGTATGAGGAAGCCGGTGCCACCGAAGCGTTGAGACGCAATTTTGAAGACCGTCAGGTCAAAACAGAAAATCTCCATACTGGAGATGCCGCCGCCCCGGTCACCTTCAATCGATATTTTGAATTCAGGCCCATTCTCGGTTGCTTCAACAACGAAGCGGCCAGTCCTGTCATCATAAAGTTCTGCAATTGTTTCAGCGACGATAAGGATTGCTCGATCAAGGATGAGCTGACGGTCGTGAAAGTCTTTCTGAAGCCTACGTTTCAGATTGCTACGATCAATATCAAGTTGAGTTGACTGGCCCTCAAGCGCCTCCGCTGCTTTGAAGCGTTCGCGCAGGGCAGCGGCTTGCGCGTCAAGTGTGGCGAGATTGCCCTGCAATCGAACGAAATCCTCTAGCGCTCCTCTGCCTTGAAGAGTGGTCATAATGTCCCGCCGCTCGACATCAAGCGATCCCATGCGCAATTCGCCCCGTGCAATCTCACTTTCAATTTGCGTTATTTGCGCCTGAAGATGACCCCTGCGGTTTTCTACAACCGAGCTATAAAAGCGGTTCACCTCATCGAAGCGTCGCAGCGAAACTTCAGGCAATTCGACCCCTGCTGCTTCGTACATCTGCTGAAGATCAGATCGCTCCGGAGGAAGCTCGACCGATAGCGCGCTCAGGAGATGCTGGAGTGACTCCTTCAAGGAGACTGCTTCGCGCCCTAAAGCCTGCATGTCCGTCCGTGCCCGCGCAGCGCGATCAGAAAGATCTTTATAGGAATCCAAGACTTCAAAATTGGAAAGCTGCTCTCGAAGTTTTTGAGCGTTGGCTTCCGCGATGGTCACCTGAGGGCGCAACACTGCAACCGTGCCGATGACCTCTCCTAACGCGCCAGCTTGCGATGCCTTTTTAAGCTCATCGAGGTTTTTCTCTTTATCTCGGACGTTTTGAAACTCTAGTGGAATCTCCCAATCGAGCCCAAGAATATAAGATAGGTTAGTTTGCCAGTCCGAGCGCTGCTGCATCTGAGCTTGCTGAACGGGCTTGAAGAATGCTCCCGCTTCGCGGCGGCGCGCAAAGTACGCAATTAACGAGCGAAAACTAAGCGTGCCACTTTGCTCGTCATCCGAATCCCGAGCAATCTCTGGAAGCGAGAACATCTTACGCCCGAGATACGCCTTCCAATTTTCATTGGAAACATAGATGCGGCCCGTCGCCTTCTCGGTTTTGGTCACGAGACCAGGGACGTTTTCGCTTCCTGCCAAGAGAAAGATTCTGGCGGGGGCGTTGCCGCTACGCTGAACGGTCATCGTTACGCTACCGACTACAAACGTCCCGGTGAACGAGTGCTCTAAAAGAGCACCAGTTCGAAACAAGGAGTCCTTTGCGCACTTTGCGCCTAGCAGAAAGTGAATGATCTCGATCAGGCTAGTCTTTCCAGCACTGTTGCGGGTTTGCTTGTCCGACGCCCCGGGTTGAGTGTCTGCGAGCAGGACATTCAGTCCTGAATGAAAGCGGACCGTTTTGAACGTAGCTATCGAGCTTTCAATTGAAACGATCATCGCTTTGGTTTCGCAAAGATGATGCCGTCGTTTATATCAATCGCAGCTATGGCATAGAGGAAACTCAGTGACAAAATGAACCAGTCGAAGGTTATTGGAGAAGAACCTGGAGTTCGGCCCTGCCGGGTACGTTCCCACAACTCTGAGACGGTTTTTGGTTCGCTCAGCTGCGCGAGAACTTCACCCCCAACGCCGAGGAGTGCTTTGTCGCCACGAAGATGTTTGCCCGGCAGAATCATTGAGCCGCAACTTTCGGCTCAACACTTTCAAATATATCGCAGCTTTCGAACAGATAAGCTAACAGCGCTTGAGCAGCCACCTGTCGGGCCGCCGTGACGGAACCCGTACCAACCGTATCCTCATATAGGAACGACATGATGTCGCCGGAGGCCAACCCTTGCAGTTTCAGATACTGATATCGCGTACGAAAGGCCTGAGCGATGATCTCGCCCGTCATCGGTTCATGGTGGCGCCCAAGGTACTCTTGAACGAAATGAGCATTCTGCCAGCCACCCGCGATTAGCGATTGCCAATGGCCGGGCAGTTTGTTGAAGCTGAGCTTGTCCGAAGGGACGGGACGAATTTCTGTCACGTCGATAGGAATTGCGTCTGCTGCCGCGATAACGGATGAGATGAGCGAGCTGAGCTCGGCCGTTTGAAAGTTTTGCTGATCCTGCACCGTTGCGGCCAATCCTAGCAACGCTTCAATCTTATGCGGCTTTAAGGAGAAGATAAGTTGCTCAAAACCTTCCAAACCAAAGAAGCCAAACTCTCTCTTACCGTCTGCTAATTTGAGTTCACCAAGCTTCAAGATAGCTTCCACGGGCAGGCCTCCGACCAGATTGTGGACCATATGCCACGCCTTCATGATCGTTGGCAGTGCGACAACGGCCTTGCTGTAATCGTCACCCATCTTCCCAATGAGATAAGTCACCTTGCCGCCGGCGCCATTTAATGCACCGTAGCAGGCGTAAACAGCACCCGTTGACTGCAGATAACCATCACAGCCTTTGTCGCCGAGGACTCCATAAGGCCGGACACGGACAAAGTCCGACCCATGAGCCTCTGCCATCGTGACCGAGAAGAAGTCTTGGAATGCATCCCCGCTGCATTTGCGCAGCTTTAGCTCCAGGGCGATTTTCCACCATGATCTTTGTTCCGAGGTCATCAGCTGCCGTCGCTTGATTGTTATGAACAAAACAGTGGTCTCGGTACGCCGTCCCCCGCAGACGCGGACTGTCCCGGCGGGCAAACATATATGCCCATCCGGACTCAACGAATGCGAGCATAATTTGTGCTCTGCGGTCAAGAGTTGTTGAGAATCTCGACATCCTCGTAACGCCCACCGCACTTGATGATGATCCCGGCAGTGGGATCGCACTGCAAGAGGTCCTGATGCTTCATCTCGATCAGCATCGAATGAAATGAGGAGAGGGTTCAGCGCGCGAGATCGCGCGACTTGTTCTCAAATGAGCCAGCTGCGAAACTGCAGGACGTGACGAGGCTTTTGCGTTCAAGAAGGCAACCTCCCGGCAGGGTGAACGGCTCGAGGGTCCTCCGGATCGAAGGAAGTGAAATGAGCGGCCATCGCTTTCATCTTTTCCGCATCCTGTTTTTGCGCGTGCTCCATAATCTTTTGGATGCTTTCTCGGGTGGCGATTTGCCCTAACCAGGGCATGTTTGACGCCAAGCGGCGATATTGCGGGCGCTTGGCTTCAACGAAGCCATTCACAAGAATATCGTTGGCGTACTGACAGAACTCCCAGGCGATCATATCTGCGGCTTGGAGGGGCAAAATCTTATGTGAGCTAAGAAATGAGACTTCCACCAACCTCGGCATACCGATCCATCGCTGATAGGCGTCAAATATGCCCGTTTCACACACTACTATGGGTCGTTTTCCACACTCAGGAGTGTGTAAACGCGACCCGGCGAGTCAGCAGCGGTGGACGCGCCCGACCATGAGCAGGATGCCGCCGATCTGCGGCAGCAATGCCAACAGGACCAAGCCAAAGCCGTGAAGGCCCGGGCAAAGTCCCGCATCGCGGAAATCCGTGCAAAATCCGTGCAGTCCAAAAACATAGTGCAATAAATGGCTGTGCTGCAGCGGTTTCTAACTTATGCACCCACCCTTGGTAATGGAGAGGTCGACAGTTCAATCCTGTCTGGCAGCACCAGTTTCTCTGGGTCAGCTTATAGCCGTGCAGAACGAGGTGATGTTTGCTGCGACCGTCGAGCGCGGCCAGCAAAACATGGCCCAGCTCGAGCAGGCGGTTATCAAAGACAACACGCTCATGCCCGGCGAGTGTACGGGGGACAATTGCATCTGGCCCCACCTACCGATCAAGGCGGCGATCAAAAGGCTTACTCGATTATTATGATCGTCGGCAGTGATCGGCATGTCATCGAGGTGGCGCAAGGCGCGGCGGGAACGTGACTCGGAGCGGCCGACGGCCTGAGATCGATGATTTCGCGCCAGCAGAGCACCGCATTTACTGAAGACCCGTCTTGCTCGATATGCGCCGTGGCGAAGGCAAGCGCCTGAAATCGATACCTCAGCTGGAATCCCAAGCAGGCGATCAAGCGCTTTCCAAGCTTGGAGGAAGCGGACGCAGAGCTTGAGATTGGCGAAGGTCACAAGCCGCCATTCAAGCCGTTGCATTAATGGCTCAACGACCAGGAAAACGCCCAGGGCGCCGGCATTTGCCTGGGGAATCCGTTGACTGAGTGATCGTTCTGCCCTGAATACACATAGCCGAGTGCGCGCACCCTGGGGTAGGTGGAGAGGCGGCACCCGGCTACGGGCCGCGCGGCGGTGCGGCCTATCTAGAAACGACGAACAGTTTAATCGTTCCTTAAGAGACCGCCTTCGGGCGGTCTTTTTTCGTTTGCTCTACCTTCGGTTCGCTCTCTTTGCGGGAATCCCAACGCAGGTGGTCGAGCCGTCAGTCTCTCGGGCGGCTATGCTGCATGGGACCGCTTTGACCGTGCGTGTGGAAACTCCATCTGGCGCAACGACGTTCAACCCCGGACCCTGATCCGCCTGCGGCAATGGACCCGTGGAGTATGGGGTTGGCGGCGTACCGGCGGGCGCGTACGCGCCGGTGTAGCCTTTGGGAGCCGGTTCGCTTGCCCGCGGCGGCGAATTGGCTGGCGCAGGCTTCGCCGCTGACGAGGGTTCGGAAATTGGCGGCGGACCGGGAATCGGCGGAGGATGACCGATCGTGTCACCGGTTGTCGCGGGAGGCTGCTGAGCTGCGGCAGCCGACGCCAAAAGGGAAAGCGCAGCCACCATCGGAAGAGTTATTCCCCGCATGAAAACCTCCCTCTCAATTCTCGAAAATGAATGCGGCAGGATGTTAGACCCGCTTCCCCAGTCAATCCACTATCTTTCAGCCGGCTCGCCAGCCGCAACGCCGTCGTCACTGGCGACGAATGGCAACGCCACCTTGTACGTCACGTCGGCCACGTTCCCCGCTCCGGCCCAATCGAGTGTCAGCCGGCACGGGTCTTCAATCTTTTGCGCGCATAGGCGTGCGAAACAGCCTGCATCAACTCGCAGACCTCCACCTCCAGGAACTCATTCGCGACGATCAACGCTCTCACGGCATCGCGCGCGTTGCCGCCGCAGACCGCAATGGCCTCATCGGTCGCCATCTCGAGCCGATCCGATTCTGAGATTTTCTGGCTCTGCGGATCGGCTGTCATCTCGCGCCTGTTGACCGGAAGAGTCTCGAATATTGTTCCTCTTTTGTTCTGGTTGTCAATTTGTTCTGTCCTATTTTGACCAACCTGATTCGCGCATTAGTTGTTTTATAATTGGAACACTAGTTCAAAGTAGCGAATTGGTTCCCTATGAGCGAGAAGGAACACCCAATGCCGACCAGCTTTGGAGCCAACGATACCCGTACCTGCCCGAGACGCGTTGGAACTCGAAATCGCATGGGCAGAACGCAAGACGCAGCAGCTGGTTTCTTTGGACGATATACAGAGGGGGTACTCTGCGTCGTCGTTCTACGATCAAAGACACTTCACGAACGCGAGCGAACTCCTTCAAAAGGTGACGACGGACCATCGATATTTGTTGGCAATCGCGATCTCCGGTCATTATTTCGAAAACTGGCCGCGCGCGATCAAAGGCACGCCAGAAGCGCGTCGGACGGGTCGCGTGCGTGCCAGCGATCGATCGACACCACTTCGGACAATGGCATCCGCGGCAGCCAGCCGGCGGTTTCCAATTCCGGCTTCTGCAGGAAATGCGTGACATAGCCGACGCAGAGATAGGCGATCGGCTGGATCGATGGCGGGATGCCCAACGCCGCGCGCAAATCATCGTGCCTGATGATGCTGACCCAGCCGACGCCAATGTTTTCCACGCGGGCGGCGAGCCAGAGGTTCTGCACCGCGCAGACCGCGCTATAGAGATCCATGTCGGCCTGATGGGTGCGCCCGAGCACGACCGGGCCGGTGCGGCCGCGGTCGCAGGTGATGCAGATCCCGATCGGCGCCTCGACGATCCCCTCCAGCTTGAGCCGGCGGTATTTTTTCTGCTTATCGTCCTCGAACATCCCGGCAGCTTCCAGGTTCGCGGCCTGAAACGCGTCGCGCACCTGTTGCTTGATCGCAGCATCCCTCACGACGATGAAGTCCCAAGGCTGCATGAACCCGACCGACGGCGCATGGTGAGCCGCCTTGAGCAGCCGCGCCAAGACCTGATCGGGGATCGGACGTGGAAGAAATTGCCCGCGCACGTCGCGGCGGTTGAAGATGCATTTGTAGACGGCATCGCGCTCGGCTGCGGAGAACTCGGCGTCGGCCTGGATGTTACTGGTTTCCATCATGTTCTCTCTCCGTCGCGGGCGCCGCCATGGCGCCGGACAATCTGACTGCCATCATGGCATCGGCGCCGCCCTCGTTGGCGGCGCGGTTTCATCACCGGCCGGGATCGGATTTGCGCAACAAATACGTATCCATGATCCAGCCGTGTTTTTGGCGCGCGCGCCGGCGTGCCGCCTCGATCTCGTCCTTGACGTCGGCGAGTTTGCCTGAAATGAGGATTTCGTCGTCCGTTCCAAGATAGGCGCCCCAGAAGATATCGAGGTCCGGTTCGGCCAAACTCGCAAACGTCTGTGCGCCGTCGAGCAATACGACCACGCTGCCGAATTCGCTGGGAAAGCCGCCCGCGAGCTTGCGTCCGGTGGTCAACAGCACGCTTTCGCCGACTCGATTGAGCGCGATGCGATGTTTCGCCGCCAGCACCTGCACGCTGCTGATCCCGGGGATCACCTCGATGCGCAGCGCGAGCCCCTTGGCGCGCACGCGCTCGATGATCCGCAACGTGCTGTCGTAGATCGCGGGATCGCCCCATACCAGAACGGCGCCGACTTCGTCTTCCTCAAGCTCGCGCTCGAAGCGGCGACCATAGATATCGGCGAGGCGGCCATGCCATTCGTCGACGCCGGCGAGATAGTCGCCGGCGCTCGCGCGCTGCGGGATGTCGATGTCGATGGTGCGGTAATCCGCATGTTCGATGAAGCGCTCGCAGATCGCGGTGCGCAGATTGCGCAAGGCGGCCTTCTCGGAGCCCTTGTCGGGAATGAAGAACACATCGACCTGGTTGAGCGCCTTGATCGCCTGGATGGTCATGTGATCGGGATCGCCGACGCCGATGCCGATGACGAATATTTTGCGCATCTGTCCCTCCGGGCAGCAGCCCTGTCGCGCCCGTCATTTCAGCCGCACGCCGCAGCCGGCGACCATCAGCCAGGCTTCCGAGGCCCGCGCCGCGGTGCGCTGGCCGAGCAGGCCAGCCAGATCGCGAAACCGCCGCAACCCCTTGTCCATCGGTACCGGCCCCCAGCCGATCTCGTCGCCGACCACGATGACCGGATGCGGTGCCGCGCGAAATCCGTCGAGCTGACGCTCCCATGCGGCAATCAGGCTCGCATCGTCCTGATCGAGGCGATCGGCCAGCCACAGCCCCAGACTGTCGACCACCGCGCCGGAGGACGCCGGCCGCAGATCGGCGAGCGCCTTCGCGATGTCGGCGGGCGCCTCGAGCGTGCGCCACGACGCCCTGCGCTCGGCGCGGTGGCGTCGCACCCGCTCGACCATTTCGTCGTCGTGCGCGTCCGACCGATAGGTGGCGACGAACACCACGCCGTCGCCCCAATCTTGCGCCATCTCGACCGCGCGACGGCTCTTGCCGCTGCGGGTCGGTCCGGTGAGGAAAATCAAATCAGCCATGTTGCCGATCCGCCGGTAGCGTTTCGAACTTTCCCGCCAGAACGTCCGCAAGGTCCGCCATCCCGGTCAGGATTCCCGCGGCAGCCCGCAGCAGCGGCACCGCCATGACGGCCCCGGTGCCCTCGCCGAGCCGCAGCCCCAAATCGAGATAGGGTCTTGCATCGAGCGCCTCCAGCAACAGGCTGTGACCGCGTTCGGCGGAGCGATGCGAAAACACGCAATAGCCGCGTGCGGCGGGCTGCAGCCGCACCGCGACCAGCGCCGCCGCGGTCGCGATGAACCCGTCGATGATCACCGGGCGGCGACGCGCGGCGCTGCCGAGCACCGCGCCGGCCATCATCGCGATCTCGTAGCCGCCGAATTCGGCCAGCACGTCGAGCGGCGACGTCGCGTCGCTGCGCGAGGCAGCTCGCTCCGCAACAGCAAGCTTGCGCGCGACCCCGGCCGCATCGAGACCGGCGCCGGCGCCGACGCAGTCGGCGAGCGGAGCCAGCGCCAGCCGGTGCATCAAAAGCGCCGCCGATGTCGTGTTGCCGATGCCCATTTCGCCGATCGCCACCACGTCAGTGCCGGCATCGATCGATGTCGCGACGATCGACGCCCCTCGCGCCAAGCCATTGCTCGCCTCCTCGAGGGTAAGTGCGGCTTCGCGCGCGGCGTTGCGGCTGCCGCGCCGGATCTTGGCGTCGATCAGTCCGGGGCGCACCGGGATGTCCGCATCGACGCCGGCATCGATGACCTGCACGTCGACGCCCGAGGCCTTCGCCAGCGCGTTGACGCCGGCTCGTCCGGCAAGATAGGTCGTGACCATCGCGCGGGTGACGCTCGCCGGATAGAGCGAAACGCCCTCGGCTACGAGGCCATGGTCGGCGGCGAAGACGAACACGGCCGCGCGTTCGGTGCGCGGCGTCTGTGGATACCAGATCAGGCCGAGCTGAACCGCGAGATCCTCCAGCCGGCCGAGCGAGCCGAGCGGCTTCGCCTTGCCGTCCATGCGGGCACGAAACTGCGGCTCGAGCGATTGATCGATCGGTTCGATCTGCAGATCATTCAATCCGGCGGACGACGCTTTGGTTTGCATTTGGCTTTGCTCAATAAAGTGAGGGACGAAAGCAGCTGATGACCGCGCCAGCGTGACGGTCTTGCGGGTTGCGGAAAATAGGACAGCGACGACGAGATCGACTTTTCTGCATCGGGTGGCGCGGCCGATCAAACCGAAGCCTTGTCGACCGGAAGCCATCGAGACCGGAAGCCTTGCCGACCGGAAGCCTTGCCGACCGAAAACCTTGCCGACTGAACGGCTGTGGTGTGCACTCCCCCTCCCTTCGACCCACCGTCGAACGAGTTGATAAAGGGTCTTGCGGCCGGTCTCCTGGCTCACGGACAATGTCCTCGATCGCCTTCCCGATGCTGTTTGGCAGCGCTCAGTGACGTCGTTGACCGAGGACGATCCGTCTACAGTTGCGGGGGCAGCAGCGGCCTGGGCGATCTCTCGCCGTACCGCATTCCCGTTTCACCTCTCGCGAGGCACCGAAAGACGAAACCACGAGAGCATGATGCACGCCATCGCGCAAGCGCGTAGCGGACGGCCGATCCGCCCGGGGGTGCGCGGCGGGCGGCCGCCGCCAAAGCCCGGCCGGGCCATGCGGTTGACAACGCGGTCCGCCGTCCTATCAGTGCGTCGATCTCCTATCGGTGAACAGGGAACGTGGTGCGGAACAAGATCGACCGAACGCGATCATGAGCGAGGCCGCCGCCTCGCAAGCTGCCGACGTTCTGGTAGTCGGCGGTGGCAGCGCCGCCCTGTGCGCCGCGATCGCAGCGCGGCGCAGCGGCGCCTCGGTACGCCTGGTTGAACAGGCGCCGGCCAGCTTGCGCGGCGGCAACACCCGTCACGCGCGTAATTTCCGCCTGATGCATGACCAGCCGGCATGGTACGTGCCGGACGTCTATGGCGAGGACGCGTTCTTCAAGGACCTGCTTCGCGTCACCCATGGCGCGACCGATGAGCGGCTGGCGCGCATGCTGATCCGCGGCTCCGCCACGATCGCGGCATGGCTCGGCGACAACGGCGTGCGCCTGCAGGATCCGGCAAGCGGCGCGATGCCCTATTCGCGGCGCACCGCTTTTTTCCTCGGCGGCGGCAAGGCGATGATCAACGCGCTCTACGCGACTGCATTGAGGCTCGGCGTAACGATCGGCTATGACAGCGAAGTCGTGTCGCTCGGCTTCGACGACGACCGGGGTTGCGAAGCCGAGATCGTTCGTGGCGGCAGCATCGAGCACGTCGCGGCGAACACCATGGTGCTGTGCTCGGGCGGCCATCAGGCCAATCTCGACTGGCTGCGCGAAAGCTTTGGCGCCGCCGCCGACGGTTTCATGATCCGCGGCACGCCCTATGTGACCGGCTCGGTCCTGCGTTTGCTGCTCGACGCCGGCGCAAGACCGGTCGGCAATCCCGCGCGCTGCCACATGGTTGCGGTCGACGCGCGGGGACCGAAATTCGATGGCGGTATCGTCACGCGCATCACCGGGATTCCCCACGGCGTCGTCGTCGACCGCGGCGGCGCACGATTTCATGACGAGGGCGAGGATGCGCGCAAGACGCATTTCGCCCGCTGGGGCGCGCGCATCGCCGACTGCCCGGGCCAGATCGCCTATCTGATCATGGATGCGACAGGCCTCAGCCGCGCCTTGCCGACGGCGCTGCCGCCGATCCGGGGCGACACCCTTGCTGCCCTCGCGACAGCGCTTGGGCTTGAGCCGGCGGCGCTGGAAACCACGATACGGGACTTCAATGCCGCGATCGCCGCCGCCGGCGATGGGCCGATGATCGAACATTGCACCACGGGGCTAACCCCGCCGAAATCGCACTTCGCGGTCGCGCTCACGGTGCCGCCGTTCGCGGCCTATCCGTTGCGGCCAGGCGTGACGTTCACGCATTTCGGCGTTGCCGTCGATGATCAGCTGCGGATCGTCAGGACCGATGGCAGGCCCGTGCGCAACGTGTTCGCGGCCGGCATGATCATGGCGGCGAATGTGCTCGGCGAGGGTTATCTCGCGGGCCTTGGCGTCGCGCTTTCGGCCGTGTTCGGGCGCCTTGCCGGCGAACAGGCTGCGCGGCAGGCCGGAAGATGATTTTCGAAGGCGCGCCGCGCGCGATCAGACGACGGATGCCGAGATCGCTGCCATCACGCCGCCAGCGTGCCGCAGGCGGCCTCGAGCCGCCGCCACGCGGCCTCGTCGGCTGGAAGTCCAAACCGGTAGTGCCGTGGCGCCGCGGCAAAGCCGCGGACCAAAATCCCGGCGCGGGCGAAATGGTCCAGCAAGTCTACGCCGTCACGGGCTTCGAACAGGCCGAACAGATCGGTGCCGCCAAGCAGTTTCAGACCCGCGCGGCCGAGGATGCCGTCGAGCAGCCATCGATCCGCCGCAAGGCGCGCCCGCGCGGCGGCGATCCATGCCGCGTCGCGCAGCGCCCGCGTCGCGATCTCGCAAGCCGGTCCGGACACCGGCCAGTCGCCGAGCAGCCGGTGCCAGGCCGATGCATCCGGCTCAGCGACGACAACGAAACCCACGCGCAGTCCCGCAAGACCGAAGAACTTGCCGAACGAGCGCAACACCAAGACACCGGTGGGCAGTTCCGGCATCGCCAGCACCGACAGATCGGTCCGCACATCGGCAAAAGCTTCATCGACGATCAGCCGGCGCCCGGCCGCGGTCCAGGCCTGTGCAAAGGCAGCGAGGTCGGCGCGCGCCACCGCACGGCCGTCCGGATTATTGGGATTGACCACGATGAGGGTCTCGAATTCTTGCCGCTTTGGGTCCGGCAGCCCGGCAACCTCATGGACCTCGGCGCCGGCGTCGCGCCAGGCCGCGGCGTGCGAGCCATAGGCCGGCGTCAGGATGCCGACGCGGCCGGCGCCAAACAGGCGCGGCAACAGGCGGATCGCAAGCTCGCTGCCGGGGACCGGGACAATCGCGGCGTTCGCCGGCAGCCCATAGGCGCCGGCGGCCGCTTCCGTCAGCCGTGCGATTTCGCGCGCGAGCGGCAGACGCTGATACCGCGCGAGCGGTATCTGCGGCACCGGCCACGCGACAGGGTTGATTCCGGTCGACAGATCGATCCACGGTTGGGGCGCCGACGGATAGAGGAGCGCCGCGGCATCAATTCGGCCGCCGTGAACGCGCAGCGCCGCCGCCCCGATCTCGTTCTTTGAGTGCATGTTGCAATCCATGTCCGATCCGTCCGCCCGCGTCCTGATCCTGATCATCGCCTTCGGCATCGAAGCCATGCTGGCCTATCCCGCGGCGGTGTTTCGCGCAATTGGTCATCCGGTGTCGTGGATCGGGGCGCTGATCACCGCGCTCGATTCCGCGCTCAACCGGCCGGACACTTCGTTTGCCGCGCGCCGCGCCGCCGGCGTCGCGACCGTGCTGCTGCTGCTCGCCGGCAGCCTCGCGGTCGGCGCTCTACTTGAGATGGTCGCGCGCGACCTTCCCTATCTCGGATTTGCCGTCGCCGTCCTGGTCGTCGCCACGCTGATCGCCGTCGGTAATCTCGATCAGCACGTGCGCGCAGTCTCAGCCGCGCTCCGCGCCGAGGGGCTGTCCGGCGGACGGCGCAGCATCGCCAAGATCGTCGGTCGCGACCCGGACGCACTCGATGAGGCCGCGGTCTGCCGCGCCGCGATCGAAAGTCTCGCCGAAAACGCCTCCGACGGCGTGACGGCTCCGGCGCTGTGGTTTCTGCTCAGCGGATTGCCCGGCATCATCGCCTACAAGGCGATCAACACCGCCGACAGCATGATCGGCCACATGTCCGAGCACCACCGCGCCTTCGGCTGGGCCGCCGCAAGGCTCGATGACCTGGTCAATCTTCCGGCGTCGCGGCTGACCGGGCTGCTGTTCGTCGCCGCCGCAGCCTTGGTGCCGGGTGCGTCCGCGCCGTCGGCATGGCAGGCCTATCGGCGCGACGCGCGGCTGCATCGCTCGCCCAATGCCGGTTGGCCGGAAGCCGCAATGGCCGGCGCGCTCGGCCTGCGGCTCGCCGGCCCGCGCGTCTATGGCGGGGTTTTGGTCGATGATCA
>WNFO01004857.1_pt1 | contig 17587 bp, 14 predicted proteins | sample 5400251 | NCBI WGS metagenome assembly WNFO01 (sample SAMN13153354, study PRJNA577476) | soil metagenome | isolation source: 100 cm saprolite under Madrone tree | place: USA:California | collected 2016-06-14
AAACTTTTGCATGCCCTCCGGCAGATGAGCCGCAAACGAGCCTTGTTGCTTCTTCAACCATGGTACGTGCGCGTAGCTGAAGAGGGCGACGCGATCCGGGGCCAATTGCAAAATCTGGTCGACCGTATGCGCGAATCGTTCCGGGGTCTGATAGGGCAAGCCATAAATCAGATCCACATTGATGCTGTCGAAACCCAGCTCGCGAGCGGCAAAGAGCAAATCGCGGGTCAGTTCGAAGGGCTGAATGCGGTGAATGGCCTTCTGCACTTCGCCGTGGAAATCCTGGATTCCCATGCTCAGGCGATTGAATCCCAGGCGCCGCAGAGTTTCGAGGTGCGCGCGCGAAGTGACGCGCGGGTCGACTTCGATGCCGATTTCCGCGTCGGCTGCAAAGGTAAACCCCGAGCGCGCTGCTCCGAATAAGTCTTCGATTTGTTCAGGGGTCAGATAAGTTGGAGTACCGCCGCCCCAATGAAACTGCACCACCTCGCGCTCTTTCGAAACGCTGCGGCTGACGCGCTCCATTTCCTGTTTCAAGACGGTGAGGTACGGCGGCGCGACGCGCTTATCCTTCTGAATGATTACGCTGCAGGCGCAGAACAGGCACAAGCTCTCGCAAAATGGGATGTGCATGTACAGCGACACGGGGCTCCGCGCGCGTTCGGCCTCTTCATGCACACGTTCCAAATCGTTCGGGCCGAAGGAGTCGTTCCACACTGGCGCGGTCGGATAGCTGGTGTACCGCGGTCCGGGACGGTTGTATCGCTCTAACAATTCTTCGCCGACGCGCAACTCCTCGCGCATCTGCTGCAAAGATGGATTCGCCAGTGTCACCGTTCTGCCTCAGCCTTCAACGCGACGGCACGACAGTGGGCGCTTCGCTCGCAAATCGCGCCTGCTGGCCTGTCTCGATAAAGATCTTCGCGTTTTCCACGGGAGTGTGCTGCAAAATCCCGTGGCCTAAATTCAAGATGTGTCCCGCGCCGCCCAGTGATGCCAGAGTCTCCTGCGTTACACGGCGGATCGTCGCTTCCGGAGCGAACAACACGGCCGGATCGACATTGCCCTGCAGGGCGATTTTCGGTCCCAGCGTCTTGCGCAGCTCCCGCAAATCCACGCGCCAATCGACACTCAAGACGTCCGCGCCTGAATCCGCCGCCGCAAGGAGCAAGTGATTCGCGGCCTTGGTGTAGTAGATCACGGGTACGTTTTTGCCCAGACCTGACACAATCTCCTGCACTGCGGGGAGCGCAAAATCCAAGTAGTCACGCAAGTTCAGCTCGCCGCACCAAGTGTCAAATAACTGCACGGCGGCGGCGCCCGCGCTAATTTGGGCGTGCAAGTAGGAAATCGTCGCCTGCGCGATGCGCGCCAGCAATTCGCGAAACGTTCGTGGCTCCGCGTACATGAGGCTTTTAGTCGTGGCGAATCCTTCCTTGGTGCGCCCCTCGACCATGTAGCAAGCCAGAGTCCACGGCGCGGCCGCGAATCCCAACACCGGAACGGTCGGCCCGACTTTGCGCACCAAGCGCCGGATGACTTCCATTAAAAACCCGGTCTCGGTTTCGGGATCAAAATTATTCAGTTTCCGAACGTCCAATTCACTGCGCACTGGCTCCGGCAAATTCGGCCCTGCATCGCCAAGCTCGAGCGGCAATCCCATGGCCTCCGCTACGATCAAAATGTCGGAGAAAACAATCACGGCATCGACACCCAGAATCCGCAACGGCTGCAGCGAAACCTCCACAGCCAGCTCCGGCGTTTTGCACACTTCCAAAAACGCGTGCTTCGCGCGAATCGCGCGGTACTCCGGCAAATAGCGGCCCGCCTGGCGCATCATCCACACCGGCACCCTTGGCAGCGCTTCGCCGCGGCAAGCGCGTACAAAGAGCTCCCTGCGGTTCAAATTAAGATTGCTCTGCTCGCTCATAGGCTCGCATGCGCCAGCGCTGCCGGTTGGCGGAGGTCAGCGAATCGCATGCATGTCGAAAAGCATAGCAAATTCTCGCTCTTGCTGTGGGTATCGGCGCGTGCTTCACTAAACTGGTCGACCGGGTGTACTTTTTGCTCGAGATTTTTTCGGCAAAGCGCCTTCGCCGCGGACAAATCTAGTTTAGAATTGGCCGCGTGGGAATTTTGCAAAGGATTTCACGCTGGATGGGGACGGAAAACACCATGACGCATGTCATTGCGGGGCAAACTACGCCCGGATTTTCATTGCCGGGGCTGGACGGGAAGAACTATTCGTTGGAGTCGCTGCGGGAAAAGGGTCCGGTAGTGGCTGCATTCTTCAAGATTTCCTGTCCGGTGTGCCAGTTCACGTTTCCTTTCCTGCAGCGGCTTTATCAGCGATATGGGGACGACGGTGTCACTTTTTTGGGCATTTCGCAGGATGACGCCAAAGCGACGGCGAGTTTCGCCAGGGAATACGGAGCTACCTTTCCCATGGTTTTGGATGAGAAGGAGAAAGGCTATCGGGTTTCCAACGCGTACGGGCTGACGAATGTTCCTACGATTTTCCTGATTGATGCGGACGGAAAAGTCCTCGTCAGCAGCATGGGATTTGTGAAGGCTGATCTGGAAAAGATCGCGGCAGAACTCGCGGAGCGAAGAAAAATCGCGCCGTCGCCTCTGTTCCGGCCGAACGAATCAGTTCCGGCAAACAAACCTGGTTGAGGATCGAAGAATTAGGTCCGGTCGGACCTAAGGCGAGGCGCCCTGAAGGCTGCCCTATATCTCTCCTTCCAGCAGGTCTTTCTTGTGTTTTGCCGGGCGCTTGCGCTTGTCGGGGATAACGCGCGTGGCCGCAGGCACTATGCCGGAAGCTCGGGCGCGGCGGCGAGCTTCCTTGCCCACCTCGAATCGCTTCTTCTTGCGTTTCTTCACGAAGCTGCCTCGCAGAGCGAGTTTTCTCACGCCGAGCGCTGCCAGGTCAACCGAGCCTTGCACTTCCGCATGCGCACTGCCTCGTTCGCTGCTCGGCTGGAAACGCCTTCTGGCGTTCAGGCTTCACAGAATTCTTATGAACATCTCATCACTTAATAAGGGTCAGAGTACTATGTTTCCCAGGTGCGACCGACACTTCCGGAGGAATCTGCGTGGCGGACCTGGTTTTTGTGCTCGCGACGTTAGCCTTCTTTGCCGTCGCGATTGCCTATCTTCGGGGATGCGAAAAGCTCAGGTGAGGCGCGCCCGTGTTTGAAAACGTCTTGCTCATTATTGTCTGCGTGCTGCTGTTGGGCTACCTGCTCACGGCTCTCCTCAAGCCCGAGAAGTTCTGACCCATGACTGCAAACGGCTGGCTGCAAATCGGATTTTTCCTCTTGGTGATTTTCGCGTTCACCAAGCCCCTTGGCGTGTTCATGGCCAAGGTGTTCAACCGCGAAAAGACGCTCCTTGACTTTGCGCTGAGCCCTATCGAGCGGCTGATTTATCGCGCTACCGGCGTGCGTGAAGAGCGCGAGATGGCCTGGACGGAATACGGCATCGCCATGCTGCTGTTCAGCGCGGTCTCGATGCTGGTGCTGTACCTGATGGAGCGAACGCAGCACTGGCTGGTGTTCAATCCGCAGAAGCTTGCGAATGTGGCGCCGGATTTGGCGTGGAATACGGCGGCTTCGTTTACGACCAACACCAACTGGCAAGCGTACACGCCGGAAACGACGATGAGCTACCTCACGCAGATGGCCGGGCTGGCGTATCACAACTTCGCGTCCGCCGCTGTGGGGATCGCGCTGGCGATTGCGATTATCCGGGGAGTGGCGCGCTGCGAGTCGAAGACGATTGGCAACTTCTGGGTGGACCTGACGCGCTGCCTGCTGTGGGTGCTGCTGCCGGCTTGCATCGTTATCTCGTTGTTGCTGGTGTCGCAGGGCGTGGTGCAAAACTTGAAGCCTTACGCCACGGCCCAACTTATCGAACCGCAAAGTGTGCAGACGACTGGCGCGGACGGCAAAACTACAACGCAGACTATCACCCAGCAGCTAATCGCCCTCGGCCCGACAGCGTCGCAGGAAGCGATAAAGATGTTTGGCACGAACGGCGGAGGTTTTTTTAACGCCAACAGCGCCCACCCTTACGAGAATCCAATGCCATTTTCCAATTTTTTGCAGATCGTGCTGATCTTCGCGATTCCCTCCGGACTGACCTATACGCTGGGCCGCATGACGGGATCGCAGCGCCACGGATGGGCAGTGTGGGCCGCGATGACATTTTTGTTTTTAGTTGGCGCTACCGTGGCGTACTGGGCTGAAGCTCGAGGGAATCCGCAGCTTATTGGTGTTGACCGGGCGCCTAGCGCGTTGCAATCCGGCGGGAACATGGAAGGCAAAGAAGTGCGCTTCGGGATTACAAACTCGGCGCTTTTTGCGACCGTAACCACGGACGCGAGTTGCGGAGCCGTCAACAGCATGCATGATTCGTTTACGCCGCTGGGCGGAATGGTTCCGTTGCTGAACATCATGCTGGGCGAAGTCATTTTTGGCGGAGTGGGGTCGGGACTCTACGGGATGCTGGTGTTTGTCATCCTCGCCGTTTTCATCGCCGGTTTGATGGTGGGAAGAACGCCCGAATATCTCGGGAAGAAGATCGAAGCCTATGACGTAAAAATGGCGATGCTCTCGATACTGTTCTCGTCCCTTACGATCCTGGTGTTTTCGGGGATTGCAATCGTCGTCAAGCCGGGACTCGCGGGCATTTCAAACCCCGGACCCCATGGGCTCTCGCAAATTCTATACGCATACACTTCCGCGACAGGCAACAACGGCTCCGCGTTCGCGGGCATCAGCGCGAATACGCCGTGGTACAACGCAACTACCGGCATAGCCACTCTGTTGGGACGATTCTTCGTGGTGATTCCTATTCTTGGCATCGCCGGGAACCTCGCCAGGAAGAAAACGTCGCCGGAGTCCGCCGGGACATTTCCGGTGACCGGGCCGCTGTTCACGACGTTGCTGGTCTCGACAATCGTGATCGTCGGGGCGTTGACGTTCTTCCCTGCTTTGACCCTGGGGCCGATTCTGGAGCACTTGCTGATGTTCGCGGGGAAGGTTTTCTAGAAATGGAACAGGCATCCCACGGCAAAGCAAAACCGCTGGCGGACAGAAAGCTCTTGCTGCGTGCCATCGCCGACTCCTTTGGAAAACTGAACCCGCGAGTCATGGTGAAGAATCCGGTGATGTTCGTAGTAGAGGTTGGCGCGGTCCTTACAACCATCGAACTGGTTCGCGACACGATGCGCCACATGGCTCATTTTGGCTTTGGCCTGCAGATCACCTTGTGGCTGTGGTTCACAGTGCTCTTCGCGAATTTCGCGGAGGCCATGGCGGAGGGGCGCGGCAAGGCGCAGGCGGAAACGCTGCGCAAGGCGCGCGCGGAGACCGTGGCACACCGGCTGCGCGCCGATGGGACGCTGGATGCGGTGCCCAGCTCGAAACTGCGCTCTGGGGACATCGTCCTCGCATCCGCTGGGGAGTTTATTCCAGGAGACGGCGAAGTCATAGAAGGCGTCGCCTCGGTCGACGAATCGGCGATTACCGGCGAGTCCGCGCCGGTCATTCGCGAATCCGGCGGCGACCGCTCCGCAGTAACCGGCGGAACCCGCGTCCTTTCCGACGAGATCAAGATTCGCATTACTTCCAATCCGGGCGAAACGTTTCTGGACCGCATGATTCATCTCGTCGAAGGCGCGTCTCGGCAGAAGACACCCAACGAAATCGCGCTGAATATTCTGCTCGCGGGGCTCACGATTATTTTCTTGCTGGCGGTGGTGACGCTGCAGCCTTTCGCGATCTATTCAGGAGCGCCGCAGAGCATATTCGTACTCGTATCACTGCTTGTATGCCTGATTCCCACCACGATCGGCGGACTCCTCTCCGCCATCGGCATCGCCGGCATGGACCGCATGATTCAGCGCAACGTCATTGCCATGTCGGGGCGCGCGGTCGAAGCATCTGGCGACGTGGACGTGCTGTTGTTGGACAAGACGGGGACGATCACACTGGGCAATCGCCAGGCGACGATGTTCTACCCATGCCCAAACGTAATCGAAGCCGATCTGGCCAACGCGGCGCAGCTCGCCTCGCTTGCCGATGGGGCGTTCGATTGTCGTATTGGCCAAGGAAAAATACGGTCTGCGCGGCCGTGAAGTCGGTCATCTGAATCCGCTGTTCATTCCCTTCTCCGCGCAAACACGGATGTCCGGCGTGGACCTCGACGGCCGGCAAATTCGCAAGGGCGCTCCGGAAGCCATAACGAAGTACGTTGCCGAACGTGGCAACGCCGTGCCGGTCGAGATTCAACGGTGCCTGACGGAGATTTCCAACGGCGGAGGTACGCCACTATTGGTGGCGGAAAACGGCCGCGCTCTTGGCGTTATCGCGCTGACGGACGTGGTGAAGGGAGGAATGCGCGAACGCTTCGATCATCTGCGCGCCATGGGTATTCGCACCATGATGATCACCGGAGACAATCCTCTGACCGCCGCGGCCATCGCGCGGCAGGCCGGTGTGGATGACTTCCTTGCAGAAGCGCGCCCGGAAGACAAGATGGCGCTGATTCGTCGCGAGCAGGCCAAAGGCAAGCTCGTCGCCATGACGGGCGACGGCACCAACGACGCTCCAGCCCTTGCGCAAGCGGACGTCGGCGTCGCGATGAACACGGGAACGCAGGCCGCCAAGGAAGCCGGGAACATGGTCGACCTGGACTCCAATCCCACCAAGCTCATCGAGATCGTGGAGATTGGCAAGCAGTTGCTAATCACGCGCGGCGCGCTTACCACTTTTTCGGTTGCCAATGATGTCGCCAAGTATTTCGCGATTATTCCCGCTATGTTTGCGCGCGTATTCCCGGAGTTGAACGCCATCAATGTGATGCGGCTCGGCACACCGCATTCCGCGATCTTGTCCGCGGTGATTTTCAACGCGCTCATCATCATCGCGCTGATTCCGCTAGCGCTGCGCGGAGTGCGCTACCGCCCGCTGGGCGCTGCGGCATTGTTGCGGCGCAATCTGCTCGTGTACGGACTCGGCGGCATTGTCGTGCCGTTCATCGGCATTAAGCTGATCGACATTGCCATTCTGTATCTGCATCTTGCATAAGGGTGGAGTATGAAAGAAAACCTGCGAATCGCTGTATTGATGACGGTGGTCACCACGGTCATTTTTGGCGTGGTCTACCCACTCGCCGTTACCGGTCTTGCGCAGCTGTTCTTCCCTGCTCAGGCAAATGGCAGCTTTATCCACGTCAACGGTCAGCTCGTAGGATCGGCGCTGCTGGGGCAGAGCTTTACATCGCCTCAGTATTTCCACTCCAGACCATCTGCTGCCGGTGCCGGTTACGACGCATCACAATCGGGATCCGCAAACTTGGGACCGACGAACCATCAACTCCTCGACCGCGTGAAGGCTGACGTGGAGAAGTTACACGCGGAAAATCCCGGCGCCGCAATTCCCGTCGATTTGGTGACCGCCTCGGCCTCCGGACTTGATCCTGAAATTTCGATTGCCGCGGCACAATTTCAGGTGCCGCGCGTAGCACAAGCACGCGGCATGAACCAAGAGGAAGTACGAGCGCTGGTGAGCAAGCACACGCTAAAGCGGCAGTTAGGCTTCCTGGGCGAGCCGCGCGTGAGGGTGCTGGAGCTGAACCTGGATTTGGACGCAACCCATCCGAAGCAGTGATAAACCTCAGGATTTTCTTGAGCTTTCTTTGGCGTTGCCGGAACGAGGCGACTGGAAGCGGTATCCCACCCAAGGCTCCGTCAAAATGTATTTCGGACGCGACGGATTTATCTCAATCTTTTTTCGCAATTGATTGATTACCACGCGCAGATTTTCCGTCTCGTCCCCATAATCCGGTCCCCAGACGGCCTGCAGCAGCCTGCGGTGAGCGAGCGGCTTGCCCTGATTGGCAATCAAGTATTTCAAGACGTCGTATTCCTTGGGCGTGAGGTGCACTATTTCGCCGCGTACGTTAACTTCCCGCGCTTCAAAGTCGATGTTCAGATCCTTCGACACAAAGGGCGGCATCGCGTCTCCTGGAGCGTACCGGCGCAATGCGGCGCGGATGCGCGCCAGCAGTTCCTCAATGCCGAAAGGCTTCACCACGTAATCGTCGGCGCCGGCATCGAGGGCGGAAACTTTGTCCCTCTCCGCATTGCGCACCGTGAGCATGATGACGGGAGCGTCAGAAATGCGGCGAATTTCGCGGCAGGTTTCGATTCCACCCATTCCCGGCATGTTCGCATCCAGCAAGACCAAATCCGGCCGCTGCTTGCGCAAGGAGTCGAGGGCCTCTTCGCCGGTCTTGGCCTCGCTGATCACATACCCCTGCGAACTAAGGGTCGCGCGCATCACACGGCGAATCTGCGGTTCGTCGTCCACGACCAAGATATTCGCGGCGGTCAACGGCCCTCCTTTCGCCCGCGGTCGACCGGAAGAGTAAACGCAAAGACCGAACCATGGCCCAATTGGCTGGTCACGCTGATGGTCCCGTGCTGAGCGACAATCAGCGCCTTCGCAATCGGCAAACCCATGCCCGTTCCACGCACCAGGTAACGCTGATCCTTGCCGCGGTAAAACTTGTCGAAGATCATGGTTTGCTCGAATTCATCGATTCCAGGACCGCGGTCGGCGACGCTGGTGGTGATTGCGTCTCCGGTCAGCTCGGCGGTAATGGTGATCGGCTGATCCTTCCCGGAATAGAGGTTGGCATTGTCAATCAATTGTACCAGCGCCTCTTTAGCTCGTTCGCGGTCGGCGCGCACCGGCGGCAGGTCCGGGGCGATGCGCAGGTCCACCGGGCGCCCGCCGATGGATGCGCTGCAGTGCCCCAGAGCGGCGTGGACGATTTCCTCAACCGGCACAGGTGCGAGATCCAGTGCGATTTCGCCAGCCTCGAGCTTGGCCATCTCGCCGGCTTCTTCGACCAGGCGATTCAAGCGGTCGCACTCCTCGTTGATGATGGAGAGAAGCTCGTGCGTCTGCGTGGCGTCGGAGGGAAGTGACGAGAGCAGGCTGCTGACCGCAGCTTTCATGGAAGTCAGCGGCGTGCGAAAGTCGTGGGTGATGGAATCGAGCAGCGCCGATTTGAGCCGCTCGCCTTGCCGCTCTGCTTCGGTCTGACCGAGTTGCTCGACGGCGCGCGCCCGTTCGATGGCAATCGCCACCAACGTGCTGATCGCGTCCAACGATTGGCGAGAAAGTTGCGATCCTGAAATTCCGAGGCTGGCGATAGGGCGGACGCCCAGTCGGATGGGAATGAAATACTGGCCTCGCTGCGTGTCGGCCGAGAACTCATCAAGCGAAAACGCCTGTTTCATCTTTTCTTCATCGAGATGCGCCGCGCCGAATCCGGAGCGGTAAAATTTGTCCTTCTGCGGAAGAAACAGCGCGGCCGCGCCAGCTTCAAAGCTTTCGACGATGTAATCCGGGATGGCGTTCATCAATTGAATGACATTGCCTTCGCCGAGCAGCTTGCGGCTGAACTGGTAGAGGCGTTCCACCTCGCGCCTGCGGTGATGCGCTTCATCGGCTTCCGTGCGGATGCGCGAGGAAAGCTGGCTGCCCACCAGGGAAGTGACCAGGAAGGCGAACAGCGCGACCCAGTTTTGCGGATCGTTGATGGTCAGTGTCCCCACCGGCGGCAAAAAGAAATAATTGAAAGCCACCACCGCCACGAGCGACGTGGCCACGGAAACGGCCATTCCCCACACTGCCGAAACTGCTAGAATTGCCAGCAGAAACGAAAGCGCCACAGTTGTGTGGTTCACGTGCAGAACGTGGCGATAAAACAAGGTAATGCCGGCGACCACGGCCAGAGATACAGCTATCCCCAGGATCCGACCGGCTAGGAATCTCTGCATCGCTACATTCTAGCGCATGCTGAAAGTTCATCGCGGAGAACGTACAACTTGCCGAAAAAGCCTGAAGAGTGGCTGGAGGTCGCTTCCCCGCCGCAAAAAACGCGCGGCATCTTCAAGCTCTTCCTCGGTTACGCACCAGGCGTGGGCAAAACCTTCAGCATGTTGAGCGAAGCCCTGCGTCGGCGCAGCCGCGGCGAAGATGTGGTTATCGGCGTGGTGGAGACGCACGGCCGCAAGGGCGTTGAAGAGCTGATCGGGCAAGTGGAGCAGGTGCCGCGCAGGAAAATCGAATACAAGGGCACCGTATTCGAGGAGATGGATGTTGACGCTATCCTAGCGCGGCACCCCGAAGTTGTGTTGGTGGACGAACTGGCGCACACCAACATCCCCGGCAGCAAGCACCGCAAACGCTACGAAGACGTGCAGGAACTGCTGGCAGCAACGATCGACGTTGTCTCCACCCTGAATATTCAGCACATCGAGAGTATTGCCCCGGTGGTGCGGTCCATCACAGGAGTCATTGTGCGCGAGACAGTTCCGGATTGGGTGCCGCTAACCGCTTCCGAAACGGTTATGGTGGACCTCACCCCCGAGGCGCTTCAGAACCGCATGAAGCGTGGCGACGTCTACAGCAGCGACAAGGTCGAGCGCTCGCTCAACAATTTTTTTCGCCGAGGCAACCTCATCGCCCTTCGCGAACTGGCCCTGCGCCAAGTTGCCGAACAAGTCGACCGCAGCCTCGAGTCCTACATGGAGGCGCAGGACATACGCAAGAACTGGGGCGTGCGCGAGCGTATGGCTGTCTGCATATCCTCGAATCCCGCCGGGCAATACCTCATTGCGCGTGGCGCGAGAATGGCCCGCCGTATGGATGCCGAGCTGTACGTCGTTCACGTGGACCGCGAGTTTGGCCCCAAGGAGTCGAATCAGAACGCGCTGGCGGCTAACCTGCGCTTCGCCGAGAGCCTGGGCGCGCAGGTAATTCGCCTGAAAGGGCGAAGCGTGGCGGACTCCGTCGCGGCCTTCGTTCGTTCAAAGCACATCACCCAGGTAATTTTCGGGCGGGCGCCCGTTCATGACTGGCGGAGGTATCTTTATTTGTCGGCAGTGCACCGCTTCTTGCGAGAGTCACCGGCGGTCGACGTTCACATTGTGACCCAAGAGCCGGAAGATTAGGACATTTGCCTACGGCTTCGCCGATACAGCTTGCGTTTGCATGCTGCCGGCCATTTGTACTTCGATGTTCACCTCGTGGTCTACCCTCAGCAGAAAGTTTCCCGGATTCTTCAGGCCCCAATCGTTATAGGGGACACTGAAGGTCGCGGTGCCCTTCCACTGGCCGGATGTAAGCTCCGCCCGCACGGACGCAGTGAGCTCGTGCTCGCTGCCGTGCAACAGGCAAACACCGTGAAGCTGCACGTTGGAAGTACCCTGCAGCTGGACGGTACCTTCCACGCGGTCGGGACGGAAAATAATGTCCGTAAAGCGACCACTCTCGAGGACTTCCTTGTGCATTTTCTTGTCCCGTGAGTCGTTGCCACTCTGGCCGCTGATGGCATCCACGACGATTTCGCCGGTAGCTTTGCCGGTAGCCGGGTCCAGCCGCAACGTGCCGCGTTTGAGCGCGAACGTTCCGTGCACAGCGTGAAGACTGCTGCCAACCGTGTAGTGCACGGTGCTCTGCGCCGAATCTACGGCCAGGACGACTTCATTGGCACTTGCTGCCGGCGCCTGTGGAGGACGGTGCGCGGCGCTGGCTGAGAGCAGCACGGCCAAACCGAATACTGCGGCGCATACAATGAGATTTCGCCGGATTGTTTGCGAGCTCATGATTGTTCCTTCTAGGCCGCGACGAAACGCCAGCCAAGCAGCGCTCCGGTTGCAGCAAGATGCCTCGGAGAAGCGGCGCCAACATGAACGGCGAGCAGCCTCGCGAATAGATCGGGATGCGCTGCCAGAGCGCGCATGGCGCGGTGACGCAGCTTGGGCTGGCTGTCGAGCAGCAGCAACAAGCGTCCCATGAACGTCGGTCGGCGGGCCAAACGCCGGTGCGCTTCCTGATACGCGCCGAGATCTCCCGCCTGCATAGCGGCCGCGAGCGCCTGCGCCTGCCGGAAGCCCAGGTTGAGCCCATCGCCCGTAATGGCGTCGACGCTTCCGGACGCGTCTCCGACTAACGCGACAGGTCCGCGATGGACGCTTTTCAGCTGACGCGTTACCGTGATGGCCCCGCGCTCTGTTCCGATGCATGTAGCATAACCAAGACGCCTGGCCAATTCGGGAAATTTTTCCTGAAGCGAGGACAAACGCACTCCTGGGCTGCGCGAAACCAGAACAACACAAACAGCCGTTTCTCCAACGGGAGTCACGTAGGCCTGCGAGCCTTCTCCCCAATGCACCTCCACATGGCAGGACCACGGTTCGACGTGATAATGCCGCCGCGTTGCATACCGGCATACGCCATGCGTCTGGTCATTTAGTTCACACCACTGGCGCACCCGGGAACTGACGCCGTCCGCGCCCACAATCCAGCGCGCTCGAATCGCCCCACCGGCAATGAGAACCGAGTTGCGGAAAATCCCAACCACCGGCGTCTGCCAGAGAAAGCGAACGCCCATGCCCTGCGCTTTCTGAAGAAGCATTCGGTGAAGCACAACTCTCCGGACACCTATTCCAAGGGTCTCCGGGAAGTCGGCTTCCACGCTCGTGCTGCCATCCCGGAAGCGGAGTCCATGGAAAGCAAATCCATCGGAAGCGCTTAGGTTAATACCGAGATCCTGCAAGGCGGAAAGAGTGTCGGGCATCAGGCCTTCGCCGCAGGCTTTGTCGACCGGCGGTCTCGCGCCGTCCGCAATGGTGACGTTAAAGCCCCGCTGGCGTGCGGCCATGGCGGCGGCAAGCCCGGCCGGGCCTCCGCCAATTACGAACACGTCCGTGTTCTCGCTCATCCAACTCCTTGCCGGTCGTCCCCATCAGGACAGGCTGCTCCGGCTGACCCTCGCGACGCTAATGCCCTTCTTACTTTGATGGCAGACTTGCCAAAAAGATGTACAGACGCCATGAAAGAAAATTGTTAAATTTCTGTCTTGACGACGTTTCCGACCGCGCCCTTAGGATGCCGCCTTGTTTGCCAAAGATGCCCAACGGGTAAGCAGCATCCAATTGTTCTGATTAATCGTATTTATCGTAGCGCACATTAGTATTAATTTGACTGATTGTCGCTATCCCGATTATGCTGTTTTTCGTGGCGGTGAGGCGTGCGTACGCGTCCGCGGTGCTATGGGATGCGATGGCTTGCTCCAACGTCGGGCCCGTAGAATAACCAAGAACCGCAAGGAGACTTGCAGTGACACAGCCGGCCCCGAAACCACGCAGCCATACTCTGATTGACGGTGCCAGTCGCGCTGGCGCTCGCGCCATGCTGCGCGCCTCCGGCCTTCGCGATGAAGACTTCGCCAAGCCGCTCATCGGCGTGGCCAACACCTGGATCGAGATCGGGCCGTGCAATTACCACCTGCGCGAACTCGCTGAGCACGTAAAGGCCGGCATTCGCGCCGCGGGTGGCACGCCGCTCGAATTCAACACCGTTTCGATTTCCGACGGCATCACCATGGGCACGGAAGGAATGCGCACATCCCTGGTGAGCCGCGAAGTGATTGCGGACTCCATTGAGTTGGTTTCGCGCGGCAATATGTTCGACGCGCTAATCGTTTTGGTCGGCTGCGACAAAACCATTCCCGGCGGCGTGATGTCGCTGGCCCGGCTTAATATTCCCGGACTCATTCTCTACGGCGGCTCCATCGCCCCAGGCCACTTTGAGGGCCACGCCGTAACCATTCAAGATGTCTATGAAGCGATTGGGAAGCACGCACGCGGAGGAATCACCGACGCGCAACTCAAATCCCTGGAAGCCGCCGCGTGTCCCGGAGCCGGCGCGTGCGGCGGCCAGTTCACGGCAAATACCATGGCGCTGGTCTGCGAATTTTTGGGCATCGCGCCGATGGGCTTGTCCAGCGTTCCGGCCACCAATGCCGCGAAGGGCAACGCCGGTTATCGCGCCGGCGAAATGGTAATGGGGCTTCTTCGCCGCGACATCACGCCATCTAAAATCATCACCAAATCAGCCATTGAAAACGCCATCGCGGGAGTCGCCGCCACAGGCGGTTCCACCAATTCCGTTCTTCATCTCCTGGCCATCGCCAGCGAGGCCAAAATTCCGCTCTCCATTGACGATTTCGACCGCATAAGCTCTCGCGTTCCGATTCTTGCGGATCTGAAGCCGGGCGGCCGCTTTGTAGCCACCGACCTCTATGCCGCCGGAGGCACGGCGCTGGTGACCAAACGCATGCTCGAAGGCAAATTGCTGCATGGCGAATGCCTCACCGTCACCGGGCGCACGCTCGCACAGGAAGCAGCGGCGGCTAAGGAATCGGAAAAACAAGAAGTTGTGCGTAAGCTGGACTCTCCACTCAAACCCACGGGCGGCCTAGTGATCTTAAAGGGCAATGTCGCCCCGGAAGGTTGCGTCATTAAAGTCGCAGGCCACAACCTGCAAACCTTCAGCGGACCGGCGAAAGTTTTCGACAATGAAGAAGCCGCGTTTGCCGCCGTTGAGAATGCAAGCATCAAGGCTGGCGATGTTGTTGTGATCCGCTACGAAGGGCCGAAGGGCGGACCCGGAATGCGCGAGATGCTCCAAGTGACTGCGGCACTGGTCGGCGCGGGCCTCGGCGATTCCGTCGCTCTGCTGACCGATGGACGTTTCTCCGGCGCCACGCATGGATTGATGGCCGGCCACGTCGCCCCTGAAGCCGCGAATGGCGGCCCCATCGCAGCAATAAATGATGGCGATATCATCGCGTTCGATATTCCGGAGCGAACGCTCAACGTCAAGCTCACCGACGCCGAAATCCAGCGCCGCCTCTCCACCTGGAAGGCGCCCCAGCCCCGCTTCACCAGCGGCGTAATGGCAAAGTACGCCCTGCTCGTTTCGTCTTCCTCATTGGGAGCCATTACCGCCGTACCCAAGTCGTTTTCAACGGCCGCGCATACCGCCTCGAGGACATCATGAAGCTCACCGGAGCGGAAATTCTCTGCGAATCGCTGACCAAGCTCGGCGTGCGCCATATTTTTGGCTACCCGGGTGGGGCGATTCTTCCGGTGTACGACGCGCTTGGCAAGTCCAAGCTGCACCACATTCTCGTGCGCCACGAACAGGGCGCAACGCATATGGCCGATGGCTACGCGCGAGCTAGCGGCAGCGTCGGCGTGGCTATGGCTACTTCCGGTCCGGGCGCAACTAACATGGTCACCGGCATCGCCACCGCTATGCTCGATTCATCTCCGGTGGTCTGCATCACCGGACAAGTCAGCAGCAAACTGCTCGGCTCCGATGCCTTCCAGGAAATCGACATCACCGGCATCACCATGCCGATTACCAAACACAATGTGGTCGTCTCTCGCGCTGAAGATATCGCGCGCACCGTTCGCGAAGCCTTCGTGATTGCGAGTTCCGGCCGGCCCGGCCCGGTGCTCGTCGATATCACCAAGGACGCGCAGCAGGCCTCCTGCGATTTCAACTGGGAAGCTTCCGTTCCGAAGCTGCCCCCCAAACGCCAGCGCGTCAACTATGAGCCCGCGGATTTTGAGCGCGCCGTCGAGCTGCTCAACAATGCCAAGCGCCCGCTGATTCTCGCCGGCCATGGAATCATGGTCTCCGGCGCGATGCGCGTCTTCGACAAGTTCGTCCACGCCGGCAATCTGCCCGTGGCCATGACGCTCCTCGGCATCGGCTGCTTCCCCGCCAACGATCCCCTTAACCTCGGCATGATGGGCATGCATGGCGAAGCCTGGGTCAATCACGCCATCCAGGAAGCCGATCTGCTGATCGCCGTCGGTATGCGTTTTGATGACCGCGTCACCGGCGATTTGCGCACCTACGCCAAAGAAGCGCGCAAGATTCATATCGAGATCGACCGCTCGGAGATCAACAAGAACGTCAAGGTCGACGCTGCTCTCATCGGGGATGCGCGCGAGGTGCTCGAACAGCTTCTCCCGCGCCTGGAACACCGGGAACGCGGCGACTGGCTTGGCCATATCCGCGAACTCAAGGGTGATTCCGCTGTCCGCGACATCCAAGGGCTACCCGACAACGGCCATCTCTACGCCGCGCACGTCATCAACGATCTCTGGAAAGAAACGCGCGGCGAAGCCATCGTAGTCACCGATGTCGGCCAGCACCAGATGTGGGAAGCGCAGTATTACCACCACAATCAGCCGCGCACCCTTGTGACCTCCGGCGGCCTCGGCACCATGGGCTTCGCTTTGCCCGCCGCCATCGGCGCGAAGTTCGCCAAGCCTGAATCCGATGTGTGGGTAGTTGTAGGCGACGGCGGCTTTCAAATGACCATGTGCGAGCTGGCCACCATTGTCCAGGAAAAAATCAAAATCAACATCGCCATCATCAACAATGGCTTTCTCGGAATGGTTCGCCAGTGGCAGGAGTTTTTCTACGACAAGCGCTACGTGGCCACTCCGCTGGTGGCGCCGGACTTTGCCGCGCTCGCCAATGCCTTCGGCATTCGCGGCGAACGTATCACCTCTCGAGCAGATGTAACTCCTACGATTCGCTCTGCTCGTGAATCGTCAGAGAGCGTGCTGATCGATTTCCGCGTGGAACAAGAAGACTCTGTGTATCCGATGGTTCCCGCGGGCGGCGCACTGCACGAGATGATACGCCGGCCGGATAGCCCGCTCGTGGAAACAGCTACGGAGCCGTGATAGAGGATTTATGCAGACACTTGTCGCGTACGTGGAGAACAAGCCTGGCGTGCTGAACCGCGTTGCCTCGCTGGCTCGCCGTCTGGCCATTAACATTGATTCCCTGACCGTTGGCCCCACGGAAAACGAAGAGATTGCACGCATGACCATCGTCGCCCATACCGACGAAAAGGGCGCACATCGCCTCGAGGCCAGCCTCGAAAAGCTCGTCGATGTGCTGCTCGCCGAAAATATCTCCGAGCGTTCCTCGATCGAACGCGACCTGGCGCTCATCAAAGTGTCCGCCGACCAGCAATCCCGTCCGCATTTGATGGAGCTCATAAAGGTCTTCCGCGCTCGCGTCATTGATGTCGCGCCCGAATCGCTTATCCTGGAAGTCTCCGGCACGGTGGACAAGATCGACGGCCTCCTCGAAGTGCTGCGCCCATTCGGCGTTCTGGAAATGGCGCGCACCGGCCGCATCGCCATGACTCGCGGCAGCGATTTGCTGCGGCCCCCCGCAGCGCCATCGAATGGCCCTGAAACAGAACCTGTTCGGAAAGCAAGCTAAAGGTCTCTCAACTTTGAAAGGGAAAAGAATGGCAAATCTCTATTACGACAATTCCGCCGATCTCGGCCTGATTCAGGGCAAGAAGGTCGCGATCATCGGTTACGGTTCGCAGGGTCACGCGCATGCCCTGAACCTTCGCGACAGTGGCGTCTCCGTGCGCGTCGGCTTGCAACCCGGCAGCGCCTCCGCCTCCAAAGCACAAAAAGAAGGATTGACCGTCAACCCTCCCGCCGAAGCCGCAGCGTGGGCCGACGTAATCATGATTCTTGCGCCGGACACCAAGCAGCCCAAGCTCTATCGCGACTCTATCGCGCCGCATCTCACCGCCGGCAAGACGCTGATGTTCGCGCACGGCTTCAATATTCGCTTCGGCTCGATCAAGCCGCCTGCCTCGG
>WNFO01001704.1_pt1 | contig 17582 bp, 14 predicted proteins | sample 5400251 | NCBI WGS metagenome assembly WNFO01 (sample SAMN13153354, study PRJNA577476) | soil metagenome | isolation source: 100 cm saprolite under Madrone tree | place: USA:California | collected 2016-06-14
CTGTTCTACCTGCCGGAAGCGCACACGGACTTTCTGTTCGCGGTGCTCGCGGAGGAGCTGGGTCTCGCGGGAGTCCTCCTCACCCTGCTGCTGTTCGTCGGACTCATCTGGCGCAGCTTCCAGATCGCGCGGCTCGCATCCGATGCGGGCCTGAAGTTCCAGGCCTACCTCGCCTCGGGATTCGGTCTGTGGGTGGGCATCCAGGCCTTCATCAACATAGGCGTGAACATGGGCGTGTTGCCCACGAAGGGGCTGACGCTGCCGCTCATGAGCTACGGCCGCTCGAGCCTGATCGTGTCTCTCGCCTGGGTGGGGCTGCTGCTGCGCGTGTATCACGAAGCGATGCTCGAGAAGCGTGGCTCGGCCACGGTGCGGCCGCGTGCGAGTGACTACCGATGAAGGCCCGACTGTGCATGCGCTGCGCGCCGGAGAAGTCCCGATGAACGCCCGTCCAATATTGATCATGGCGGGCGGTACCGGCGGCCACGTCTTCCCGGCGCTCGCGCTGGCGCGCATTTTGCGGGAGAAATCGCTCGACGTCGTCTGGCTCGGGACCCAACGCGGGCTCGAGGCGCGCGTCGTCCCGGCGGAGGGTATTCCGGTTGAATGGCTGTCTGTCGGCGGTCTGCGCGGCAAGGGTTTGATGACATTGCTGGCGGCGCCGTTCCGCCTTGCCGTCGCCCTCACGCAGGCACTGCGTGTCATGTGGCGGCGGCGCCCGCTCGTGGTGGTCGGTCTCGGGGGGTTCGTTACCGGGCCCGGCGGGGTCGCGGCTTGGCTGACACGCCGGCCCCTCCTCATACACGAGCAGAATGCCATCGCCGGCTTCACCAACCGATGTCTGGCGCACCTCGCGCGTGAAGTGCTCGAGGCCTTTCCGGGCAGCTTCGGCGGCGCCGTGCAAGCACGCCTCATCGGGAACCCGGTTCGCCAGGACATCAGCGCGCTGCCGCCGCCGGCGGGCCGCTTCGCCGGCCGCAGCGGCCCCATCCGGGTTCTGGTGATCGGCGGAAGCCAAGGCGCCGCGCGGCTCAACGCAGTCGTGCCCTTCGCGCTCGCGCGCCTGGCCGCCGCGGCCAGCTTTGACGTGCGTCATCAGGCAGGCGAGCGTTGGATCGAGGCGGCGCGGCAGAGCTACGCCAACGCGGGTGTGCGGGCGGATGTGCGCCCGTTCATCGAGGACATGGCCGAGGCGTACGGATGGGCGGACCTCGTGATCTGCCGCTCGGGAGCGCTCACGGTGTCGGAGCTCGCCGCCGTGGGTGTTGGCGCGATCCTCGTGCCGTTTCCCGCCGCGGTGGACGACCATCAGACTCACAATGCTCAGTATCTCGTGCGCGCAGCAGCGGCCGTCCTCATTCCGGATCGGGAGCTCACAGCCGAGCGCCTCGCGGGGGAATTGCAGCGGCTGTGCGCGGGCCGCGGCAAGCTGCTCGCCATGGCCGAGCGGGCGCGGCTGCTGGCAAAGCCGCGCGCCGCGCACGAGCTCGCCGCCTCCTGCCTGGAGCTGGCCAGGAGGGCCGCATGAAGGAGGAACGGCGCACTCTGCTGCAGCGGCCGGCGACGGAGCGACGCGTGACGCCCGATCGACGCGACCGGATGCGGCGCATCAACACCATCCACCTCGTCGGCATCGGCGGCAGCGGTATGAGCGGCATCGCGCAGGTGCTTCTCAACCTCGGCTATGCCGTGCAGGGCTCCGATCTCAAGGCGAGCGCGGTGACGGACTGGCTCACGCGGCTGGGCGCACGCATTACCATCGGGCACTCAGCCGCCAACATCGCCGGCGCCGACGTGCTCGTCGTCTCGGGCGCGGTCCCGCGCGGCAATCCCGAAGTCGATGCCGCACTCGAGCAGCGAATTCCGGTCGTGGCGCGCGCGGAAATGCTCGGCGAGCTGATGCGTTTCCGTTACTCCATCGCCGTGGCCGGCACCCATGGCAAGACGACCACCACCAGCCTGGTCGCCAGCATCCTCGCCGAGGGGGGCGAGGATCCGACCTTCGTCATCGGCGGGCGCCTCAAGAGCGCCGGCAGCCACGCCCGTCTCGGCGCCGGCCGCTATCTGGTTGCCGAGGCGGACGAGAGCGATGCATCGTTCACGCATCTGCAGCCGCTGATTGCGATCGTCACCAACATCGACAACGATCACCTGAGCACCCACGGCGGCGATTTCGAGCTGCTCAAGCAGAGCTTCATCGAGTTCCTGCACAACCTGCCGTTCTACGGACTGGCGGTGCTGTGCCATGACGACGAGCACGTGCGCAGTATCGTCCGCCAGGTGGGTCGGCCGATCCTGTCTTACGGCCTGACCGCCGGCGCGGATATTCGCGCGGACAACATCCGCCGCAACGGACTGCAGACGCGCTTCGACGTGCTGCGCCCCTCCGGCGGCCCGCTCGATGTCACCGTCAACCTTCCGGGCACGCACAACGTGCTCAATTCGCTGGCGGCAATCATTGTCGCCACCGAGCTCGGCATCGACGATTCAGCCATCCAGCGCGCGCTCGCCGGCTTCCAGGGCATCGATCGGCGTCTGCAGCACGTGGCGGATGTCGAGACGGCCGCGGGCCGCGTGACCATTGTCGACGACTACGGGCACCACCCGACCGAGGTGACCGCGACGCTGGAGGCCCTGCGCCAGGGATACCCGGGCCGGCGTCTCGTGCTTGCGTTCCAACCGCATCGCTACACCCGCACACACGACCTGATAGACGATTTCGGCAAGGTGCTCGCGAGCGCCGACGTGCTGTTCGTAACCGAGGTGTACGCGGCGGGTGAGGCGCCCATTGCCGGGGCCGATGGTCGCGCCATCTGCCGCGCCGTGCGCAGCCGCGGCCTGGTCGAGCCGCTGTTTGTCGAAAAGGTGGAGGAGCTCGCCGAGTCCCTCAAGGACGTGATCCGTGATGGCGACGTCATCGTCACGATGGGCGCCGGCAACATCAGTGCGATCGCGCACACCCTGCCTGATCAGTTCGCCGCCCTGATACCACCGCGGAGGGGCGCGTGACCGTGGCCGTCGCTCCGGAATTCATACTGCGCGTGCGCCGCAACGAGCCACTGAGCCGGCATACCTCGTGGCACGTCGGCGGACCGGCGGAGGTGTTCTTCAACCCGCGTGACCGCGCGGATCTCGCGGCGTTCCTGCGCAGCCTGCACGCGGATGTCCCGATTCACTGGATCGGCTTCGGCAGCAATCTGCTGGTGCGCGACGGCGGCTTGCCGGGCGTCGTCGTCAGCACGCACGGCACGCTCGACCGGCTCAATCGGGTCAGCGAGACGCTGGTGTACGGCGAGGCGGGCGTCGCCTGCGCGCGCATCGCGAGGCAATGCGTGAAATGGGGCCTCGGTCCGGCTGAGTTCTTCGCCGGAATCCCGGGGACGCTGGGGGGCGCGCTCGCCATGAACGCCGGCGCGTTTGACGGTGAGACATGGCCGCACGTCCTCGAGGTCGAGACCATCGATCGCCGGGGCCGCGAGCACCACCGCACGGCCGGCGAATACAACGTGAGCTATCGCCATGTCATGCCGCCCGCCGCCGACGAGTGGTTCGTGGCGGCCAAGCTGAACTTCGAGCACCGGCCCGGCGCCAACGAGGCGCAAGTGCGCGCGCTGCTCCAGCGGCGCAAGGCGTCGCAGCCCATCGGGGAATGGAGCTGCGGCTCGGTGTTCACCAATCCGCCGGGCGAGCATGCCGCACGGCTGATCGACACTGCGGGTCTGAAAGGATTTCGGATCGGCGGCGCCTCGGTATCGCAGAAGCATGCGAACTTCATGATCAACCACGGGGAGGCGACGGCGGCGGATCTGGAGCGCCTGATAGCGCACGTGCAGGAGACCGTGCGGCGCATACACGGCGTCCGCCTGAATCCGGAAGTACGCATCGTGGGGATGCCAGCCTGATGCGTCTCGAGCACGATCCAACATGGCTGCGGCGCGCGACCGATGCGCGGGAGTTCGGGCGTGTGGCCGTGCTGTTCGGCGGCGATTCGAGCGAGCGTGAGATCTCGCTCCTTTCGGGCAACGCCGTGCTGGCGGCGCTGCAGCGTCGCGGAGTCGATGCGCACGCGTTCGATCCTCGCGAGCAGGCTTTGCCCAGGCTTCTCGATGAGCGCTGCGAGCGGGTGTGGATCGCCCTGCATGGTCCGGGGGGCGAGGACGGGACCTTGCAGGGTGCGCTCGAGTATCTGGGCGTGCCGTACACGGGCAGTGGCGTCATGGGATCCGCCATCGGCATGGACAAGCTGCGTACGAAGCGTCTCGCACTGTCCGTCGGCGTCGCAACCGCGGACTACGTCGTGCTGCGCGGGCCACAAGATTTCGATCTCGCGGTCGAGCGCCTGGGTCTGCCGATGATCGTGAAACCGGCCACGCAAGGATCGAGCGTGGGTATGACCAAGGTCGAGCGCGCCGCCGATCTCGCGAATGCCTACCAGGGAGCGGTGGCGCTCGAGAGCAGCGTGTTCGCGGAGCCGTGGATCAGCGGCAAGGAATACACGGTGGGCATCCTCCAGGGCGCGGCGCTCCCTGCCATCCGGATCGAGACGCCCAGGACCTTCTACGATTACGAGGCGAAGTATTTCCGCGACGACACGCGTTACTTCTGTCCCGCGGGGCTGTCGGCTGCGGCCGAGCAACATCTCGCGAGCCTCGCGCTGGCTGCCTTCGACGCCACCGGCGCCTCGGGCTGGGGCCGCGCCGATTTCATGATGGACGCTGCGGGCAGGCCGCTGCTGCTCGAGATCAACACGATCCCCGGCATGACGGGTCACAGCCTCGTGCCCATGGCGGCGCGTGCGATCGGCGTCGACTTCGACGAGCTCGTGTGGCGCGTGCTCGAAACAAGCTTCACCCGCCGTGCCGCGCTCGGCAATGGGCGCAGGGGTTAGAGCGATGCTGGGCCGACCCAAAAACCGCCGCCGACAGACCGAGCGCCAGTGGCGGCTGCCGGCGGTCAACTGGCGGCGATTGGGGATGACGCTCGGCAGCGCGGCGCTGGCCGGCGCGGCCGCTGCGGCGCTGATCTGGGCGCTGGATCAACCCATCCAGGCCGTGTCGGTCTCCGGCCGCTTCCAACGGGTGGCGCCGGTGGATGTGGAGCGAGTGGTGAAGCAGCAGGTCCGCGGAGCGGGTCTCCTGAGTGTCGATCTGGCGGCGGTGCGGCGCACGCTTCACACGCTGCCCTGGGTCGACTCCGTGAGTGTGCAAAGAGCCTGGCCGCGCGGCCTGAATGTGCTCGTCATCGAGCAAGTTGCCGCCGCGCGCTGGGGCGAGCACGGCCTGCTCAACACTCGCGGCGAGCTGTTTGCGACCGACGAGCGGCACGTACCGCCGGAGCTGGCGCAGCTGTCGGGGCCCGAAGGCAAGGAGTCGGCCGTGGCGCAGCGCTATCTCGCGGCGCAGGGCCGGCTGCAGCAGGCGGGCTTGAGTCTGACGGCGCTGCGTCTCGATGCGCGCGGCGCCTGGGAGTTCGACCTCGCGAACGGCATCACCGTGCGGCTCGGCCGGCGGCAGGTGGACGAGCGTTTCGAGAAATTCATCGCGGCGGCGCTCAAGTTGGTGACCCAGCGCGGCGAGGACATTGCATACGTGGACATGCGTTACACAAACGGATTTGCCATCGGCTGGCGCAGCAACGCGACTCACCGTGCAGCCGACAACGGTGGCCGCGATGCTTAAGCGCTCGGAGCGAAATCTGATCGTAGGTCTCGACATCGGCACCTCCAAGGTCGTGGCCCTCGTCGGTGAGGTGGGGCTCGACGGCTCCATCGAGGTGCTGGGGCTCGGCTCGCAGCCCTCGCGCGGTCTGAAGAAAGGCGTCGTCGTCAACATCGAGTCCACGGTGCAGTCCATCCAGCGCGCCGTCGAGGAAGCGGAGCTGATGGCCGGGTGCGAGATCCACTCGGTGTTTGCCGGCATTGCGGGCAGCCACGTGCGCAGCCTCAACTCTCACGGTGTCGTCGCCATCCGCGACAAGGAAGTCACCCACGGCGATGTCCAGCACGTCATCGATGCGGCGAAGGCGGTCGCCATTCCCGCGGATCAGAAGATCCTGCACGTCCTGCCGCAGGAGTTTCTCGTCGACGGCCAGGAGGGCATCCGCGACCCGATCGGCATGTCCGGCGTGCGCCTCGAGGCCAAGGTCCATATCGTCACCGGGGCGGACAGCGCGGCGCAGAACATCGAGAAGTGCATCCGGCGCTGCGGCCTGGAGGTGGACGACGTGGTACTCGAGCAGCTCGCATCGAGCTTCGCCGCGCTCACCGAGGACGAGAAGGAGCTGGGCGTCTGCCTGGTCGACATCGGCGGCGGCACGACCGATCTGGCGGTGTTTGCCGGCGGCGCGATCCGCCACACGGCCGTGATTCCGATCGCGGGCGACCAGGTGACGAACGACATCGCCGTGTCGATGCGCACTCCGACCCAGTATGCCGAAGACATCAAGATCCGCTATGCGTGCGCGCTGTCGCAGCTCGCCAATCCCGACGAGAGCATCGAAGTGCCGAGTGTCGGTGATCGTCCCGCGCGGCGCCTCGCCCGCCAGACCCTGGCGGAGATCGTCGAGCCGCGCTACGAGGAGCTGTTCGGTCTCGTGCGCGAGGAGCTGCGGCGCAGCGGCTTCGAGGAAATGATCGCGGCGGGGATCGTTCTCACCGGCGGCAGCGCCAAGATGGAAGGCGCGATCGAGCTCGCCGAGGAAGTGTTTCACCTGCCGGTGCGCCTTGGCCTGCCACAAGCCGTGCAGGGCCTGTCGGACGTGATGCGCAACCCGATTTTCTCCACCGGCGTGGGGCTGTTGCTCTACGCGCGTGACAACGCCTTGCCCGTGCGTCGCGGGCGCTCCCTGGGGGGGAACGCGAAGTCGGTGCTCGACCGCATGCGCTCCTGGTTCCAGGGCAACTTTTGAAGCTGACGGAAGACGAGCGAAGCTGACAGACCTTTGCAGACAACCAACCCGTAGACTCGGTAAGAGGAGCGACCAATGTTCGAACTGATGGACGCGTACAGCCAGAGCGCCGTCATCAAGGTGATCGGGGTAGGGGGCGGCGGCGGCAACGCCGTCGCTCACATGGTCACCAGTGGCATCGACGGCGTGGAATTCATGTGCATCAACACCGACGCGCAGGCCCTCAAGCACGCCAAGGTGAAGACGGCCCTGCAGATCGGCTGCAACATCACCAAGGGACTCGGCGCGGGAGCCGACCCCGAGGTCGGCCGGCAGGCGGCGATGGAGGACCGCGATCGCATCATCGAGCTGGTCGAGGGGTGCGATATGCTGTTCATCACCGCGGGCATGGGAGGCGGCACCGGGACGGGGGCGGCCCCGGTGGTGGCCCAGGTCGCCAAGGAGCTGGGGATTCTCACCGTGGCGGTGGTGACCAAGCCGTTCGAGATGGAAGGCAACAAGCGCTCGTTTGTGGCCGATCACGGCATCGCGGAGCTCGCCAAGTTCTGCGACTCCCTGATCACCATCCCGAATCAGAAGCTGCTCACGGTGCTCGGGCCGCAGACTACGCTGCTCGATGCCTTCAAGTCGGCGAACCAGGTGCTGCAGGGGGCGGTGCAGGGAATCGCCGAGCTCATCACGCGGCCGGGCCTCATCAACGTGGACTTCGCCGACGTGCGCACGGTGATGGCGGAGACCGGCATGGCCATGATGGGCTCAGGGTCGGCGAGCGGTGAAGGCCGCGCGCGCGAGGCCGCCGAGGCGGCGGTCTCCTCGCCCTTGCTGGAGGACATCAATCTTGCGGGTGCACACGGCATCCTCGTAAACGTCACCGCCGGAATGGACCTTTCCATCGGCGAATTCCAGGAGGTCGGGCAGATCGTCAAGCAGTTCGCTTCCGAGGACGCGACGGTGGTCGTCGGCACGGTCATCGATCCGGAGCTCACCAACCAGGTGCGCGTGACCGTGGTCGCGACCGGGCTGGGGCGCCCAGCCTCGGTGCGTCAGCAGTCGCAGCAGCCGCGGGAGCGCGAGGCCGCGCCCGCGCGCGAAGCTCACTCCTATCGCGAGGTGCAGCCCCGCAACGAGCCGCCGATGAGGGTGGTACGCAGGGGGCCGCCGCTGTCGAGCAGCGACTATGCCGCTCTCGACAAGCCGACCGTGCAGCGCCAGCGGGCGGTGGGCGATGGGCTGCGCGAGGAAGCGGATTCGGCAGATCTGCTCGACATCCCGGCCTTCCTGCGCCGCCAGGCTGACTAGATTAATTGGCTGAAATGGCCTGCGGCCATTTCAGCGAGGGCACTGTGCGGCTATGCGGCACGCGCGGGGAAAAAGCGTGGTTTTTCCCCGCGATGAGCGGGCCGGTTCCGGCGCGGGCATTTCAGCGGCCCACCGAGGGGTTGTTTCGACCCCGCGGGGCAAAGGCGTGACTTTGCCCCGCGAACAGCATGCAGGTTGTGCAGCGGCGCTTTCACCAGAGCAGGCCGGTTCCGGTGACTGGAGGGTGTTGAACAGGGGTAGGGGCGATGGAGTGGGGTTTTCACCTGTGATACGGTAGCGCGCCTTCTTGCGCCGGGACGCGCCTCTTCAGGCGAGGCGCCAGGGAGCCCGGGTGCTCGAGCCGCAGGCAGCGCGGCGTTTCTTACGAGCGCCGTCACCCGCGTCATGCGCAGAGGGCGCTGGCCGTTAGGGAAAGGTTAAAGACAAGCAGCATGGTTGGACAACGGACGCTCAAGAACTCGATTCGCGCGACCGGGGTCGGTCTGCACACAGGCAAGAAAGTCCTGATGACCCTGCGGCCGGCCGGCACGGATCAGGGGATCGTGTTCCGGCGGACGGATCTGCCCCAACCCGTGGATATCCGTGCGCATGCCGAGAACGTCGGCGATACCGTGCTGGGTACCACTCTCGGCAGGGGCGAAGCGCGCGTCTCGACGGTCGAGCATCTGCTGTCGGCTTTCGCCGGCCTCGGGATCGACAACGCGATCGTCGAGCTCAGCGCCGCCGAGGTGCCGATCATGGACGGCAGCGCGGGCCCGTTCGTGTTCCTGCTGCAGTCCGCGGGCATCGAGGAGCAGCGCTTGCCGAAGCGCTTCATTCGAGTCAAGAAGCGCGTGCGGGTGGAGGACGGCGACAAGTGGGCGCAGTTCGATCCCTTTGACGGCTTCAAGGTCAATTTCGAGATCGAGTTCAATCACCCGATCTTCAAGCGGCGCGGGCAGCGGGCGTCGATGGACTTCTCCACGACGTCGTTCCTGAAGGAAGTGAGCCGCGCGCGCACGTTCGGCTTCATGCGCGACCTGCAGTCGCTGCGCTCGCGCAATCTCGCGCTCGGCGGCAACCTCGACAATGCGATCGTGCTCGATGATTTTCGCGTGTTGAACGAGGACGGCCTGCGCTATGAGGACGAGTTCGTGAAGCACAAGATCCTCGATGCGATCGGCGACCTGTATCTGCTGGGGCACAGTCTCATCGGCGAGTTCAGCGGCTACAAGTCGGGTCACGCGCTGAACAACAAGCTGCTGCGCTCGTTGCTGGCCGACTCCGCGGCGTGGGAGGAAGTGATGTTCGAGTCCTACGCCGAGGCGCCCATCTCCTACATCGAGGCACCGGTGCTGCTGTAGTTTATTGGGTGAAAGCATGCCGGTTCGGGCGCGGCTAGCTATAGCTTCTCGGCAGCACGCGCACGGTGATCTGCGCGATCCCCGGTTCGCATGCGCGGATCTGCGGCTCGATCTCCTGAATCGCGTAGCGGAGCCGGGCGGACCACGCAGACGACTCCGCGAAGATCACGAGCGTGCCCTGCCGTTGCACGACCCCCGACAATCGCTGGACGATTTCCCCGGGCAGATGCGCTTCCAGCCAGCTGCGCCAGAACGCCTGCCGGGCGGCCTGATCTGTGAGGCGTGTCAAGACTGGCGCAGTGCGGGCCAGCAGGTCTTTAACAGAATCTGCCCTTTGTGGCTGTAGTCCGCGCGAACCCCTCATTCGGGAAGTACGCCGCTTGTTTCGTCTGGCCATATTGGGGCATATTGGGGTTGCTGATAGGAGCCTACCGGGCGCCTCACGAGGCGACCGACCTTTTTCGACCACGCTCCTCAGGCAAACCCGCTGAAAGGCGGGGACGCAAAGCCACCGGTCTAAAGCGAGGAGCCATGACAGCGGGGTTGCCAGCAGGGCGGAAGTTTTATGAACGAGAACAGGGCGATACACGCCCGGGCAAGGCTTGTGCATTCAGGTTGCGTTGCCTGCCCGTCCACACGGGGTACAGGTACAGCACGCATCCGGAGCGCACGCTATGAACGTCATCGTCTTTTCTAGGCGCGTAGGTTGGGTGCGAGAGCTGAATCTCGCGCACCCCGTTACGCTTGCAGTCGGTGCCGCAGTCGCCCTCGCGATTCTGGGCACAGCCTTTGGGCTGGGCATGCGCCTGGGCAGGGGCAGCAGCCAGCAGCTCGCGCTGGGCGAAACGGGGCGGTGGGCCGCGGTACTGGCCGACCAGAAGACGCAGATCGCTGACGTCAGGGCCCGGGTCCAGGAGAGGGTGGACGCCATGGCCATGCGGCTGGGCGAGATCAATGCGCACATGATCCGCCTGGATGCGCTCGGCAAGCGGCTCACCGAGATGGCCGACATCGACAGCCACGAATTCGACTTCGACAGGTCCCCGCCCACCGGCGGCCCCGAGGCGGACGGCGAGGGGGTCAGCGCACAGATCCCCGACCTCGCGAAGATGCTCGGAGACCTCGAGCAAAGCGTCAGCATGCGCGATTCACAGCTTGCCGCCCTCGAGAACGTCATCCTGGCGCGCGACCTGAAGGAGCAGATCCATCCCGAGGGACGTCCGGTGACCGCGGGATTCATCTCATCCTACTTTGGCAAGCGGCAGGATCCGTTCAGCGGCCATGAGGCCTACCACAAGGGCGTGGATTTCGCAGGTACCGCCGGCGCCAACGTCGTCGCCGTGGCCGCCGGAGTCGTCACCTGGGCCGGTGCCCGCTCGGGCTATGGCAACCTGGTCGAGATCAACCACGGTGACGGCTATGTGACCCGCTACGCGCACAACGAACGCGCGCTGGTCACTGTGGGTCAGACCGTCAAGCGCGGCGAGCCGGTGGCTCTGCTGGGCTCGACCGGCCACTCGACGGGTCCGCACGTACACTTTGAGGTGCTGCGCAACGGCCGTCAGGTCGATCCGGTCTCTTACGTCGGCCGCCACTGACACCCAAGTCCGCCAGATCAAAGCTCTGCTCCCAAGCAGACGAGCTCACGTCACCCGAGCCTGCGCGAAACACGTCGTTAAGGACTAAGGGCCGCTCGGCCTTGATTTTCCCGCCGCCGAACCAATTGCGCGCCTGAAGCGCCTATTGCGTACAATACGCCCCTTTACGACGGCCCAACCCGAGGGATAAGCGCCTGTTGGGCCAAGTATTTTTTGCTTCAGGACTGTCAAGTTGCTGCAATTTCTCACGCGCGTCTTCGGGAGCCGCAATGAGCGGCTCGTCCGCAGCTACGGCCGCTACGTGCGCGGCGCCAATGAGCTCGAGCCGCAGATCCAGGGCTTGAGCGATGAGGCGCTGCGCGCCAAGACCGAGGACTTCCGTCGCCGGCTGAAGGAAGGGACGACGTTGGACGAGCTCGTGCCGGAAGCCTTCGCGGTCGTACGAGAAGCGTCCCGGCGCACACTCAAGATGCGCCACTTCGACGTGCAGCTCATCGGCGGCATCACCCTGCACCGCGGCATGATCTCCGAGATGCGCACAGGCGAAGGCAAGACGCTGGTTGCGACGCTCCCTGCCTATCTGAATGCATTGTCCGGCGAGGGTGTTCACATCGTCACGGTGAACGAGTACCTCGCCCAGCGCGACGCGGACTGGATGGGCCCGATCTACCGGTTCCTCGGGCTGACGGTGGGCGTGATCAAGAACGCCCAGACCCCGCAGGAGAAGCGCGACGCCTACGCCTGCGACATCACGTACGGCACGAACAACGAGTTCGGGTTCGACTACCTGCGCGACAACCTCGCCTTCCGCCTCGAGGACCGGGTGCAGCGGGGCTTGAGCTACGCCATCGTCGACGAGGTCGACTCGATTCTCATCGACGAGGCGCGCACGCCGCTGATCATCTCCGGACCCGCGGAGGAGAGCACCGAGCTGTACCTGCGCATCAACCAGCTGGTGCCGCGGCTGAAGCGTCAGATGGAGGAGAACGGGCCCGGAGACTTCTCCGTGGAGGAGAAGACCAAGCAGGTCCACATCACGGAGGATGGGCACGAGCACGTCGAGCAGCTCATGCTGCAGACGGGGCTGCTGCGCGAGGGCGAGAGCCTGTACGACCCCGCCAACATCCGCCTGATGCATCACCTCAACGCGGCGCTGCGCGCCCACGCGCTCTATAAGCGCGACGTCGAGTACATCGTGCGCAACGACGAGGTCATCATCGTTGATGAGTTCACCGGCCGCACGATGCCCGGGCGGCGCTGGTCCGACGGTCTTCACCAGGCGGTAGAAGCCAAGGAAGGCGTGCGCGTGCGCGAGGAGAACCAGACGGTCGCCTCGATCACGTTCCAGAACTACTTCCGCCTCTACAAGAAGCTCGCCGGAATGACCGGTACCGCCGACACCGAGGCGCCCGAGTTCCTGCAGATTTACGGCCTCGAGGTCGTCGTCATCCCGACGCACCGGCCGATGATCCGCAAGGACATGTCCGACTTCGTGTATCTCACGCAGAACGACAAGTTCAAGGCGATCATCGAAGACATCCAGGATTGCGTGGAGCGCGAGCAGCCGGTGCTGGTCGGCACGACCTCCATCGAGACGTCCGAATTCCTTTCGGGTCTGCTGCAGAAGGAAGCCACCGGGCATCAGGTGCTGAACGCCAAGCAGCACGAGCGTGAGGCGCAGATCGTCGCGCAGGCCGGCCGCCCGGGCACCGTCACCATCGCCACCAACATGGCCGGCCGCGGCACCGACATCGTGCTCGGCGGCAATCTGGAGGCCGAGCTCGCGGCCCTGGGTGAGGTCGACGACGCCACGCGCGAGCGCGTCCGCGCGGAGTGGCAGGCGCGGCACGACAGGGTTCTGGCCGCCGGCGGCCTGCACATCGTCGGCACGGAGCGCCACGAGTCCCGCCGCATCGACAATCAGCTGCGCGGCCGCTCGGGCCGTCAGGGCGATCCAGGCTCGAGCCGCTTCTATCTGTCGATGGAAGATAACCTGATGCGCATTTTCGGCGACCCGACGCGCACCAAGCGCCTGCTGCAGATGGCGGGCATGAAGGAAGGCGAAGTGATCGAGAGCGGCATGCTCACCCGCCAGATCGAGAAGGCGCAGCGCAAGGTCGAATCCCACAACTTCGACATCCGCAAGCAGCTGCTGCTGTTCGATGACGTGGCGAACGATCAGCGCAAGGTCGTCTACCAGCAGCGCACCGAGATCATGGGCACCGACGATCTGTCCGCCGCCATCCGCGGCATCATGCAAGAGGCGGTGGGCGGTCTGATCGATCAGTATCTGCCCAAGCATGCCTCGGCGGCGGACTGGGACCTGCAAGGGCTGTCTGCCGCGCTGCTGCGGGACTTCAACGTGCGCGTGGAGCCGCAGGTCTGGCTGCAGCAGGAGCCGGAGCTCGAAGAGCAGACCTTGCGCGACCGGCTGGTTCGCGCGGTCGACGAGGCATACGAGGCCAAAGTCGCCCGCATCGGCGCGCCCGTCATGCGCCACGTCGAGAAGGACGTGATGCTGCGCATGTTGGATCAGCATTGGCGCGATCACCTCGCGGCCATGGACTATCTGCGCCAGGGCATTCACCTGCGCGGCTACGCCCAGAAGGACTATCGATTCGAGTACAAGCGCGAGGCGTTCGAGCTGTTCGCAGCCATGCTCGAGCGCGTCAAGTTCGAGACGGTGTCGCTCCTCACGAAGATCGAGGTGCGCACCCAGGAGGAGATCGACCGCGAGGAGGAGGAGCGCCGCCGCCGTCTCATGCGCGCGCTTCAGGCACAGCACGCGGAAGCGCATTCGCTGTTGACCACGGACGGCGCAGAGGAGCCCGCTGAGTCGGCCGCCGCCGCCGTGCGAGCCGCTGCGGCGGGCGGCCCACCGCAGCCGCGTGGCGGCGCCGGCGGCCGGCCCGCGCCACCGCCCCCGCCTGCCGAGCCGCAAGGGACGTTCGTGCGTGGGGAGCGCAAGATCGGACGCAACGAGCCGTGCCCTTGCGGGTCTGGAAAGAAGTACAAGCACTGCCACGGCGCGTTGTCGAGCGTGGAGTAGAGTCGGTCCCCGCCTCGTGGCGCGTTTGACTCGCAAGCCCGTCATTCTGGTCGTGGCGGCGGCGCTGCACGACCGCCACGGGCGCGTGCTCATCGCGCAGCGGCCGGCGGGCAAGCACATGGCCGGACGCTGGGAGTTTCCGGGCGGCAAGGTGGCTGCGGGGGAATCCGAGGCTCAGGCTCTCGCACGAGAGCTACGGGAGGAGCTCGGAGTCGAGGTGGTGGCGAGCCGGCCGCTCATGCGTCTTAGTCACTCGTACAGCGAGCACGAGGTCGAGCTTTCGATGTGGATCGTCGAGCGCTTCGGCGGTGAGCCTCGGGGCCTCGATGGGCAGCGCCTGAAATGGGTCGAGCGCGCGCGGCTCCTGGAGGAGGACATCCTGGAAGCCGACCGGCCGTTCATCGACGCTCTGCAGCGTCTTTGAGACTCTACCTTTGGGCTTTCCGCGGAGGCTTGACCGCTGTGTACAATGCAGCTTGCGGCAGGAACCCGATTGGAGCCCAGCAACACCATGGCAGCGCAAGGCGACCTTCCGGATGTCCGACTTGACCCGGCTGGCCTGTACCGGGAGGAGATCTTTACCGATCGCCGGGCCGGCACGATCCGCCGCCTCACACCCGTGACGGTCGACGGCGGCGTCGACACCGCGCGGCCGGTCCTGTTCTCCGGTCAGACGCAGCTGCTGACACCGGCGGGCGTTCTGCCACTCGTGTTCGAGATCGAGGCGCGCACGCTCGAGGAGGCTTTGAAAAAGTTTCCCGAAGGCGTGAAGGTCGCGCTGGAGCAGGCCATCGACGAGGCCCGCGAGCTGCGCCGGGAAGCCGCCTCGCGCATCGTCGTGCCCGATGTCGGAGCGGGGAATATCGGACCGGGGCCTGGTCCTGGCGCCGGTGGCGGCAAGATCAAATTCCCCTGACGCGAGCCTTACGCTTCTGCCTCAGCGTGGTTCGCTGCCCAGCTGCATGTCAAAGAAACGCTGGACCGTCGCATATGCATGCATGCCGGTGCCCGCGTGCCGCAGCAGACCGTGCTTGCTCCCCGGGTACGTCATGATGTCGAACGGCTTGTTGAGATCCTGAAGCTTCTTGAACAGCGTCGTGCTGTGCGTGAACAGCACGTTGTCGTCGGCCATCCCGTGGATGATGAGCAGCGCGCCGCGCAGTTGCCCCGAATGTGTCATGACGCTGCTCGCCAGATACCCTGGCGCGTTCGCTTGCGGCGTGCCCAGGAAGCGCTCGGTGTAATGCGTGTCGTAAAGACGCCAGTCCGTCACCGGCGCACCCGCTACGCCGGCCGCAAACACATCCGGCGCCTGCATCAAACACATGAGCGCCATATAGCCGCCGTAGCTCCAGCCGAACACGCCGATGCGCGTCCGGTCGACGAAGGGGAGTGTCTTCAGGAACTCGACTCCGCTCACCTGGTCCTCGACTTCGACGGAGCCCAGGTGGTTGTGCAGGGCCGTCTTGAAACGCACCCCGCGAAAGGCGCTGCCGCGGTTATCGAGCGTGAAGACGATGTAGCCGTGTTGCGCCAGGTACTGGCGGAAGAAGCCCTCGTTGGTCCCCGGATTGCCGCCCCAGGCGCGCCGGACTCGCTGCGCTCCGGGTCCTCCATAGACGTCCACGATGACCGGATAGCGCTGCCCGGGGAGGAGATCGCGGGGCTTGATGATCTGGTAGTGGAGCGTCTGGCCATCGCGCGCGGGCAGCGTCCCGAACTCGGTCGGAAGGTGATCGGCAAGGTAAGGTGCGTACGGATGCTGCGCCGTCAGCTCGTTTGCAACGAGTACCGCGAGTGTTGCGCCGTCTGCCGAACGGAGAGTGACCGAAGGAGGCCGATCCGGCGTCGAAAACGTATCGAGGAATACGCGAGCGTCCTTCGACATCGTCACCGCGTGCCAGCCCGCTCCCTTCGTGATCCGCTGCCTGGGCGCGCGCGGATCTCTCAGAGAGACGCCGTACAGATGTCTCTCGAGCGGCGTCTCGGCAGTACCCATGAAGTACACGAGCCCGTGCTTCTCATCGACACCGCGTATTGCGCGCGCATCCGTGTCGCCGCTCACCTCCCATTCGCCGCTGGTGAGCGGGCGCATCAGTTTGCCATCGAGGTCGTACAGGTAGAGATGCTTGAACCCGGAGCGGCTCGAAGCCCAGATGAAGCGCGCCGATTGCTCGAGGAAGGTGAGCTCGTCGTGCAGATCCACCCAGGTATCGCTGCGCTCGGTGAGTAGCTCGTGGGTCTTGCCTGTCCCAGCGTCGGCTCGCAGCAGTGTCAGAGTCCGCTGGTCCCGGCTTTCGCGCTGCACCGCGAGCTGCGCACGATTGGGGAGCCAGTTCACCCGCGCGAGGTAGAAGTCCGGGTCCTGTCCGAGATCCACCTGTACTGGTGCGCCGCCGTCTGCCTGATCGAGCCGCGCAACGAAGAGCTGCACGAGCGCGTTACGCCCGCCGGCGGCCGGGTAACGCTGCCTGACCACCTTTACGTTGTCCGCGTAGATCTCGAAGCGCTCCACCTCGGTGACCGGCGACTCGTCGACTCGGGTGTAGGCGAGGTACTTCTCATCCGGCGACCACCAGTAGCCGGTCTTGCGATCCATCTCCTCCTGCGCGATGAACTCCGCCGTCCCAAAGCTCACCAGGCCGCCGCCGGCGCGCGTAATGGCCCGCTCCCTGCCGCTTGCGAGCTCGAAAACGATGAGGTTCTGGTCGCGAATGAAACTCACGTACGACCCGCGGGGCGAGAAGTGCGCGTCGGTCGCGTAGCTCGCGGTGGGCCTCAGGCGGCGGACGGCCTGGAGCGGCGCTGCCTGCAGATCGTACACATAAAGATCGCCAGCGAGCGGCACGAGAAGGTAGCGCGCATCGCGGGAGAATTCGTACTCGACAATTCCGGAGAGCGCGGAGGTGCGCTGGCGCTCGCGCCGCTGCTCTTCTTCCGCCGACAGCGCGCGCTCCTGCGGCACGAGGCTCGCCGAGTCGACCAGCAGCCGCGGCTCTCGGCGCGCGCTGTCGTATGCCCACAGATCGAGCCGGTCCTTGTCGCTGTCCTTGCCGCGCAGATATGCGACGAGGCGACCGTCGGGCGAGATGAGCGGTGAGCGCAGCGTGGCCCCGGACAGATCCGGGGCGGCGAACAGGCGCTCGATGGTGAGCTTGTCGGCGCCGGCTGCGCCACTCAGGGATGCAAGCATGATGAACTGCATGTAGCGTGAAGCGCGCCTAAGAGTGCTCATGCGGGGCGCGCGCTTTGTTAGACTTTGAAGCTTGCCAGGTGCGAACGAGTCCAGGCATGCAGAACCTCCAATGCTACGCGCCGCTCACTGTTGCCTGCTGTGCCGTGTGTCTGCTCGCCGCCTGCGCCGGC
>WNFO01002834.1_pt1 | contig 17578 bp, 16 predicted proteins | sample 5400251 | NCBI WGS metagenome assembly WNFO01 (sample SAMN13153354, study PRJNA577476) | soil metagenome | isolation source: 100 cm saprolite under Madrone tree | place: USA:California | collected 2016-06-14
AGAGGCCGGTCAGGGGATCAATCATCGCAAGGTTGCGCAGAATATAGGAATGGTCTTGCTTTTCAAGGAGTTGCCGCCGCAGACGCTTGATTAGAATCTCCTGATAGATTGTGTAGATGTTGAAAAGCACGATCAGAGTAATCAGGCCAAAGACGACTTCCGTTAGCTTGATCTTGAAGAATGTTTCCGCACCGGTCTGAAGGGCCGGGAGGGTGAGAGAGATTACGGCGAAAGTAAGGAGAAGAATGACGAAGATGGAATAGCCGCGCACCCACCAGTCGCGTTTTTCAATGCGGCGGCGTTCCTCCGCCAACTCCTTCGCGCCTGTTTCCGCGGGAGAGGGCAGGGGGCGGACATAGGTCGAGTCGCTCATTGCGCAACACAGAGCCAAATGGAAAAGTAATCTATCCACCTTAGGGTGGTGATGTCTGAGGGTCAAGGCGGATTCCGATAGATATTGCACGGTAGTTACTGCCCTTGCGCAGAACCGTGCATTCTGTCGCGCTGTCCCTGGAGAGCCATAAAGGCTTTGTTTATAAGAGCTTAGGATTCCGTGCAGCTGTACGGAAGTCCCGCTGGGACGGTACTGTTGGACCATTGGCTCGAACACCCTAGAACTGCAAAATGACGGAGTCGAGAAAAACGAAGATGCTCTCACTCTGCATCCTGTTGTTTTCAGGCATGGCGCTGATACGGTTCGCCGTATCGCAATGGCGAGCTATCTGGATCAGCTCCGCGAGCCAGCCGGTGTCGGATTCGCTGCAACTGAGCGCCGGAATTGACGCTGCAGCCATCGGTGCCGGGGACTTTGGCCGGCTAATGAATTTGTGCGACCAGCTGTCCCCCGAACTGAAAAAGAGCAGCCCCTGGCTCAACGAAGTTTCCCGCTACTATCGTGTAATAGCGAAGCTTGAGCAGATCAGCAGAGCCAAGATTCCGAGCATCTCGACTTGGGCGTCGCAGGAAATGCAGACCTGCGCCCGCTACGTCGCCGTCGTTCTGGACCAAAACCTGTCCATGAATCTGGACCGCCGCCTAGCGGCCCAACCGAATTAACCGCCGAATAGTCCTGCAGTCCAGATGTTACAGACACCTGAATCCCTTAACTCGAGCGAAGGCCGTGTTGAACGCGGGCAAAAACCCTTAACGGAAGGGTGCGCTGCTTTTCTGGTAGAGTGCTGGACCAGTGCGCCGCGGGCGGTATGGGTTGCCAGCGGGTAGGACACCCTTACACGGTCCCCTGCTGAGCGGTAGCTTTATGCAAACCTGCGGCATTGCAATGTGTAATTTTTGCGGTGTTCACTGCGTACTAGTCTATGGATGCGCCGAGACCAGAGCGGATGAGCGCGCCGGGAAAGACCGAGCCTACGGAAGCGATTGCTCGGGCACGGACAGGGGACGCCGATGCCTGGGGAGTGCTTTACCGGGAATACGCAGCCGCGATTTTCCGCTTTTGCCGGCGGGCTCTGCCGACACGGGAAGACGCCGAAGACGCCACCATGGACATTTTTGCGAAGTTGATGCGCGACAACAGGCTGCTCCAATACGACCAGAGCCGTTCGTTCACGGCATGGCTTTACAAAGTCGCGGCTAACCATTGCTGGGACGTGCTGCGGCGGCGCAAGACACGCCAGGATAAAGAGACGGACGATTTAGAGAACGTTCCGCTGGAGCATCCGGATCCGAATCAACTGGACAAACTGATTGAACAGAGAACCAGCGAGGAGGTGCGGCGCGCGCTGGACAAGCTGGGAGCGCGCGCGCGCATGGCGCTGGTGATGCGCTACTACTCAGATATGAGCTACGACGAAATTGCCGATGCGCTGGGAGTACGGCGCGCCTTCGTGGGCGTGGTCCTGCTGCGCGCGCGGCATGAACTGCGGCAGGCGCTGGGGCAAGTCGGCGCGCTGGCTGCGGGAGGGACCTCGTGAAGGAAGCCGATAATTTATCGGGTGACGCAGCGATGCGGCACCTCGACGAAATGACGTGCTTGTTGTATATCGAGCGGCAACTGGATCGCGCGCGAGCGCAGGAGGTTTCCGCGCACACCCAGGACTGCGCCGCATGCCGCACGTTGCTGCGGGCCCTCGAGCGCGAATCGCGTTTGCTGACGCGCGCGATGCTGGAGGAAGAGGAGGCGCTGCCCGCCCGGCTGGCGCGGTTTGAGGAGCGGGCCCGCAGGTCGATGCACTGGATTTGGACCTTAGCGTTTGGCCTGGCCGCGACCGGAGTCTACGCGCTGTACACCAGTTACATTAAGCCGTGGCAGGTGCAATTGCAGGAGGCAGGTTTTAGCGGTTCCGACCTCTTGAGTTTGCTGATTTTTCAAGGCGCCTTCTGGAAAGGATGGCAATCGATGATCACATTATTGGAGGTGCTGGCGCTGGTGACGCTGGCGGGATTCGCCGTGGTGTTCTTCCGCAAGCGGGTACGCCGTAGCTCGGCGCTGGCGCTGATCTTGACGGGATTTTGCGCGGCATTGCTGCTGCAGCCGGCCTCCGCAATGGCTTCGGAGACGCGCAGGGGCGAGTCGGTCGTAGTCGGACCGGACGAGACAATCAAGGGTGATATTTTTCTATTCGGCGAACGTGTGCGTGTCGATGGCACCGTGGATGGCGATGTATTCGTATTTGGACACGACGTCAGTGTGAATGGTCATGTCAAGGGCGATGTCTTCGGTTTCGCGCAACAGTTGCGCGTAAACGGTCAAGTGGATGGAAATGTCCGGGCATTTACGAATACTCTGACCATCTCTGCGACGGTTGCGAAGAACGTTTTGACCTTCGACGAGGCAGTGAATCTGGAATCCAGCGGCAAGATCGGCGGCAGCTTGACCATCTTTGTGGAGAACCTCAACCTCGATGGAACCTTGGGCAAAGACTTACTGATCTTTGCCAAGCATTTAGCGTTGAGCGGCAAGGTCAACGGCGCAATCAAGATGAAGGGAGATACGCTGACCATCAATTCGTCCGCGCAAGTCGCCGGTCCTATTCATTTCGAGGGTAATAAAGAGCCGGAAGTTTCCCCTCAAGCCAAACTAGTCTCCCCGGTCGACTTTCACAAAATGGCGCACAAGCCGAGGTATATGGAAGGGCACTATTACGTCTGGCAGGTGATCTGGTTGGCGGCATTCGGGCTGTTTGGCTTGGTATTGTTCCAGTTGATGCCCCGCTTTGCGGCGGACGCGGTGGCGAGCGCCGAACGTTACGGGGCCTCCTTTGGGCTGGGGGTGCTCGTGTTTTTTGGAGTTCCGATCGCGGCCATAATTGCATGCCCGTGGTGGGTTTGTTTGTAGGGCTTGCTTCCTTTTTCGTTTGGTATGCTGCCCTGTACTTTGCGCAAATCATCGTAGGCGCACTTGTCGGGCAATGGTTGATGGGGCGCACACGCGAGACGTGGCCTCTAATCGGAAGAATGGCCGTCGGATTGATAATCGTCCGTTTGGCCACCGTGATTCCAGGCGTAGGAGGATGGATAAAATTTGGTGTGATCTTGTGGGGCCTGGGCGCAATCTCACTGGCGCTGTACGACCGCTTCCAACCTACTCTTGCGGCTAACACCCCGTCTGCGCCGTACACGTCACCGCTGCCGCCGAATACGACCGTGGGAGGGATGCAGCCGGCTTGAAGCACAGCGCCAGCTAGGCGCAGAACCAGCGCGGAACAGAATGTAGAAAGGAGCGGGCCGGTCCGATGCAACTCGGGCCGGCCCGTTCTGCCTTTGCGGAGGCGGTGAAATCCGTTAACGCACTAAGGGACGCGGACCTTGGCGGCGCTGAAGGGCGTGGGCGTCGAAGTGTTTCCGACGGGTGGCCCGAAGTAAAGGGCAGTGATTGAGACCGTCTGGCCGGCCGTTAGGCTGCTCGAACTGCTAATCCCGTCGGAATTCGTGCTGGGCGATCCGGTGGACAATTGCACGGTGATGGGTGTGGTGAGAGCAAAGAAGGGGGGGAACGATTGCATGGAAAAAGTATTTGGGGGAGCCACGCCGGTCACAGTTCCTGTCACACGGGTGAATCGGAGATAAAGGGAATCCGCGCTGGCTTTTGCCAAGGTTGAACCCGAACCGGCGGTGAAAGCGGTGACGTGCGCCGCGACAGTTTGTCCAGGTGCGAGAACAGAACTGTCTGTGCCGCCGCTGAAGGCGTTTGTGGGAACGACAAACCCTTTACTGTCGACAACGAAGGGTTTTTGGGGACTCCCTACCAGTGTGACGTTTACGGCAGCGCCAAAAGATAGACTGCTATTGATGATGCTGCCCGAGGTCGCAAACACCGCATCGTTCGTGACCACTGAGAATTGTGTCGACGAGGAAGGAATGGCGGTCACGACTCCTTCGATCCAGTCTCCTGTGGTGGTCGACAAGGGATCGTATTCCAGCAGCGTCAAGGTGCCATCGGAATTGAGAACCATGTCCAGGCTGGCGACCTGTCCCTGCACAATGCAGGAAGCAAACGTGAGGCTGAGGTTAAAAGCAGTGCAGTTGGGCGAAAAGACTGTCGAGGAGTTCGCGACGGCAGTGAGCGAGCCGCGCGTGGCGGTCTTCACGGTCACGGACTGGGTTGTAGTATTGACGGTGGTAACTACGCCTGTGACGTCCTCGACGAAATCGAGTTGTCCCGTGGCAACGCTGCTGGAAGCCAACGGAAGATTGTTTGCGCTCAAAACATTAGCTGCGCCTAGATTGACGGCCGTCACGACTTGAGAGGAGTTTACAGTCAACGCGTTGCCGAGATTGAGATTGATAGCCAGTCCGGTCTTTTGGTTTGCCGTCAATGTCAGAGGAAACGGCGCAGTGGTGATCTTCGGGGCCGCTGTTGCTCCGGAGATCGTTGTGACGCTGCCAGAGGCACAGCCGGTGTTGCCCGCGGTTTGCGTACAAAAGGTAACCACCGGACTTGAGAGGCTAACGCTCATGCTGGTGTAGGAGCCCGCGGGCACCGTTGCCGAGGTGCCAAGAAAAGCGGAGTCGCTCTGCAACTTGGTGAGATCGACGCTAAAGGTGGTGTTGTTCAGCGGAATATTTACGTTCGTCCCGGTGGACGAAGTGAGCGTAATGGTGTTTACATCGACGACGAAGGAGAGAAGGTTGGTGTTGGGCGGCGGCGTCAGTGGCGCAGCGGTCATGGTCACGCTCAAAGTCGCGTTGCTTCCCCCACAATTCGTAGTGCAGGGTGGCTTCGGCAAACCGGTGCACGAGACCAAAGCTACGGACAGCAAGAGCAGTGCGGCGAAAACAATTCGGAAGTTCATTGAGCCCCCACGTCTGAGTGCATGCCGAGCATAAAACGGGCATTGGCACCAACGTTCCAAGTGATTCTATCGCCTCCCTACGAAGAATTAAGCGCAAAAGGAGGGTCGATTGTTCAACCGCTCAACGCTGCACGGAGGATTCGATTCTACAAGGCGCCGGATCAGGCTTGTGTCATGGCAGTGTCATTCCCTGTGCTATCTTTGGTGAGGCAACACCAGCGCGTTCGGACAGATACAGGATATCGATTTTTGGCAAAACATGAAGCAGCGGCAGTAGGGCGGCAAGCCTGTGCGGCGCAGCGAGAGAAGAGTCCCACTGCGGAAAGACGGGATGTCCCGCTGGATGAAGAGCCTGCGCGCCACGAGAACAGCGAAGTCTCTGCGGAAGCGTCCCCGGCAGACAAGGAAAATCGGCCAAACATGCAGGATGTGTTTGGGCCGGGCGGGCTGCTAGAGCGCAGCATGATCGGCGGCTACGAACACCGGCGCGCGCAGCTCCTGATGGCAGAGTTGGTGCAGGACGCGTTCGAATCCCGCCATCATTTAGTGGTCGAAGCCGGAACCGGCACGGGTAAGACGCTGGCGTATCTGTTGCCGGCGATTTGCAGCGGACGCCGCGTGGTGATCTCCACCGCCACCAAGTCTTTGCAAGAGCAGCTCTATCAGAAAGACATTCCGTTTCTGCAAAAGCACTTTGCACCCGAGTTGAAAGTAGCAGTCATGAAGGGGCGCTCGAATTTCTTGTGTCGCGCCAAGTTGCATCAGATTACCGACCAGCCGATTCTTAAGGGCATTGAGGAGATGGATGCGTTCCGTCAGATTCAGGATTGGTCCAAGCTGACGGAAACCGGCGATCGCGCCGAGCTTACGTTTCTGCCCGACGATTCGGAGCTTTGGACGCGAATCGACGCGCGGCGAGATACCTGCACGGGACAGAAATGTCCGGAGTTTAAGCAATGCTTCATCACCGCCATGCAGCAGCGCGCCAAGGAAGCGGATCTGATCATCGTAAATCATCATTTGTTTTTCGCGGACCTCGCACTCAAGCAGGACGATTTCGGAAGCATCCTGCCGGAATATTCGGCGGTGGTGTTTGACGAAGCGCACGAAATGGAAGATGTAGCCAGCGATTATTTTGGCCGGCAGATTTCGAACTATCGCTTTGAGGAACTGGCACGCGACGCCGACATCGCCATGCGGCTGCTGCACCTCGCGACGCCCTCGCTGCTGCGGCGCACACAGCGGATTCGCGAGCGCAGCCGCGCCTTTTTTGACGCCTTCCCCGCGCGCGATGGCCGTTATCCCTTCGAAAGAAACGAGCGTGCGGCGTTCCTGGAGCAGCAACGCGAAACTTACGACGCTTTGGCGAACGCGTTGAAAGGATTGGAAACCGAATTTGCGGCCATGACGCAGAAGCCCGAGGAATTGTTGCGCATCGCGCGCAGGAGTTTCGAAATTCGCCAGGAGCTGTCCTTTCTGTTGGAATCGCACGAACGCAATTTCGTCTACTGGTACGAGCGCCGAAGCAAGGGCGTTTTTCTGGCCGCTACGCCGATAGACGTGAGTCAGGTTCTCCGCGCCCGGCTGTTCGAACAGTTCGACTCCATCGTGCTGACCTCCGCCACACTCACGGTCGCCGGGCGCTTCGAGTTCATCCGGCAACGCTTGGGACTCGATCACGCAAAGGAAGGAGCGCTGCCACCGGAGTTTGATTGGGCAAAACAAGCCCTTCTGTATCTGCCACGCGCTATTCCGGACGTGCGGCACCCGACTTTTTCGCAGGCGGCGGCGGATGAAATCGTGAAATTGCTGGAGATCAGCCAGGGACGCGCCTTTTGTTTGTTCACCAGCTATTCGCAGATGAATGATTTGTTCGAGCGCGTGCGCGGGCGCGTGTCGTTTCCGTTGCTCCTGCAAGGAACGGCGCCGCGATCGGCGCTGCTCGAACGATTCAGGAACACACAAGGTGCGGTGCTGTTTGCCACTTCGAGTTTCTGGCAGGGCGTCGACGTGCCTGGGGATCAGCTCTCTTGCGTTATTGTGGATCGGTTGCCCTTTGCGGTGCCCAGCGACCCGATTGTCGCCGCGCGCGTGAAAGCTTTGCAGGAGGATGGGCGCAACGCGTTCTCGGAATTCCAGGTGCCGCAGGCGGTGCTCGCCCTGAAGCAAGGGTTTGGACGCCTCGTTCGGACAAAGACCGATCGCGGCGTGCTGGCGCTGCTCGATAGCCGGATTCAGCGGATGGCGTATGGTAAAATTTTCTTGGAGTCTCTCCCGGGATATTCGACGACGCAGGAGTTGAGGGACGTCGCGAAGTTTCTGGAAAGCGGTAAGAGTAAAGGTCCAGCGGCGACCGAAGAATAGAACAACTATGTTTCAAGTTAGCGTCGAAGAGACATTTTCGGCTGGGCATGCGCTCCGCGGATATCACGGCAAATGTGAGAACGTGCATGGCCACAACTATCGCGTGCGCGTGACCGTCGAAGGCCCGCAGCTCGATTCCACTGGCTTACTCTGCGACTTTACAGAATTGAAGAGAGTGATTCGCGAGATCATCGGCGGCCTCGACCACCAGTTCATCAACGATTTGGAACCGTTTCGCACCGTCAATCCTTCGGCCGAAAATCTTGCGAAATATTTTTACGACGAGGTCACCGGCCATGTTAAGACGTTGCCCGCCGGAGCCCGGGTTACCGACATCGTGATTTGGGAGACGGACACCGCCAGCGCGCAATATCGTCCCGGGAAGTAGGAGAGCGGTACAGAGTGGGAGCTCGGCATCCAGCCCGCAGCGAGCCGCCAGCCGGTACATTTCATGTTCATCACCGAGATTTTCAAATCGATTCAGGGAGAAGGCACGCGTGCCGGACTGCCGTGCATTTTTGTCCGCCTGACCGGATGTAATTTGCGGTGCACTTGGTGCGATACCGCCTACGCGTTTCACGGCGGAAAGAAAATGAGCGTCGACGAAGTGCTGGCGCGCGTCGATGAGCTGGCCGGGCGGCGTGCCGGTGTGAACGCGTCTCACGCAACGGTTCCCCTCGCGGAATTGACTGGTGGCGAGCCGCTCTTGCAAGAGGAGATCTACCCGCTGGCGGAAAAATTGCTCGCTGCTGGATATACCGTGTTGATTGAAACCAGTGGCGAGCGTTTTGTCGGAAGGCTGCCAAAAGACGTCATCAAGATTGTTGATGTGAAGTGCCCGGACTCCGGAGAAGCGGATACTTTCGATATGAAGAATCTCGACGCCATCAGCGTAAACGATGAAGTGAAGTTTGTCCTTTCCACACGGCGCGATTACGAGTTTGCACGCGACTTCACCCTGCAACATCAGCTCGCGCAGAAAGCGCGTGCCGTGCTCTTTTCACCGGTATTCGACGACCCGGAAGGGAAGTGGCAGGGATTGCAGCCGCGAGCTCTGGTGGAATGGATTCTTGCGGACGGATTGCCGGTGCGGCTCGGGTTGCAGCTTCACAAGTTTGTCTGGGATCCAGCAACAAAGGGCGTCTAGCCGCAAAACGAGTACGAAAGTGTTTATGGACAAGAGGCAACAACAAGCCGTTGTGCTCCTGAGCGGGGGAATGGATTCCTGCGTCACCGCCGCCATCGCCCGCGAACGCCAAGGCGCCGGGAATATCGCCGCCCTCCATGCGAGCTACGGACAGCGCACACAGGCTCGCGAGCGACGGGCATTTGAGGAGATCGCTGACTTCTACGGAATAGATGCGCGGCTGGTTGTGCAGCTCGACCATTTCCGCGCCATAGGCGGCTCGGCTCTGACGGATCAGAAGATTGCCGTGCCCGAAGACCAGCTAGGGGTTCCGGGGCCCCACGGCGACATTCCCGTAACTTACGTGCCGTTTCGCAACGCCCATTTTCTCTCCATAGCAGTGAGTTGGGCGGAAGCCATCGGTGCCGAAGCTATCTACATCGGCGCCGTTGCCGAGGATAGCTCCGGCTACCCGGACTGCCGGCCCGAGTATTACCGGGCATTTCAGGAACTGGTTCGCGCCGGTACACGCCCGGAAACAAGAATCGAAATTGTCACTCCGGTGATCACGCTGAAGAAGAGCGAGATCATTCGGCGTGGCGTCGAGCTCGGGGCTCCGCTGCATTTGACGTGGTCCTGCTATCAGAGCGAAGATGCAGCCTGTGGTGCTTGCGACAGTTGCTTGCTGCGCTTGCGGGCGTTTGCCGAAGCCGGAGTGACGGATCCGATTTCTTACCGGCGAACGGTGGCAGCAAAGCCTTGAGCTTGGCATCCGGCCAGGTTTGGAGATAATAGGCGCACGCCGCGAGGGGGACAGCGCAGGCCTCGTCTTGGTTAAAAGGAGAAATGGGCATGAAGAGAGCTAATAATTTCTTGGTGTTTGTCGCACTCACTGTTGGGGCATTGGTCTCTGTTCTTGCGCCAGGCTCCTCGGCACAAACCGGATCTATTAGCGGCGTGATTTTGGACCTAAACGCAAAACCCTGGGCTGGCCTTACCGTTCAAGCGGTAAGCGACCAAGGCGTAAAGCAGGAGGCGAAGACCGAGAATGACGGCAGATACAACATTCGTAGTCTGCGGCCGGGCGTCTACGACGTCACGGTCATCTCCTTTCCTCCGCCGAACGACAAGCAACCGCCCTATCAGATGGCCAAGGTCCGGGTGCAGAGTGGCGAAGACGCAAAGGCCGATGCAAATTTCAAAGAGATACTTGCAAAACAGGGCGCGGCGGCACAAGAACAGGCCAAGAAGCAGGAAGAAGAAAAGCAGAAGTTTCAGGGAATGAAGGCACACTTTGACGTCGGCGTCGGTCTCCTGAACCAGGCTGCTCAAGCCAAGACGGATCTGGCGAAAGCTCCGGCGGACCAGCGTGATGCGATTAAACAGCAGGTGAAGGATCTGTCCGACAAAGCCGTGACGGAGCTCGAAGCGTCAAAAGCCGCAGCCGGTGAAAAAGACGCCAATCTTAACCTTGTATTGGCGCGTCTGGGGGATGCCTACGACGCCGACGGCCGCGCCGACGACGCCGCCAACGCCTACAAGCAAGCCATTGAGCTGAAACCTTCGGCGGCGTACTACAACAATTTAGGCGGTATCTATGGCCGCGCCGGCAAGATCGCAGAGGCCATGGCGGCGTTCCAGAAGAGCGCGGAACTGGATCCGCAAAATGCGGCGCAGGCTTATCGTAACGGCGGAATTACCTTGTATAACACGGGCAGGCTCAAGGAGGCCGTCGAGCCACTAAAAAAAGCTACGGAGTTGGACCCCAAGAATGCGCAAGGTTGGTACCTTTTGGGTGCGTCTCTTGTTTACAATATGACTACTAAGAGGGTGGGCGATAAGGAGGAAGTTGTATTCGCCCCAGGAACGATCGAAGCGTACCAGAAGGCAATCGAATTGGATCCAAACGGGATGTACGGCCAGCAGGCGAAACTGGGGCTGGAGCAACTTCAGCAGATGGCTCCGGGAATTGACATCAAGGTTAAAGCGAAAAAGAAATCCTGAACATATCCCACGATTTGGCCCGCTCGGGCAGTTCCGAGGGCCGGCCTTTTTTCGGTTGGCACAATCTGACTTGGCCCGCACTATTGCACATACCCAACCCATAGATCAGGCCATTTACTTTGCAGCGCAGTACCTTGGCAGTGGCTATCGCATTTGAGCCGCGAGAGCAACAATTGCACTCTCCCGATTTGGGTCAGACCCTATAATTTTTCCGTCGTCCATTGCTCAGGGAGAGGTCTGCGTGACGCTGCCGAGTGCGAGAGCCGTTCGATTTGGTATCGCCTTAGTGGGTTTTGCCGCGGTAGCCATGGCTTTGCAGGGTGAGGCTCCCAATTCCCCAGGTTCCTTTCGCTACAGGATCCCATTGCCCGAAGACTGGAGCCATCGACACCTGATTTATTCGAATCCGACTTCTTTGGGACAGGCGCTGCGAAACCAGCAACGGCATCGTTTTTGGCACCAATGGTTCCGTCGCAACGCGCGTGTCGAGCTGTCTGACGGGGGTGGCGTGTCCTCCTCCGAACACGGCCATCGTCATCACGTGGATGACGCCGGCGACAGATGGCAAAGGGATTGGGGCATATCGTTGGGCGCTGGCGCGACAGCCGGCGAGGGCATGTCCCCGGCGAAGTTTACGTTCGATATCAACGCCGCGCCCAGTTGCGCCAACGACTACGTCGTTTTCAATACCAGCCTAACCGGCAACACATCGCTGAACATCGTTGGTTTTAACAACCTTTATGCAGGCGCGGGTGGAACTTGCAGCACTGGGCCCTCGGTCTTGTTTGCCTATCATGCTCAGACCAACATCGGTATCTCCGGTACCTTCACTTCTCCTACGCTTTCCTTTGACGGCACGCAGGTGGCCTACATGGAGGGCGGGGGTGGCGGGACGGGAGTCCTGCACATACTGCGATGGGAACCAGGCGACGGTGGCACAGTGGGGGCCCCGGTGCTCGTTACCACCAGCGTCACGACAGGCGCAAACTATGTCGCTTGTAAAGCGACGGCAACGTCTTGTCTGCTCAGCCTGGTTTTTGGCAACGCCAGCGGCAGTACCAGCTCCGAACCCTTCTATGACTTCGACACGGACAATCTCTACGTCGGTGATGATACCGGCAATCTCCATAAGTTCACGGGGGTGTTCTTCGGCGCGCCGGCCGAAGTGACCACGGGTGGCTGGCCGATTGCGGTACACAGCGGACACGTGCTTACTGGGCCCGTGGCGGACAATACGTCGGGAAACATTTTTGTGAATGACGTGGACGGAACTCTTAGCTACGTGAGAGAAGTAGGCAGTACCGCGGGTGCGTGTGGCGCAGGGGTTCCGCCTTGCTTGGGTTCGACGAGCGTCGCCGTCAGCGGAAATACTGGCAGCATTACGGACGCGCCAGTCGTGGATTCTACCCAAGGCAGGGTTTTTTCGTTCACCGGCAACAATACCAGCGCTACGTTCGGTGGCGCAAATGTGGTGCAGGCCGATACGGCTTTGAGCGCCCCCAGCGTTGTGAGACTCGATGTGGGAATTGGCCAGAGCGCCAGTTTGCACGACGGCGCTTTTGACAACGCCTACTTCACCAACGTCGGGACCGGCCACCTTTACGTCTGTGCGAACAGCGGCGCGAATTCAGGCTCGTCCAGTGGACTTGTTCCTAACAACGAGCCGACGCTGAAGCGCATTTCCTTCAACAATAACGGCACCATGGCCGTTGTGGACGCCGGCACTCTCACCGTAGCTCTGACATCGACCACATGCTCCCCAGTGACCGAGATCTTGAACGGCACGACCGACTGGATATTTTTCAGCGTGCAGGCTTCTGGTAGCTCGCTAGGGTGCATCCCATCTGCCTGCGTTATGTCTGTCTCCGTGCCCACCACGAGCCCTTTCACATTCCCGGCCGCGGTTGCCGCTGCGCTACCCGAGAGCGGCGGCACCAGCGGGATTGTGATCGACAACGTAAGCTCGGCTGGGCAGGCCTCCAGCATTTACTTCTCCATTTTAGCGAACTCCACGGTCCTCCATTCATGCGGCGGAACCAGCGGCGTCGGTTGCGCTGTGAAGGCAACGCAATCGGGGTTAAATTGAAACGCATATGCGCGAACAAGACAGTCACAATTCGAGAGATGCGGCTGCTGAAAAACCAAGCGAGAAGAGGAAGAGGCCCTACCAAAAACCTGCATTTCTGCATGAGCGGGTGTTCGAAACCATGGCTTTGTCGTGCGGCAAAATCAACGACACGCAGGCTTCGTGCCGGCACAATAGAAAGAGTTCCTAGTTCACGCGGACGGTCGGAGTTTCACATGTCTTCCCTCTCTCAATATCGTGTTTGGCGACCACCGCATCAGCGCAAGACTGTGAACGGGCGCTCCCTGCACGGCGGTCATTCTACGGCTGAAGTCGCACATGCCGCGAAATGCGAACTGGCGGAGCAGACGCTGCGACTGTTCGGCAGCTTGCGTTTGCGAGTCACCGGGTTCAGCATGATTCCTTCCGTTTGGCCTGGCGATCTCCTATTGATTCGCCGGCAGGCGATGGGGCAAATCTGTCCGGGCGATATCGTGCTTTTCGCTCGCCACGGCAGGCTTATCGCGCACCGCGTCGTGTTCAAGACAGATGATCCGGAAATTCCGAGCTTAATCACTCGAGGCGACGCGCTCCGGTCACAGGATTCCGCTATTAGCCCTACCGAGCTACTCGGAAAGGTCTCTGGCATCCTTCGCGCCGGGAAGTGGATCCAGCCTCGCAGACGTCTCAGTTTCAGCGCACGAATCATGGCAATGCTGGTTTCTCGTTCCGGGCGGGCCGCCGGAATTCTCTCGCGTCTCCGCGCGCGCCGACGTGGTCCTTGCGAGCATGAGGCCCTGTGTCACAGCTGACATCCACGATTGACCGTGACATCGTCATCGAAATCGGTGACGTTCCCGTGCGCGTGCGAACGGGCAACCCAGCCTTCTTGCATCTACTGGAAAAGCGCTATACCGGTTTCGTTAACCGCAGAAGTTACGCGGAGTTCGAGTTTGATGTGGATTTGACTCCCCCGGGTGACCTCGGGGCAGACGACGATGTGCGCGTGCTGCAGCGATCAGGGCGGTGGTCGTTGGAACGTGGTGACTTTCACGCAGAATGGGATTCGGCTTCCAAAAGTGGCAATATTCGGCAGTCCGCTAACCCGTATTCCATCGACTCGATACTCCGCATCGTACACACTCTGGTTCTCTCCAAGCAGGGAGGCTTCCTTGTGCACGCAGCCAGCGCGGTGCGCAACGGAAGGGCGTTCCTATTTGCCGGCGTGTCCGGTGCCGGGAAAACGACCATCGCAAGACTGGCGCCAGGAAACGCCACGCTGCTCACAGATGAGATCTCTTATGTGCGAGAGCAGGATGGCGGCTACTCTGCCTTCGGTACGCCCTTTACCGGAGAGCTGGCCAAGGTGGGTGACAATGTCTGCGCACCGATTGCCGCTTTGTATCTGCTGGCGAAAGGGCCGCAAAACCGGATCGAGCCGCTTGCCCACGCCGAAGCGGGCCGCGCACTCCTCGCAAATATCCTTTTTTTTGCAGAGGATGCGGATTTGGTCAAGTTGGTGTTTGCGTCGGCCTGCGAATTCGTCACCCGCGTGCCGGTTTACCGCCTTACGTTCGTGCCGGACACCCGCGTGTGGGAGATGATTGCGTGAATAACCACCGGTACGTGGCGCGGAGCTCCGACATCGCAGCGCGGCGCCTTGGCAACGAGATGATGATCATGTCGGGCCGGGATTCCACTCTGTTCTCCTTGAACGAGGTAGCGACCGTCATTTGGGAGGCGGCCGACGGTCTGACCGCGCTGGACGAAATCGTGGAGCAAAGGATTTGCCAGGAGTTTGACGTCGAGTTAGCCGAAGCCTTGCAGGATGCGGAGGCCCTGGCTGAGGCACTTGCGGAACACGGTATATTCCTGCTCTCCGACAAGCCGTTCCAGTCTTCGCCTTCTGGGAAGGAGCTGGAATGAGCGCGTTAATGCAGGAAATGAATGCCAAGGCGCTCCGATTGGGGATTCCGCTCAGTGTGCAGCTAGACTTGACGTACCGCTGCAACGAACGCTGCGTCCACTGTTATCTCGACCACGATGACCATGGTGAGATGACGACGCCGGAAATCAGGAGTCTTCTTGACCAGCTAGCCGAGGCCGGGGTTTTCTTTCTCACCATGAGCGGTGGCGAGATCCTGCTGCGAAAAGACCTTTTCGACATCCTGGAGTACGCCCGCGCGTTGCTCTTCTGCGTCAAACTCAAGACCAACGCGATCTTGATTCGTGAGCACCAGGCGGACCGCATCAGGTCTCTCGGCGTTGACTCGATCCAAATCAGTATCTATTCGCACCGCCCGGAAATTCACGACGCCATTACCAAAGTTCCTGGCTCGCTAAGGCGATCGCTCGATGCCATTCGGTTTCTCAGAGCCCAAGGCTTGAAAGTCATCATTGCCAACGTTCTGATGCTTCAGAACATCCATGACTACCCTGGCGTCAAGGCATTGGCCGCCGATCTGGGAGTCGCGTTTACGATTGATCCTACAATCACGCCGAGAATGGACGGAGACAGGTCGATTTTGAGCCTGAATATTAATCAGGCCTCGCTGCGACAAGTGTTCCGCGACGAAGCTCTGGTTGGCAATGTGGAGGAATTCCGCGCCCCTCCGAAGCAGGCGGATGAGGATGATCTGGATGTTCTGCCGTGTAGCGCCGGGCACAGCGCCTGCTATGTCTCGCCCTACGGCGACGTCTACCCTTGCGTGCAGTTTCCCCTACCTAGCGGAAATGTCAGGCGTACTCCATTTCTGGATATTTGGCGCCATTCCGACCAATTGAATGAGGTTCGTTCCATCAGGACTCGTGACTTGCCAAGTTGCTCTCGGTGCGTTCATGTTGTGGGCTGTACTCGTTGCCCCGGCCTGGCATACATGGAGGGCAACATGCGCGGACCATCCTCCCAGGATTGCGAAAAATCTTTCGCCAAGACAGGGATACCGTCCAACAATCTGCTATCTAGGAAGCCACGATGGGAGGCACTGGTCCACATCCAGAGCGCAAAGGAACTCATGACGCTGCCTGCAATCTCGCCCACTCCGGCGCAGTGAGAGGTTGAGTCCCGGTGCGGGCTGTTCGGATTCTGAGTCACACTCTTGCCTCTGCCAAAGCGATCCCGTCGTTTATACTCGCGGCATCCATGGAGAATTCGCTGCTGAAAACTTTACCGACGCACGGCCATCGGCTGTCAGCAGAATGGCTGGTCCTGCTCGAATGCGCCGCGTCTCAAGCAAACGTCGACCATCTTGCGGATCTCTTGCAAGATTCTTTCGACTGGCCGCTCTTGCTCCAGGACGCCGAAAATCATGGCGTAATGCCGCTTCTCGCTGAGCGCCTAATGACTCTAGACCCCGTGTTGGTGCCTCCGGATATTCGCGACAGGCTGCGCGAATCACGCCGCGCGTTTACCGCATGCAGCCTGCAAATGACCGCCGCGCTATTTCGCCTGCTGGAGCGTTTTGCCGTAGTTGGCATCGAAACTTTGGCGACCAAGGGCCCCGCACTGTCCGTTCGCTGCTTTGGCGACCCGGGCATGCGTCAATATTCTGACCTCGATCTGGTCATTCGAGAAACAGATATTCGCCGTGCGACGCAGGCCATGCTCGACCTTGGATACGAGCCGCGCGTCCCTCTGACGGTCATCGACGCAAAGAAAATCCCCGGCGAATACGCCTTCCGAAAATCCGGCACGCAGCTTCTCTTGGAATTTCACACCGAACGCACGTTCCGTTATCATCCACGACCGCTACAGATAGAGAAAATATTTCAGCGCCGAGCGGTTGTCGCAGTCGACGGTCGTGATGTTCCGACGCTCTCGCTGGAAGACGAGCTGATGCTTATTTGTGTGCACGGCGCCAAGCATTTTTGGGAACGCCTCATGTGGATTGCTGACGTAGCCGCGCTGATTGCGAGACAAGCGCCGGATTGGGATCGCGTTCTGGCAGTAGCCCACGAGGTCGGTGCAGAGCGAATCTTGCGCTTGGGACTGCGCCTCGCTTTGGACGTGCTCGGCGCCGAATTGCCCGTGCAAGTCGAAGCCGACGTGCGATCAGACCGCACCGTCGCAAAGCTTGGGGAGCAAATCGAAAGTCGCCTCGCCTCCCACGAGCCTCACACCATCGGAATACTACAGCGCGCTGCCTTTCGCACTAAGATGCGCGGCGGCTTGATGGTAGGCGCGGCCTACCTGCTGCGCCTCTCGCTCTCTCCCACAGAAGAAGATTGGACTCCAGGCAAAGAAGGAAATCGCCCCGCGCTCCTGGACGCCATCAGCAGGCCGCTTCGCCTCGCAAGAAAACATCGCCGCCAGTAATTGAGCCCCAAAGGAAAAAGGTCCGGCATAGGACCGGACCTTTCTCCAAGAGAAGCAGCTAAATATTCGTGCGTTGCATAATCCTGCGCGTCGACTTCGACGTTCGCTCCGGCAACTCCACGGAAAGTGTCACCTCGCTCCTGTTTCGCAGCACGCCAATCTTCGCGGTCTTGGCGTCGTTCTGCGCCGCCAGCTTTTGCCGCAGATCACCCAGGCTGCGCACGCGTTCGCCATTGAAGCTGGTGATCACGTCTCCCGCTTTCATCCCGGCTTTCTCCGCAGGAGACCCGCTGTTCACGCTGCGCACCAGGATTCCTTCGCCGTCGGGAGCACCGAAGAACGAGCCCAATTGCCCGCCCATGTCCTCCGCGTCGATTCCCAGCCGCGGCCGGCCGGCCATCACCATGCCCATGCCTTCGCCCAAGTCAATCGGCGGCATCTCCGGAATCTGC
>WNFO01007818.1_pt1 | contig 17572 bp, 18 predicted proteins | sample 5400251 | NCBI WGS metagenome assembly WNFO01 (sample SAMN13153354, study PRJNA577476) | soil metagenome | isolation source: 100 cm saprolite under Madrone tree | place: USA:California | collected 2016-06-14
GCCCAATCATCGACGTCGTAGCCGGCTGGCAACAATTTCACTTCCACTCCAATCTGGGCTGCCCGTTGCAACGTCTGATCAAGCACACGTTCTGTGCTCCAGTCGATTCGTTCGAACATTTCGCGATGCAGTTTTTTGAGTCCGATCAAATAGTACCCCCCGTCGTCGGAAGGGCCGAGGACAATGCGATCTCCCGGCAACTGCAGGAGTTCTACCGCCTGCGAAAAATTCTCTGCCGGAACGGTCGGGCTATCTGAGTTAATGAGACAAGCGGAAGCGAATCCGACTTTGAACAAATCTTCGGCCGCAAAAATTAAGCGATCGCCAAAATTGTGGCCGCGCTGCGCAATGAGAAAAAACTCTTCCGGCAAGATATTTTCATATGCAGCCTCAGTGCCTTGGGGAGTGTAAACGCCGACGCCGCGGGCGATTCGCTCGGTAGCTGCTTGACCGCCTGCCGCGCCATCCAAAGAGCGCCGGCTGGAGCTACACGCGGTTTCTCCAATCGCGGCGGAAATCGCAGCCGCTAGGTCGCGTAGAAATGAACTGTTCAGTTGTGCGGCTTCATCATGCGTAAGCGGCGGGACGAGACGCGTCTTCACCTCTCCGGCCCGCGGCGCTTTGGTCATCACTCCTAGCGCACAGAAACCGCGTGCGCTTTCGGCCGGTGTGTTTGGATCAAGAACGCGATGAATGGCGTTCATGCAATCGGACTATTTTAGTCGCTATTCCTTTTCGCAAAGAGCGTATTGATAGCGTCCATCCTGCCAGATCTTGATTCGCTTGCATGGTTGCGTCGGGAAGAGGTTCTCAAACGCGCGCGCGGAGAACACTGTCGCTTTATGCGGCTCGCGATACCCATTTCTGAACCGAATCAATCCGGCGAGCAGCCACATGGCAAATAACGGAATCGAAGCCCAAAAAACATGGCGCGGCTCCGCAATAAAACAGCGACCGCCGGGTTTCAGCACACGATACATTTCTGCGATGGCCCGACTTGGCTCAGGCAAAATGGTGAACAACCGCGAAGCTATCAAGATGTCAAATTCTGTATCGGCACAGGAAAGCTCCAGCGCATTAATCCGTTTAAATGAACAATTAGTCAGGCCCAAGGCGTCGGCGCGTTCCCGAGCCCATTGCAATTGGCTCTCGGAGCGATCGGCTCCGGTTACCGAAATATCTCGGAATCGTTCCGCCAACCGGCATGAGTAAAAGCCTGGCCCACAACCAAGCTCAATTAATTTCGTTCCCGGCGCAGGCTGCCCACTTGGCCAAAGCGTCGCGATTATGCGCTCGGTGTCATCCCGGAAAAGGTGCTCGCGGCAAAATGCATATGCCCAGGCGACATGTTCGAAGAGACTGTCGTGACCGAAATCTTCATTGTTGTGTTCCGTGGGAATCGTGGTTGCCGGCGTTTTAATCGGAGCATGAGTAGGAGCTATGGCATCCGGCAGCATTTTATCGGCGTTTCAATAACACATTCGGTTCTCGTTTTGATTTCCCGCGTGAAAACTTTTTCACAAATAAACGTCTGATGAATTCAAAATTATCTATTCTAATCTTCTCCTTCTACATGAGAATAACCCACTTGCACCGAGCTGGACACCTGTGTGCCCAAGCTAACAGGCAAGTTGTCGATAAGACCGGGAACCTGCACCGACAACTGCGCGCTCTCCGAAAAAGACGAGAGTTATTAAAACTTATTCGAACTTATTGGCTTCTTGCCGCGCCATGATTTAACAAAACGGAATGTGTATCAGTCAACGCGGCGTAGTCACCATGATTGCGTGGCAGGTGCGCTGCTTTTCTCCATGGCACGCGCCGGAGATAAAAATTCGTTGTGGAAGATTCAGCAAATTCTTGCTTCGGAAACCTATGTTAATCTGACGCATGAATTTCAGAGACACGCAAGACAATATACTGGTACGAAAAACGACCAGACACCCAGGTTGCCGGTTTTTTCGCCGAGCTCTTCACGCATGTCGATCAATTGGGGGACGCACGTCGATCCGCCTGCTCATTTCATCAAAGGGCTGTGCACCGTCGATCAGATCGATCTCAAGGAAATGATCCTGCCCCTGGTGGTTGTCGATGTACACGAAGAGGCCGCGAAAAATCCGGATTACACTTCTCACTCGAGCGCGTGAAGAAATGGGAAAAAGACCACGGGCAAGTACCCGCTGGCGCGTTCGTAGCGATGCGGACCGATTGGTCGAAACGCTGGCCCGATGCGGCGAGAATGGAAAACAAAGACGCGAATGGCGTTGCTTACTATCCGGGCTGGAGCCTGCCCGTTTAAAAATATCTTTACCAGGACCGTCAGATCACCGGGTCAGGGCACGAGACGACGGATACCGATCCTGGAACCGCCACTACAAAGGACGATTACTCGCTAGAAACTTACCTGTTGAGTACGAACCATTATCAGATCGAGCTGCTCACGAATCTCGATCAAGTTCCCGAATCGGGCGATCGTTGTCATCGCGGTTTGCCGGTCCGAAATGTTAAACGCCATGCTGGCACAGGCTTTTCGAGTTTAGACTCGAGCTTTCATGGTCGAAAATCTGCTTGGTCAGTTGACCGAAAGTCGCGGCACGAACGAAGATAAGCTTTGAATCATGCATATCACGGACATCATGCGGGGGGATTCTCCCACGTTTTCGTTCGAGTTCTTTCCTCCGAAAACGCCGGCGGCTGCCGAGATTCTCTACCAAACGATCCGCGATTTGGAATCGTACATGCCGCACTTTGTGAGTGTTACCTACGGTGCCGGTGGTTCAACGCGAAATTTAACCCACGACCTTGTCGAGCGCATTCAACATACAACAAAACTGGACCCGATCCCGCACCTGACCTGCGTCTGCCACAACGAAGAAGAGATCGAAGCGATTTTACTTCGCTACGCCAGGTCGGCGATTGGAAATATCCTCGCGCTCGGGGGCGATCGGCCGCGCGACATCCCCTACAATAAATCGCGCGATTCGTTCCAACATGCGGTCGATTTGGTTAAGTTCATTCGCCGATTCAACGAATCGGGCGCGCATCCGGATCGCCGCGGTTTCGGGGTCGGCGTTGCCGGTTTCCCGGAAGGACATCCCGCGACGCCGAATCGATTAGTCGAAATGGATCATCTCAAAGCGAAAGTGGACGCCGGCGCCGACTACATCGTCACGCAACTATTTTTCGATAATCGCGACTTCCTCGATTTCCGCGAACGGTGTGCCCTCGCCGACATTCACATCCCTATTATCGCGGGCATCATGCCTGTTACCTCCATGAGCGGATTCAAACGCATCGCGGATCTGGCCGGTGGCGCACGCTTTCCGGCGAAGCTTCTGCGCGCTCTTCAACGATGCGAAAACGATCCTGAAGCGGTCAGACGCGTCGGCGTTCACTTCGCTTTGGAACAATGTCACGATCTTTTGGATAACAACGTGGCCGGCGTTCATTTTTACACACTCAATCGCTCCGACGCCACGCGGGTAATTTTTGACAGTCTCGGCATTCCGCGGCGGCAGAGCGCACAGGCCCCCACCGTTTAATTGAGCGACGAGATTCGCAAGATCATCGCGGTCGCGTTCGGGCATTTCCCGGCGTCTATTTAATCACGCCATTCCTCTATTACGAGACGACGACAAAACTGGCCGAATTTGCGCGAAGTCTGTGAAACGCGCAGAATCTGGGATGTTCGAAGGCCGACGTGCCCTCTATCTTCAACTCGCACTGTTTGCAATAGCGATTGGGCTAGTGCTGCTGCTGTCGTGCTTTTTCCCGCTTGTCGATCTTGTCGATGCGGCGCAACACCGCGTGATGAATTGGGGCGCGTGGAGCGGGGTCTGTTATCCGCTGCTCTTTGCCTTTTGTAATGTCCTGCTTCTTCCCGGCGGCTTATTAAGTGTCGGCGGCGGTTTTTTCTTTGGACTTTGGTGGGGCTTTTTCATCGTGCTTTTCGGCAACGCCATCGCCGCAGCGATTGCATTTGCGCTCAGCCGATGGGCAGGGCGGCGGTGGCTGAGCCGAAAGCTCTTGCGAAGTTCGACGCTCCGGGCGTTAGAGCCGGCAGTTGAGCGCGAAGGATGGAAGATTATATTTCTGAGCCAATTACACCCGCTTTTCCCAACAAGCCTTCTGAACTACGTATATGGTCTAACAAGAATTCGATTCCGAACGTACATGCTCTGGACCTCGATCGGCCGCGCTCCAGGGCTCTTTTTGTATGTGTACCTTGGAACGCTCGGTCAGCTCGGATTGAATCTAGCGCGGGGGAGAAGCCATCCGCGACTGGTTGAAATCGCACTCCGCACACTTCAAAGAGCGGAGGAATTGCTGCTTGAAAAACCAGAGCATTCGATCGAATCAAACATATTATCTAGATAATATCAACAACAACATCAAGTATTTATGTATATAACTAAATCTCTAGAGACTGCAGCACAGGCGCGAGCGTGCGCCCATGGCGGGAAGGATCTAGTTGGAGTGGCCAATAGGATGCCGATTCGGACGAACCGGCCGTGCAACGCAGAACCCGTCGCCGACGTCGGTGGCTGGTTTAATTGACGATGAAAATCATTGCATCGACCATCAGCTGCAAGAGCCAGGAGTCTAGCGTGACTGATCTGGAGCCCTTTCGCAATGTTTAAGCTTCCCACAGAATACGATGTCGTAGTTGTGGGTAGTGGGCATGCCGGAATCGAAGCAGCTCTGGCAGCAGCCCGCATTGGCTGTCGGACTTTGATGTTGACGCAGAATCTAGACACGATCGGGCAAATGTCGTGCAATCCAGCAGTTGGCGGTTTGGCAAAAGGTCATATTGTTCGCGAAATCGACGCCATGGGCGGTGTAATCGGGATAAACACGGACGCCACTGGCATTCAATTTCGGATGCTTAACAGGGCAAAGGGACCTTCAGTGCGAGCACCGCGTGCCCAGTGCGACAAAAAAGCCTACCAGTTTCGGATGAAAGCCATCCTGGAAACCAAGGATAATTTGGACTTAAAACAGGCGACAGTTTCGAGTGTTCTTGTCGAAAACCGGACAGTGCGTGGCGTTGGGACAGATCTTGGCATAAAGATTATGGCGCGCAGTGTTGTAATCACATCGGGTACTTTTTTGCGCGGGCTTTTGCACATAGGTGAGAACACTAAGCCGGGTGGACGCATGGCCGATGCTAGTTCGGCGTTAAGCGAAGATCTTCGACAATTGGGTTTTACAGTCGGGCGGTTCAAGACCGGCACCCCTTGTCGGCTCAATGGTCGGTCGATCGACTTCTCGCAATGCCACGTCCAACTCGGAGACGAACCACCTCCGCGATTCGCGTTTTGTGACGACGTAGGGAAACTCAAGAACGAGGTTTTTACCCTCAATTTTAACGACCGAGGAGAGTTCCACGTGGAACAAATGCCGTGCTGGATTACTCATACTACCCAGCAGACGCACGATATCATTAGGGCCAATCTCCACCGATCCCCCCTCTATTCGGGTCAAATAAAAGGAACCGGGCCGCGGTACTGTCCCTCAATCGAGGACAAGGTCGTTAAATTTGTGGACAAAGTGAGTCACCAGCTCTTTTTAGAACCGGAAGGTCGCCATACCGAGGAATATTATGTAAACGGAATTTCTACGAGTCTGCCATACGATGTGCAACTGGAGTTTTTGCATTCGATTCCGGGCTTGCAGCGGGCTGAAATCATGCGGCCGGGTTACGCGGTGGAATATGATTTTTTCCCTCCCACTCAGCTTTTTCCGACCTTGGAAACGAGGTTGATTAAGGGGCTTTATTTTGCTGGACAGGTTAATGGCACTTCAGGCTACGAAGAAGCGGCGGCGCAAGGCTTGATCGCCGGGACAAACGCGGCCCTAAAAACGCAGGGTCGTTCACCGATCGTTTTGGATAGAAGCGAAGCGTATATCGGAGTTCTTGTCGACGATTTAGTCACAAGGGGCACCGAGGAGCCGTACCGCATGTTCACTAGTCGAGCCGAAGATCGCTTGTTTCTTCGGCATGATAATGCCGATCAAAGATTGACCAAACGGGCATTTGACGCAGGCCTCATCTCAAAGGACCGCTGGGCACACTTTCAGCAGAAACTGGAGCTTCTCGGCTGTGTTCGACAACTGGCAATCGACACGAAGCTCGGTGGCGTCCCCCTGTGCCAACTATTGAAGCGGCCGGATTTTGGCATTCCGAATTTACCAGAGGAAATCCGGACCGTGGCACCAGCCGAAATTTGGGAAACGGTTGGGACGGACGTGAAGTATGAAGGATATGTCAATCGACAAGCTGAGCAGAATCGAAGAGTAGCCAGCCGAAACTTGCAGCCCATACCTGAGGGACTGGACTATGGAAAAATAGTCGGCTTACGTTCCGAGACCCGACAGAAGTTAACAGCTGTTCGACCTGTCTCGCTGGGTCAGGCGGCCCGCATTAGCGGCATAACCCCAGCTGACATTGCAATAATATCTATCTGGCTTACCAAGAATCCCTTGCAATGCCAACCTAGTGCTAATGGTGTCGCGATTTTTCGTGACAAGGATCAAAAGGCCGTTAGCTCCAACGCTTAGCAATGCTTATTTTTGCTACTGTCGCGCTCGTCAGCTACCTGCTCGGGTCGATCCCTGCCGGCTATCTCGCCGGCCGTGTGGCAGGGATTGACATTCGCCACGCTGGCAGCGGCAACATTGGCGCGACGAATGTAATGCGGGTTCTCGGAAAGCGTTACGGCTATCCGGTTTTCATCGTCGATTTCCTGAAGGGCTTGATAGCAGTTAGTCTGTCGATTTTGATAGAAAAGCGTGCGCAGCCACTATCGGTTCCGACTGAGCTAATCGGGATCATCGCGGCTATTTCCTGCGTGATCGGACACTCCTTTCCGGTGTGGTTGAGCTTTAAAGGAGGCAAAGGGGTCGCGACTTCGATGGGGGGGCTTTTTGGACTGATGCCTTTTGTGGCCTTAATCGGGGTCGCGGTCTGGGTCATCACGTTCCAAGTGACACGCTACGTTTCAGTTGCCTCGATGACCGCCACACTGGCGGTGCCAATCAGCATTTTGATCCTGATGCCTCTAAAACAAACGGGCGAGGCAGCTCTTCTGTACTTTTCCATTGGGCTAGCCGCGCTTGTAATTTTTCGGCATCGCTCGAATCTTTGCCGGTTGGTGCGAGGGACCGAACCGCGGTTCAAGCGGAAGTGAAGATCGACAAAATAGCAATCTTGGGCGCCGGGAGCTGGGGAACCGCCTTGGCGTGGTTGTGGGCGAAACATGGGCGACGAATTTGTCTTTGGGGAAACAGCACAGATCGGGTCGAGCGCGTGCAAAGAACGCGTGAGAACAGCGATTACATTCCAGGGTTACAATTACCTGATTCAGTAAATGTTACGCATGAGCTGCGCGACTGCGCCGAGGCAAACCTCGTCGTATTTGTCACGCCATCGACCGCTCTGCGCGGAATTGCCATGCGTTTACGGGAAGTAATCCGCGAGGGGCGCACCATGTTGCTCAGTTGCACAAAAGGAATTGAGCACGGCAGCGGAATGCGGATGAGCCAAATTTTGAATGACATTTTTCCGCGGCATGAACTCGCGGTGTTGTCGGGACCAAACCTTGCAGCTGAAGTAGTTCGCGGTCTGCCTACTGCGACTGTAATAGGCTGCCGAGACCTTAAGTGCGCCGCGAATTTGCAAGACTTTCTTGGCAGTTCGCGTTTCCGCATTTACACGAGTGACGACGTCACCAGTATTGAATTGGGTGGCGCCTTGAAAAATGTCTTCGCGATCGCGGCTGGCGCGAGCGATGGGCTTGGTTTAGGTGATAATACGAAGGCAGCGCTGGTCACGCGCTCGCTCGCCGAGATGATTCGGCTCGGCACGGCGATGGGCGGAAACTTAAAAACTTTCTATGGACTGAGCGGCGCTGGCGATTTGATCGCGACCTGCTTTAGCGAGCACAGCCGTAATCGGCGCGTCGGCGAGCAGCTCGGTCGCGGGCAAACGCTAAAGCAAATCGCTTCATCAATGCAAATGGTGGCCGAAGGAATTCCAACGACAAAAAGCGCTCACGAATGCGCGCGCAGACTCAACATCGAGACGCCGATTATCGATCAGGTCAACGGTTTGCTTTACGAGGGGAAAGTGCCAATTCGGGCGATGCAGGAATTACTCGAGCGCGATCAGAAAGCGGAGCAAATCTAACTAGTCAGGTAACTTGCGGCAGACCTCATTAATGGCGGCTGGATATAACTCGTGCTCTGCAATCTGAATTCGAGCATGGAGGCCTTCTGGTGTGTCGTTAGGCAGAATCGGCACTTCGCGTTGCGCAATGATATCTCCATGATCGATTTTTTCATCGACGTAGTGGACGGTGCAGCCGGTCACTGTTTCGCCAGCGACAAGTGCCTGTTTCCACGCCTCGAGCCCGGGAAATTTAGGCAGCAGCGATGGATGAATATTTAAAATTCGACGCGAAAACGCGGCGAGCATCGGCGACTTGAGAACCCGCATGAAGCCGGCCAGAATTACAAGTTGGACGCCGGCATCACGAAACATTCGCACAAGATCGACTTCGGCTTGCGGCTCCAGTCGCGTGTGGAACCTACCGGGCGGCAAATAGGCGTTGGGAATCGAAAATTCCCGCGCGATGTCGAGGATCGGCGCGTCGAACACATCTGAGATGACAACGCGGACCTCGGCTGCGAGAACGCCGCTCCTATTGCTCTCAAGGATCGCGCGGCAGTTCGTTCCCTTGCCTGATCCGAGAATGCCGAGCGGAACATCTTTCATTTAATGATCTTTCGCAGTTTTTCCAGCAAATCGGAGGTCGAATGCCCATGCACAAATGGGAGGATGCGGACCTCTACTCCGATTTCCCGCATTACGGCCTGTTCTTCAGCATCCAGCGTTTCGGAAGTGTAATCACCACCCTTGGCATAAATGGCTGGTCTCGCCGCTTCGATGAATCGGGTCGCGCGCATTTCGGGAAAAATCGTGACGAAATCGACGCACTTGAGTGCAGCAAGCATTTCCGCGCGGTCACTTTCGTTGTTCACCGGACGCCCGGCTCCTTTCAGTTCTCGAACTGATTGATCACCATTCAAGCCGATTGCCAAAGCGTCACCCAGCGCACGCGCGGCTTGCAAATAGCGCACATGACCCACATGCAGCAAATCAAAACATCCGTTCGTGGCGACCAGTCTTTTCCTAGCCCCGCGCAACTCTCTTGCCCGCTCCGCCAATTGATCGATATCGATGATCTTGACGTTCATCGTTTGCTGATCACAAATTCTAATCCGCGGGGAACGATTTGAAAAATGGCCGGCTCATTTCCGACCAGTTCACCATCGACATTGAACCACATTCCGGGCTGCGAACGCACCGAGATCTTTTTTGCGCGTCGAAAAATAACCGCATTACTGGAGAGATGATTGCCTAAGAGCATTTCAGCGGCCAGCAACACCATTTTCGCTGGTGGACGTTTGGGGACGAGTACAACATCGAGTAATCCGTCGCGAAGATCGGCCTGACGGGCGATTGGCAATCCGCCGGCAACAAATTGCCCGTTCGCAACGACGACGTTGTAAAGCTCGATCATTAATCTCTCCACATCATCGAAAACGATGCTCGTCTGGTATGCGTGCAATTCCGGCAGAGCTGCCGCAGCGCTGCGCAGATAAGCGAGCGGCCCCCAGGTGGATTTAATTTCGGGCGTCAATTTCTCATCGACGAGACCGCTGAAGCCCCCGGCAGACACGTTCACGAAGTAACGCGTGCGGTCACTCGTCACGCGGACGAGATCAATCGGATCTGTTTGTTTGGCGCGCAGGATATCGATGTTGTCCTCGACGCTTGCAGGCAATCCAATTGATCGCGCAAAATCATTTGCCGTGCCGAGTGGCACAAGGCCCACGCAAACCCCTCGCGTGCGATGGGGCGTCGCAATTCCATTAATGACCTCATTCAACGTCCCATCGCCGCCCGCCGCAATAACGTAATCACATCTGGCACGAATCGCGTCGCGCGCGTAAGTTTCTGCCTCGCCTGCACGTTGCGTTAGACGCAGTTTCCTCGGATTGAGTCGGCGAAGCTGTTTTAGAAGACGGCTTCGATTAACAATCGACCCCGCGATCGGATTAAAAATGATATATGGTTTCACGCTACGATAATCAAACTTGCTCCCTAAGCGCGAGTTTCAGTTTTCGCTTTCGCTAATTTGGATCAAACTAGGAGAGAATCCCCACATGGCTATCAAGAGTCGCAAACCAAGTAAGAGCAAATCTATGACGGATGGCTTCCGCATTTCCAATGGACCGGTCATACGCCCGACAAAGGTGGCCAAAAGAGAGGACGACGGTTTGGGTGATATGGTCGAGCTCCCGCGAGCTTTTGCCGCGCCGATTTTATTCGCCATCGCCCGCGATCCGCAGACCATCTTCACTTATTGGAGCATCGATTGGCCAACCATCTTCGCTCAAGCGATGCCCGTGGACCGGCAAGTCCACTTGCGCGTTTACACGGTTGACGGGGCACAGGAGACGAGCGCTGCGGTCGAACCGATGGCTGGGAATTCCTACCTGCCGGTTTCACAGCCGCGCGGCGTTTATCGTGTTGAGATCGGATATTATCAGCCTGAAGACGTTTGGAATTCGGTCGCGGTCTCCGACGAAGTAACGATGCCGCCTGACAACGTGGCGACCGATATAGATATCGATGTTGCTACGATCCCACTTCATCTCAGTTTTCAACAGCTCCTTGATTTATTTCGGGTGTCGAATGGCGCCGCCTTGACGGAAATTATTTCTCAGTTCCAGAAGCGCGCTTTGAATGAGAAAGAGCGCGAGTTACTGAGCCTGGAAGAGCAGACAATTCTTCGCGCGATGGACCTTTCGTTATTAAACACCGCGGTCGCTCGGCGGGCGTTTCTGAATCAGGCCGACTACGAGACGCTACGCAGACGCGCGGAATCGATTCTCAGTTCCGGCTCGGCCAGCCCGCGCGGTGGATTTGGCGAAAGTAGTTGGGCCTCAGCGGCCTCCTAAGTACGCGCTTTTCACGCGCTCGTTCGCGCGCAAGGCGCTGGAACGGTCATGCAGGAGAATTCGACCGGTTTCGAGGACGTAACCGTAATGCGAGATTTCCAGCGCGAGGTTCGCGTTTTGCTCAACCAGCAGAATGGTGATGCCCAACGACTGATTGATCTCGACGATCTTTTCGAAAATCGTTTTTGTAAGAATCGGCGCGATCCCGAGGGATGGTTCGTCCAGCATTAAACAACGCGGCTTGCTCATGAGCGCACGGCTGATCGCCAGCATTTGTTGCTCACCTCCGGACAGTGTACCTGCGACTTGGCGCGATCTTTCTTTCAATCGCGGGAAGATTTCAAAAACAAAATCGAATTCCGCGCTGAGTTTGTGTCGATCTTTGCGAAGGTAGGCGCCCATTAGTAGATTTTCGCGCACGGTGAGATTGGCGAAGATCATCCGACCCTCCGGCACCTGCGAAATGCCGCGTTCGACGATCCGATGCGGCGGAAGATTGCCAATCTCTTCGCCTTCGTAGCGAATGTTTCCGTGGCGCGCCTTGAGCAGGCCGGAAACTGTGCGCAGCGTTGTCGATTTCCCGGCGCCGTTTGCGCCGATCAAAGTTACGATTGCGCCTTTTTCAACTTTCAGGGACACGTCGTGCAGTGCAATAATCGATCCGTAGTTAACTGCGAGATTGCTTAACTCAAGCATGTTTGGTGTGACCAGAAGTTAAATGATTCTGAATTGTGAGATCTTCGAGTTCGCTGCGCTCCGTCCGGCATTACGAGAATCCAAAACATGTCGACCTTACGCTTTCTTCGTTTCTTCTCCCAGATATGCTTCGATGACCTTCGGATTCGCCTGCACTTGCGCCGGGGTTCCCTCCGCGATTTTGATTCCATAATCCAGTACGGTTACGCGCTGACAAATTCCCATGACTACTCTCATGTCGTGCTCGACCAGTAGGACGGCGATCTGAAATTTCTTTTTCACAAATTGGATCAGCTCCATTAGTTTTTCTTTTTCTCGTGGGTTCATCCCCGCAGCGGGCTCATCCAGCAGCAAAAGCTTTGGCCGCGTCGCGAGTGCGCGCACAATTTCCAAGCGCCGCTGATCCCCGTAGGAGAGACTTCCGCAAAGGGCATCGCGAAATTTGCCAAGGTCAAAGATCTCCAAAAGCTCGTCCACCTGACGCGCGACCTCGTTTTCTTCGCGGTAAAATGTGCCCATCCGCCAAAGCGCGTGCGCGAGGCCGTGACGCAAGCGCAAATTGAATCCCGCACGCACATTGTCGAATACGGTCAGCGTGGGAAACAAACGAATATTTTGAAAAGTGCGCGCAACACCGCGCCGGGCGATCGTATTTGGCCTGAGACCAGCGATCGGCTTATTCTCGAAAATAATTGTCCCACTTGTCGGCCGATAAACCCCGGTGACAACGTTAAAGATAGTAGTTTTCCCCGCCCCGTTCGGGCCAATCAGGCCGATGAGCTCGTCCGCGCCAATTTGCAGATCAAATGCCGACACGGCAGTGAGGCCACCGAACCTGATAGTGCATTGCCGAAGGTCGAGGAGCGGAGACGGCATGTGGATCTAAGCGGAGTGGGCCGGTAATTTCGCTCGTTTCGTCGCCCCGCCAATTGGAATTCCTCTTCGCGGCAACCGGCCGAAAAGTCCTTGCGGACGCAACAACATGAGGGCGATCAACACGAGCGAATAAATGATGACGCGATTCGCCGCAATGCGCCGGATGATTTCGGGAAGCCATTGGTAGCCGGAGACGAAACGCAAATACTCGAGCAAGAGCGTCAAAAGAATAGCGGCGAAAGCCACGCCGGCGGTGCTGCCCATGCCACCGAGGATTACCATGACGACAATCTCGATCGACCGTTGGAAATCAAAACCACTCGGATTAATGTAAGTCGTGCTGTGCGCATAAAGTCCGCCGGCAACGCCTGCAAAAAACGCGCCAAGCACAAAGGCGGTGACTTTGTAGCGCGTCGTACTAATTCCAACGGCTTCAGATGCAACCTCGTCATCCCGCACCGTAAGAAATCCCCGACCGTAAGTTGAGTCGATCAAACTCACAACGACGTAGATCGTGATCGCCGCTACCGAATACGTCCAAAACAGAGTCGTGTAATTCGCGATCCCGCTGTAGCCACGCGGTCCGCCGACGGCATCGGTATTTTGGATCACGACTCGAATGATTTCGCCGAAGCCAAGGGTAACGATTGCAAGGTAATCGCCCTTCAATCGCAACGAGGGAACGCCGACAATCAGGCCGGCGGCGGCGGCGGCAAGCCCGCCAGCGATCAACACGCTTATGAAAAGCAACGTAATGCTAAAAAAATTTGGGCCGCCGAGCGCCCGGAACAGGCCAGCACTATGTTCGGTAGAGAGATACGCCGCGACGTATGCACCGATGGCCATGAATCCGGCGTGACCGAGCGAAAACTGCCCCGTATATCCATTGATGAGATTGAGACCGACAGCGAGCGTGATGTTGATGCCGATGAAGATGATGATTTGCAGATAATATGAATTGATCCCCCCGGAAAAGTGCGACACGATGCCGCTCAGGATAATGGCGGCGAGCAGTATCCATTTTTCGCGTCGCGATAGGTTGAAAAAGCCGAGCCACCGACAAATGTCTCCACAACGCCGAGAATAATTCCGCCAACGGCGGCGCCCGGAATGTTTCCGATGCCGCCGAGAACGGCCGCAACGAATGCCTTGATCCCTGGGAGAAGACCCATAAGCGGATCGATCGATGGATAGCTGAGGGCATACAAAATCCCGCCCGCGCCAGCGAGCGCACTGCCGAGAGCAAAGGTGAATGAAATCACGACATCGATGTTTACACCCATGAGTGCGGCTGCGGTGGGGTTGTTGGAGAGCGCGCGCATAGCCATTCCGAGTCTCGTCCGCTTAACGATGAACGTAAGCGCGACGAGCAAACAAATGGTGACGATAAACGCCGCGAGTTGGGTCGTCGTGATCGTCAGCGCGCCGGTTCCCGCGATCGCGCGGTCCGGCATCAATTCTGGAAATGATTTTGGATCAGCGCCGAAAACGAACTGGCCTCCGTATTCGAGAAATAATGAGACGCCAATTGCAGTAATGAGCACGGTAAGTTTTGGTCGTTGACGCAACGGACGATAGGCGAGTTTCTCGATCGTGACGCCAAGCAGGGCGCAAATCAGCATGGTTAGAATCAACACTGCGACCGGTCCGAGCGGCGTGAGCCCTCCGGTAAAATGCGGCAGCAGCCGCGGGCTCAGGTAGTAACCGCAAAAAGCGCCGATCATGAAAACATCGCCATGTGCGAAGTTGATAAAGCGCAAGACACCGTAAACCATCGTGTAACCCAGCGCGATCAGCGCATAGAACGCGCCCAACGAGAGCCCGTTAATCAGTTGCTGGAAAAATTCGGTGCTTGTCATCCCGAGCGGAGCGCAGCGTAGTCGAGGAATTTCTTATCGTCCATTCCGCGGGCAGATACGAGGAGACCGTTTTTACCTCAAATAGTGAGAGATTCCTCGCCTGCGCTCGGAATGACAGAAATTATGGCGGAACGGTCGTGACGAAGTTGGCTTGGCTTCCCTTCACCTCAAGAACCACAGCGGCTTTTTTTGCATTTCGCTTTTCGTCGATCGTAATGTTGCCGGTAACTCCAGGATAATCCTTCACGTTTGTGAGCGCGTCACGAATCTTCGTTCCATCAGTCGAACCGGCCGTGTTAATCGCTTGCCCGAGAATCATCATGGCGTCATAGCCCAATGGCGCCATTCCATCAGGCAGGGTGTGAAATTTGGCCTGATATTTTTTCACGAAATCCTGCACTTTTGGGTTTTGATCCTGCACCGAGAAATGGGTCGAAAAATAACAGCCGTCCAACGCGCTACCGCCAATCTCGGTCAATTTCGGCGAATCCCAGCCGTCACCGCCGAGCAGCGGGACTTTAATGCCTAACGAACGAGCCTGTCTCGCAATCAATCCAGCTTCAGTGTAGTAGCCGGGAACGAAAATTGCGTCCGGCTGCGCCACTTTGATTTTGGTGAGCTGTGCGCGAAAATCCTTGTCGGTGCCTCCGCCAGTGTAAGATAAGTCGGCCACAATTTGTCCGCCGTGGCTCGTAAAGTATTCCTTGAAAAACTGGGCGAGGCCTTTGGAGTAATCGCTCTTCACATCTTGCAAAATGGCGATCTTTTTCTTATGCAAATTATCGAGTGCGAATTTTGCCATCACCGTCCCCTGGAACGGGTCGATGAAGCAGACGCGAAAGATGTAATCCCCTTTTTCAGTGACGGAGGGATTCGTCGATCCCGGCGAAACCATCGGGATTTTCGCATTCTGGCAAATCGGCGCGGCTTCGAGCGAACGCGAGCTCGCGATTTCGCCGAGGATCGCAATCGCTCTGTCGCTGGCGACTAATTTTTTTACCGCGGCCGAAGGTTGACCAGGTTTGGATTGGTCGTCCTCCATGATTATCTTGATCTTGCGTCCACCAAGCAATCCGCCAGCGTTATTAATTTCCTCTTTGGCCAGCTCGACACCGTTACTCGAGTTGATTCCGAAGGTGGCTTCACTCCCGGTGAGCGATGCGAACTCGCCAACAACAATGTCTTGCGCATTTGCCGGAAGGGCGAGCAGTCCAGCTGTTGCGAACAGAAATGAAACGACGATGTAACGGGTAAGTGGGTTCATGAATAGTCCGTCTTTTAACCCTTGCGCGGCTGGCGCGCAATTCCAACGTCTTGATTAGGTTCAGAAAAAAATAGGACGGCGACGGCCTTTAACTCCGACTAGAAGCCCACCGTTTTCGGATTGCGTCAAAGCGTGCTATTCTCGCGCCCATGTCCGCAGCAAATCTTGTCCCTTTAGCGCGAAGAACGGTTTCGATCTTTCTCGCCGGACTGCTGCTTGCTTCTCCAATCTTCGGAACCACCCGGCCAACCAGCGAGGACCGACGCTCCAAGCTGCCGCAATTTGAAGCCCTGCCGCTGATACGTTCGCGACAAAATCATTTGCTCGTTCGCGCTTATATCAATGGCAGACCAGCGTGGCTCGGCGTCGATAGCGGTGCGCCGGTGAGCGCGATCGCTTTGCATCGTCGCGAGCATTTTCGGCTCACCCCAATTTCGGCCAAATCCACCCTGCCCGCGCGCATCCAAATTAATGGCGCTTTCAATAACGTGGCCATCGCCCGTGAGCTGCGGCTCGGCGTGCTAAGTCTCGTGGATGAACCGGTGGTCACGGTCGATCTTGAGGGCTCCACTCGGGCCGCGCAATTGCTTCACGAGCAGGAAATCGATGGAATTATCGGAGCTGATATTCTTTTCCCGACCAGAGCGGTGCTGGATTGTCAACGACAGTTGCTCATCTTGAAAACCGATCCGGACGTTGTTGGCAGCGCGCCCGGGTTCGATCGCCGCGGATTGCGCGCCGTGCCCATTCAAGTCAGCGATGGTTTCAATTTGTACGTCAACGGCTCCGTCAATGGCGCCGCTGCCAAGCTTATGATCGATACCGGGTCGTTTGCCACGCTATTGCATCGCTCCTTCGTTCGGCGAATGCGGATTGCGACGCGCGAGACGCCATTTAGTTCTTCCGCAGTGAATCTTAAAGAACGCGGCGTACGAGTGGCGCGTATTCGCAAGTTGTCCGTTGGCTCTGTCGACATCGTCGGCAACGAAGTGGGCGTCATCGATCTGGGGGGACTGATTCACGACGGATTACTGCGCGGGTCGCCGCCCGTTGCTGGTCTCCTCGGCGGCGAAATCCTCAACCGGCATCACGGCATTATCGATTTCGGGACGCGCACACTTTATCTAAAACGGTAGTGCGCGACAGCCGCAAGCAAGCGTGACTCGATGACAGCTGATAAGTTCGACAAGACGGCAAGCGATCTTGGACCAGTTGGTATTCGCGCCCTGGCTGTCGGAGCGCAAGCGATCGGAGCTTTAGCGCTCGGCGCTATGGCTATCGGTACCCTTGCTCTGGGCGCGGTTGCGATCGGTCGGCTCGCAATTGGGCGCGCAAGAATCAAACGGCTCGAAATCGACGAACTCGTGGTGAAGAAGATTCGCATCACAGATTCCTTGGAAACGCCTACTCAGAGGTAGCCCGATCCCTTCGCTGAGATGCAAATCTGTTACTCAACGTCGATTTCGCGTACTTCGTTTTTGCATCCGAATGGCTTCCACCTGGTCCCGAATTTTGTCCCCAAGCGCGATCGTACACGGAATGGCTTGGATAAAGATAAATGGCGATGAAGCATCCGAAGTATTCAATTGCACATTCTCAACTCTGAATGTGCGATATAGGAATGGCTGCCGCGTCTCGAGGTCCTTGACTCGATACAACTCGAGCGTGTCTGTGACCTTGCTGAAAACGCCTTCGGTGATCTTCAGCCGCTCGGTCGTCAGTTCATAAACTTTATTTTTCGTTTGGAGATATCGCGCCAGCGCAATAAAGATCGGCACGATCAGCCAACAAAAGAGCGCGCATAGAATGTACAGGCCAAAGTTTTTCCATTGCGATGATGTGCCGCGCC
>WNFO01001708.1_pt1 | contig 17558 bp, 15 predicted proteins | sample 5400251 | NCBI WGS metagenome assembly WNFO01 (sample SAMN13153354, study PRJNA577476) | soil metagenome | isolation source: 100 cm saprolite under Madrone tree | place: USA:California | collected 2016-06-14
GCATGGGGATGGCGCGTTCCGCTGCTGCTAGGCTGCGGGATCATACCGTTTTTGTTCCGGGTGAGGCGGTCGCTGCAAGAGACGGATGAATTTGTGGCGCGAAAGCACCGGCCGACAACTTCGGAAATATTTCGTTCGCTGACGGCCAACTGGGCGGTGGTGGTCATCGGGACGATGATGGTTACGATGACGACCGTTTCTTTCTACATGATTACGGCTTACACGCCGACGTTTGGCAACTCGGTGCTGCATCTGGCAAACATTGACACCTTGGTGGTGACTCTCTGCGTTGGTGCATCCAACCTCTTCTGGCTTCCCGTGATGGGCGCCCTGTCGGACCGGATAGGGCGGCGACCCTTACTATTCGTTTTCACGATATTGATGCTGGTTACGGCCTATCCGGCGATGCTCTGGCTCACGCGCGAGCCTTCATTCACTCGCCTTCTGACAGTCGAACTCTGGTTGTCTTTTATCTACGGCAGTTACAACGGTGCCATGGTTGTCTTCTTGACGGAGATCATGCCGATCGACGTACGAACCTCTGGATTCTCGCTCGCATATAGTCTGGCCACGGCTGTCTTCGGTGGCTTTACACCAGCGATCAGCACCTATCTCATTCATCGCACGGGGAACCGCGCCGTTCCTGGATTGTGGTTGTCCTTCGCGGCTGCGTGCGGGCTTCTGGCAGCGCTCTTAGCTAGGCCTCCGCGGGAGCAAATTGAAGCTCGCCAATGAGAGAATTTCCTCCTCGGTCTATTAAGGACTAGAAAATGTGTCGGAGAGTATCGATCTGACGCGCCACGCGACAAAATTTAACGTCCTTGACAGGTCGAAGGTGCGGCCTGCAGAGTCTTATACGCCTTAACGCGTCAGTTCGCGTCTCGACAAGCCAATTACGATCTGACACCGATTGTGCTACCGCAATCTTTCCGCAGCCACCTGCGGTGCCGGATGCGCGATAAATCTTTTCCATGTAAGATATCAGAAACACAATTAGGGGCGTAGCTCAGTGGTAGAGCAGCGGCCTTTTAAGCCATTTTGGCATCCACGTCAGCAACCGCCTCTGTCTGCCAAGACATGCATTGTCAATGTGATGTGAGAATCTTCAGAAGCCGGGCTGCGTCAGAAGTCGCCCGAAATCGCCAATCCAAGTGCCACCAGAAGTGCCACCAGAAAATACTCAGAAAGACAGACACTTGTTCATGCTAGCGATCCCTTGGTGGGGAATTTCCCGCCTCTTTTCCTTACGCTTCAGAAGCGCCTGATATCGAGCCTGGGACTGACTACAAGTGCTTGTCTGGGAGAATGCGTAGCGAACTCAGGGATGCTCCAAATTTTCTCTCGAGCTTCTCGAAAAACTCGTCCCGTTCACGGTTCTTCTTGGGCTGGGTTCCGCTCTCCTGTCGCTCCGACCAGCCGTAGGAGCGCATCTGTTCTTGAGCGCCCGATATATTGCCATTGAGCAACAACCCCACAATCTTCACCTCGAGGCCAGACAAATGGGCTGCCTGGAGGACATAGTCCTGAAACGCCTCCCAGGCTAACGGCACCCACTTCGAAACTATGTGAGTGCCAATTGTCTGTGCATAGTCGCGGATTTCCTGCTGAGCGCCTTGATCCATTCGCAGTCCCAAGAAGTGGAACAAATTCCACAAGTCAATTTTCCAGTACGCTTCGGTGTATGTTGAAAGGGGCAAATCTTTGCGCGCCTGCTCCCTCGCAACTCCTTTCGCGATTCGATCTGCATAGACTTCGCGCGCAGATTCCTGCAGCTGATGCTCTTTGGAGGACAAGGTGGAACCCACGGCTTCATCCAGTACGCCTTCGCTGCCTTGCCGATTGACACTGTTCTGCAATCGCCATCGCCGTGATGGCGTTCTTTGCATGCTGTCAATTGCGAGGGAATAGCGGGTACTGTACTCGTTTACATTCGCTGTTCTATGGCGTATCCATTGCCGCCAAATGTGCATGGGGACTCGCACGTGAAACTTTATCTCGCACATTTCGAACGGAGTCGTGTGGTGGTGGCGCATGAGGTATCTGATGAGGCCACGATCTTGGTGAATAGGCCGGGTTCCTCGGCCATAAGAAACGCGTGCCGCCTCAACGATGGACTCATCTGTTCCAAGGTAGTCCATGACCCGAACAAAGCCGTCATCGAGGACGCTAAATTTCCTCCCCAGTATTTCATCGATTGCGGGCATAGCAATTCTTTGAATTGATGGCTGCCGGTCCACAGTGCTCTCCATGCGTTTACCCCTAATGGTTCGTATATCCTACTCCCGCGATTGGTCGCAAGATATTTGCGGCGGCAATTCGCTCTGGACGTGGAACAAGTGCAATCCGCGAACATTTCTGAGAAGATCTGCCCTTATGGAGCGCTCTCTCAGAGATAAGCTCGCTGGCGGAGGCTTCGGTCGCGTGAATCCAACGCGATCGAAGGTAATGTCGTCGATAAAGGGTAGAAATAACAAGTCGACAGAGGTTTCACTTCGGATGTTAATGGTGCGCTCTGGGTTGAACTCCTGGCAGATGAACAATCGCGCCGTTGATGGGAAGCCAGATTTTTATTTTCCGGATGCCAAAGTCGCGATTTTCGTTGATGGGTGCTTTTGGCATTGTTGCACGCGATGCGGGCATTTTCCAAAAACAAGATCTGCATTTTGGAGCGCAAAACTCATGGGCAACAGGTTGCGTGATCAGCGTACAAATTCGAATCTGAGATTGAAAGGCGTCCGAGTAGTTCGGATATGGGAACACGAGTTGGCTGGCAACATGAGCCAAAAGACCGTGATCCATCGGATATGTAAAGCCATCGAAGCAGGCCGGTGATTACTTGAAACGTCAATTCGTCTCGGGCCGCCCGCGCAGGCGTCCCAGGAGTGAAACTTATTTCGCGCAGGACGCGCTTGCAACGGCTCTAACGAAGAAGACAAATACTGGGCTCCCTGCACTACTCCTCCGGACAGTCCGGCCGAGGTCAGTTTCGTCCTTGCCAGTACCTAGAAACAAGCTTATTATGAAAATATCTCTTGGTTTTTCAGGTGCTTACGTTCGTGGGTCAGAAACGCAATGGGCGATGGACATCGAGACGGGCAGCGCAAGTTCGTCAGCTTATTCAGCGGGTGTGGCGGGTTAGACTTAGGATTTGAAAATTCTGGTTTTCAATGCATCGGTGCGTTTGAAGCCGAACCAGAGGTACTTTCGACTCACGAACACAACCTGCGGGTGCCCGTTCACCAATGCGATTTGAGCACGAGTTCTCCGCCCGATGGGATATTCGCCGATCTTGTGATTGCAGGGCCACCCTGCCAAGGATTCTCCACTGCCGGCAAACGTGACCTAAATGATCCTCGCAACAGTCTGTTACTTTCAGCAGCACGTATAGCTCTGCAAATCCGTCCGGCTGTTTTTGTTCTGGAAAACGTCGCCGGCGCTACCGCTGGTGAGCATCGGATCTTTTGGGATCGTGTCGATGCTATGTTGAAGAATGCAGGCTACCAGGTCGTAACTCTCACGTGCCGCGCTGCCAGTCTGGGGCTAGCGCAACTCCGGACGCGAATGGTTTTGATCGCTTGGAATACAGGTAAGCAATGTAACCTTTCGTTGCCCACGCTCGCACCGCGGCGGCTTCGCGACGTGCTCAACGGTGTAGAATTTGCTGAAGACCACAAACCGAAATACCTTGATTCTAAATCTCCTCTCGCTAGGATCGCTCGCCGTATAAAGCCGGGGCAAAAGCTGTGCAATGTCCGCCTGGGTGCACGGGCAATTCATACTTGGGACATTCCAGAGATCTTTGGCGCGGTAAGTGCCAGGGAGCGTCAGACTTTGTCGGCAATCGCCATGTTGAGACGCCGCGAGCGAACACGCGATTACGGTGATGCCGACCCGGTCAAGGGCAGCTCTGTCCGGAAAGCCCTCGGTCGAGAGGTTGTTGGTGAGTTACAGGAACTGGTGAACAAAGGTTACCTCAGAAGAATCGGCCATCGTTTCGATCTAACTCACACGTTTAATGGGAAGTATCGGAGACTCACCTGGGACGATCCTGCATTCACGGTGGACACGCGGTTTGGCGATCCTCGGTACTTCCTTCATCCGGCGGAGCAACGCGGTTTCACAGTGAGAGAGGCTGCGCGTGTTCAGGGATTCCCAGATCACTTCAAATTTCTTGGAAGCGAAAGACAACAATATCGAATGATTGGAAATGCGGTGCCGCCGCCGATGGCAAGCTGCATTGCTGACCTCGTGAGGCACAGAATCTTCTCGTGAGTTCCCCGCCGACAGTTCACGAACGAATCAGGACGTGGACCATGTCGATGGTCCCAGTTCCGGTGGGGGCCGGCGCCGACGAACCCCTGGGGAGGGTGATCCAAGAGGTCAATGGTCATGTGACCCATCTTGCAGATCGACTGTATTCAGAATATGAGCCGACACGTGGTCCGTATCCTGATTTTTGGCGAAGACTTGAGAAATGGTTCAGCAATCTTGAACGGGAAGATGATCAACAGCTTTTTTTTCGCCTACTACCGCAGACGTTTTTTGTCGGTCCGCGAGAGTTCGAAAGCCTTTATCGAGTTGCTTTCAACAAGCAGATTGCGGTTTGGTTGATTGATCAGCTTGGAATAGCTCTGAACGCGGTCAATGCCGCTGACTTGCTTAAGCAGGCAGTGAAGGAAACATGGTTCTGTCCAATCACGGACAGCATGCGGATAAATGCGTTCTATCATCTAAACCACATCGAGGGGCGGGACTATCGGCCAGATTGGAGGTCACTATACAAATTTGGGAGCATCGACAAAATCACGAAGCATATGTCCCAATGGGGAATCAAGCGCCTCGTTCTCCTCGAAGACTTTGTCGGAAATGGAGGCCAAATACAAAAGTCCGTGGATTGGGCGAGCAGACTTCCAGGGAAAATCCCGCTCCTCGTTGTTCCACTTCTGCTTTGTCCATGCGGGCTAACTTTCATGCAAGAGCTTCAACAAAAGTACGCCCACGTGCGAGTGTCGCCATGTATCCTGCTCCCCGAGGCGGGGTTTATCGAAGAGACTCCGCGTGCCGGAGAGTCCCCGCTGTTCACTGGGATTCGACGCATTTGTATTTCAGCCACCGCCCAAATGAGAGAGGGACTCACCCCTGACCAGATCGAGACGGCGAAGGGATACCTGCCCTTCGGTTGGAAGAAGACAGGAGCCCTAATAGTGCTCTATACTAATTGTCCCAACAATACGCTGCCGATAATTTTCCACGGCTCCCCGCGTTGGAATCCATTATTTCCACGCGCGAGTCGAGTGTAAAAAGAATGGACCGCCGAATTAACCCTTTTAGTGAACTATACGTAACAGAGACGATTCCCGCGTCACAGTTCGTCAAGATTTTCAGCCCTTACGTTATTGAAATTGCCGAGGAGCTTTTCCTGCCTGGAAACGTAATTCTGAAAGGAGTCCAGGGCTGCGGCAAGAGCATGTTGTTGACGCTCTTGAAGCCGGAATTACGAGTTGCCTATCGAAGATCATCGGAGCCTTTTCCACTGAGAGGCCGCCGGCATAGTCAATTCATCTCTGCTGGAATCAATCTGACCCGAAGCAGGGCAATCGACGTAGGGCAACGAACGATTAAGGGGGCCGAAGACGCACAACTTCTGTCTTTGTTTTTCGGGGATTTCTTCAACTACTGGATTGTCGGTGATCTTCTTAGATCAATTGAACTGTATGCGACGGAGTTGGGAGGCCAGATTGCGCGTGAATTGAATATGAGGAGCGATTCCAGAGCCCTGGATCAGTTCGCCGTGGAAGTGAGCGGTTCGGCTTCATGGTTTGGGTCTCTTCAAGGAATTGGTTCCTTTCAAGAGCTGAAGGGAAGGATAGCAAATCGCCTCCAAACCTACTTCAAATTCTTCAGCTTTGGCATCCCCGAGCTGCCGCGGGAGATTCAGGAGACGAGGACCGCAGTCGGAGAGCCTCTTTCGGAAACTAGTGAAGCATTGTCCAAATCTGGAGTGGTACCGGATGACGTGCACATTTTTGTACGGATCGATCAGTATGAGGAACTTGCTAAGGTCGAGGCTCAATTCAAGGAGGGTCCAGTCTACCGGTCAATACTTCACAAGGCGCTGTCATTGAGGAACCCGCATATTTCCTATCGCATTGGCACTAGAAGGTACGGTTTCAAGGAAGACACGCTCGAAGTTTTTGGGACGACGGCCAGGCTTGAACGCGACCGGAATTACAAGGTAATTGACCTTGACCAGTTGTTACGGCGGAAAGAGAACACCAAAAACTGGATCTTTCCGAAATTTGCCGAGGACGTGTTTCGCAAACGGCTTAAAGTGGCGGGCTATGATGTGGAAAGGACGAAGTCCTGCTTGCAAGAGATACTCGGTGCAGGTTCGAGCCCTGAAGACCGCGCACGTAACTACTGTGGGAAGAATTCGGATCGGGCAGTTCGACTTGAAAAGGGTTGGCCAATCGAATGGAAAGAGTTCTTGCTGTCGCTTGCCGCTCGCGATCCGCTTTCGGCTCGGCTGGCAGAGGCGTGGGCTCGTCAAAAGTGTAAGGACGGAATTGTGCGGCGCTTGCCCAACAAGCCGTACCCATGGGAGGGTAAGGGAAAGACCGTATATTGGCGTAAAGAACGCGTTCAAGCTGCCCTCATGCAGATAGCAAGCCGATGCTATCAACGCATGATCTGGGGTGGGCATAACGATGTCATTGAGCTCAGCGGAGGGAACATTCTGGTTTTTGTGGGGATTTGTCAGCGAATCTGGTCAGTGTGGCTGCGGGCAACAGGACAACTGGACAGAACGGACAGCTCACTGCCGAAAATTGACGAACGTCTCCAAGCGGTTGGGATTCACGAGGCGAGCACTCATTGGTTTGAGAAGCTGAGCGAAGAAACAGAAGGGAACAAGCGACAGCGCTTCGTCAGTTATGTGGGTACTTTCTTACAGCGCGGACTTGTAAAGGATCTGGCGTTGTCGTATCCCGGCCGAAACGGGTTCTCTCTGAATCTTGAAGAGTTGCAAAGGGCTGATGGAGTTTCTCAGTTCCTTAACGATTCGGTGGACTATGGTGCACTGTTCGACTCGCAGCACACAACGAAGGAGAAAAATCGGAGACCCCGGCGTAAGTGGTACCTGAATCCCGTTCTCACTCCACATTTTGCATTGCCCCACATTCGCACGAAAGAACCACTGTATGTCTCAGTAGAGGAGGTAAGCAAGTGGATCAGTGCATCTGTCGATCTTGGACTTGAGGCCCCAGAAGGGGAAGCCGTACCGGCCAAACGCAATCCAGTGGACGCAGAGCAAGGTGTGTTGTTCAAAGCCACAGATTCAGCTCTCAGATAAACATGCTTCGAGAAAAATTTCGCCCTTGGGGACAATTGCACTGGGTCTTGTCGAAACTCCCTCCTCATACATGGTCGCTGCTCGGTTGCCTTGCAACTGAGGACCGATGCGTTCCCGTCTGGGAACACCTTCGGAGGTCGCGCATTGCCGGGCCCAGTATGTTTGTTGAGATCACGGAGCAGCACTCGAGGTTTTCTGCCCTTGCCGACGAATTGAAAGCAATTCAGAGAAGTAAGATGCTGCGGGCCGGAGCACCGAGCGCTGAGCGCGTTCACCCGCTGCTGGACACACATGAGAACATTGTCGCAGCAGTTGACGATTTCATCCGAGGAGCTGGTCCGGACATAATAGTAGACATTTCCTGCTTTCCGAAGCGGTTCTTTTTCCCTTTCGTGAAGCGTTTGTTGGCAAACGAAGACATCAGAAATCTGCTTGCCACGTACACGATTCCTGACGCCTATTACGAAGGAATATTGGCGGAGGATCATCGGCCACTCTCACATTTGCCGTTGTTTGGTATCGAGAGCTATCCTGAGCCCAAATTCGAAGTGGCTATCATCAGTATTGGCTTTGTGCCGCTCGGCATCGCTGAACTCGTAGACCCCGAGCGCCATGACGTCGAGTTTAAGTTGCTGTTCCCTTTTCCGCCCGGACCGCCGCTCTTTCAAAGAAACTGGAGGTTCGTTGCACAATTGGAGAGGACCTTCCCGCGATCTGAACCCATTCGAGTTGACGCACACAACGTCTCGGACACATTCGATCACATCTTGCAATTTACCGATAGGGGAGATCGCGCGGCGGTCTTTGCTCCCTACGGATCCAAGCCGATGTCTCTAGCAATGTGTTTGTTCGCAATTCTGGCGGCAAGTCCCGTTTTCTATACACAGCCGCAAACATATCATCCGCTGTACTCAAAAGGGGTCTGTCGAACGGACGACAACCCGCTATCTTATGCCTATTGCCTCCGGCTGGATGGGCGAGACCTGTACTCATTGCGATAGGGCGGCGCTGTTATCAGGTAGCTACCGCCAAAACGCAATCAGTAGTGCGACGAAGCACAGCACCAGGGTCAGCGCGACCACTTCCAGTACAGTGGGGCCTGAAATCTTGACTTTGCCAAACCTTCCGAAGTTCACGACGATCAAGGTGCAAACCTCCAGCGTCAGGCTACGATGGCTTCATACCATGGCAAAGGAATAGGGTGGTAATAAGATGCTGTCTTTTCAGATGATTACGCCTTCATGCTATGCTTGCAATACTATGCGTCAGTGATTACTTGAACTGCTGTGCGTCGTCCCGTACGTTGGGTTCGGGAGCTAATGCATGAAAGAACTAACAAAGGAGCAAGTCGAATACGCGGTCGGGCGCTTGCAACGCTTGGCAGAGTTTCGGAAATTCAGCCAGACTCAGCTGGAGCAGATGTCTGGCGTCAATCAGTCCACAATCTCGAAGATATTCTCCCGCGCGCAAGACCCAAGTCTAGAAGTCCTAAAGAAGCTTTTTCAAGCCGTGGGGTTAAAGCTCGGGGATGTGCTTAACGAAACGGATGGTCTCGCGCACGAACTATTTGGCTATTTGGCAACTCCTCTTACCGCCGTCGTGCGTGATGAGAAGGCCGAGGCCGAGCTGCGTGACGTCGTCGAGAGAATAAAGGCAGAGGCTACCTCTAGTGAATTTGTCGATCCGCACTTCGATCTCTACTGGCCGGGTGACCATACTCATCCCACTAGGAATCCTGAGTTCACGCCTGGTCAGGTCTACTTGACAGACCGATCGCGCGCCTCGACCCACGATTTCATAATCCTCTTCTGCGGGTCCCCGAGCTATGGCGTTGGGCAGGAGAACGAGATCGCCACTCAGGCAGGCATTCCTGCTATCAGGCTCGTTCCCACGGGGATGTCTCGAATGATGTCAGGATCATTCATCAAGGCGATCGACATAACGTATACAGGGTCGCTGAGCGGAGGAATCAGCTTCAGCCTTGAGGAGTTGCGAAAAGCCTTGAGGGAGATTCGGTGTGTGTACTTCCGATACGGCGCCTTATATAAAGGCATGAATGGTAATGGATTCGGGGAGCGGCTTCGGAAGCTTGTCGATGACCGTTCAGGTGATTACCAAAAATTTGCGGAGGACTTGGGAATTGGGCTCTCTTATCTACATGCCTTGATGGAAGAACCCTTCACAGTTTCGAATCCCAGCATTCGTCTTTTGAAGAGGATGGCGGTCCTGCTGGGTGAAAGCGTGGCATACGTTGTTGGTGAGTCACAGGAGACGGACCCTATATGGGTGGCGAGCAACGCTTCGTGGCACGCCTGGGTCACACAAACGCCGAATCTAGACGCCGCGGCAGCAGTTGTGATGAGGGATCAGTGGCGTGAGGGGTATCGTTTTGAAAGATCCAAACAAAGTACGGCGTCCTTCCGCAAGTCCAACCGCGCTATGCGTGAAAGCGACTGGGACAAATTGTACCGACAGAGCGCCAAGAAGGTGAGTTCCGTTGGTGAAGGGCAACTCTTCCAATAAGAAAACATCCGAGCTCATACGACTCTTTGGCCTTCGCGTGCTTGGAACGGGCTCCGACCCAAATTGTGCGATGAGCATAGTCGTCCGGCGCTTGCGCCAATCTGTGAGATGGAAGGGGTTGGCAACGCCGCTGGACCGCCTGTTGCGTCTGCGGAATATTTTAGAAGTGCAAACGCTTCCAGATCTTAATTTTGAAGGTGTGGTTGATCCGATTGGTACCAGTTTCGACCTCGGCTTTCGAATGGTACTTAAAGCGGGGCTCTCTCGTAGCAGAATTCGGTTCACGACGGCACACGAGTTATGCCATACCTTCTTCTATGAGGTTGTGCCGGAATTGAAGTTTTGCCTTCACGAAGTCGATCAAGACGAGGAGCGTATTTGCAATTTAGGGGCTGCTGAGCTGCTAATGCCGTCGACTACGCTCCGAAAGCGTTGCAAAGGATTGTCGGTCTCGCTGGATTCATTGGAAAACTTGGCGGGGTCGTACGATGTCAGCATCGAAGCGATGTTGCTTCGTCTTCGCTCGCTCAAACTTTGGCACAGTGAACTGTCCATGTGGCATCGCATGACTGGGGGCGGTTTTGCGCTGCATCGATTGTGGGGTGGGAGACGACTCGAATGGCGCTGGCCGGATGAGTCTCTGCTAAAGATCGCATGGGAGACGGGGCGGCAAGTTGCGGGCCGAACATATTTGGAACTCCGCGACACCCATGGAGCACTTCAGTTGAGGCCTGTGACATACCAGTTGTCGCGGAGAGGCGAGGCACTGGTTGCGCTTTGGAGCCACCCCTCGGTTCCTCTGCCAATAGCCAGAATGCCGCTTTTTGATGAGTGGCTTCGACAGCCGCACAGCTAACCTATTCCTACCGAACCAGGCGCTTCGAGCTAGTCGACGTCTTGCCAGTCATACACTTAAGTCGGACTGGGTAACCTGTCCCGGATATTTCGCGCCGCAACCGGCGGGTTGCCAGCAATTGCCCCCCCGCCCGACCATATCTGCGATTGTTGCCATTCGGAACTCGACAACGTAACATCCGCTCCAAAACGATATGAGCAAAAAAACGAACGTAGAGTTGCCGATGATTAGGTCCGTCGGTGGAAAACACATACTCTTTCATGCCGACAGCGAAAGATGCCGTTATGAGAAAGGCTTTAGTCTGGTGCTCACCAGCCCACCGTACTATAACCCGACCCTCACCTCATCGAAGCATGGGATCGGCATAACGGGGGATATAGAACAGTATGCTTGTAGAGTGGCCGAGGTACTGTCGCATTGTTCGCGCTCAGTGATCGGAAGGCGGGTGTGCTTCATCAAGACTGATGTGTGGTACAAGGGAGCGTTGATTCCGGTAGGGTGGGAAATCATGAGCGCCTGCGCAAGGAGGGGTTTACAGTTGCGTGCACATTGGATATGGCAACGGCATTGTGGGTTTTCGCCGTACGGGCCGGGATTTTCGAACATATTTGTCCTTGGAGATGCGTTTTCACGGCCCCACTTTTCTGGACTCGTGACGAAGGCTCCCGTGATTGGGGAGAAAGGGTTGCCGAGATCCTTTGCTCCAGAGATTTTCGGCGTGCTCGTGAAGCTCCTAACCCAAGAGGCGGCCGTTGTCTTGGATCCCTTCGCAGGCATTGGCAGGGTCATGGAGGCGGCCGCAGTTCACGGCCGTCGCAGTGTCGGTGTTGAACTCTCTCGGTCGCAGATTCACCTTGCGCTCAAGCGATTGCACCGTGTCCCGGGATTTGTCTTCAAGAAAATGCGCCACTAGTCTTTTCCAGGAGGTACCAATGACCGAGACTCTCCAAAATCCCAATCCTGGTAATCCAGCAGGCGAGAGCTTGGAAGAAACCTTGAAAAGGATTGAGGACTTGGCACTTGAACAGGGACGTCAGATCAAATGGTTCTCCGACTGGACGGTTTTGTTCAGTCCGATTGAGGATGTCACGGACGCATTCGTTAACAAGCGCGTCGACGAGTTCAATGGGAAGCCCGATGAAATTATCAATATCATTAAAGGCAGAAGGGAGCGACTTTCCCTATCAAGCGGAATTACGAACCAAATCGTTAGCATCTGCCAACAAATCCTTGCCTTCGGAGCAGCTGGTGTTGCCCTCACGGTTGGATTCATCGATAAGATCAAGCAGTTCAGTATTCTGGTTCAGAAATCCCTCGCAGTAGTGGGTATTCTTTATACTGAGTTGGTTTTCCTTTCCTTGTTAGTACTCATCTGGTATATGCTTCAGGCAAGATTTCGGTATCCGTCCCTTTATTTCGAGAAGATAGGGAACGCTTGGCCCTTTTTTTACTATGCGACTATAACACCTGTGACGCGCGCTCCCATTCAGACTGCCGGGCAACGATTTGCGGCGGCGGTTTCATATGCGGTTGACTTTGCTGGCTTTACCGAGAAGGTGTTGAAGGAGGAGCCAAAACAAAGAGTTCGAGCTGAGTTACAGCAATACTTTTTGCTTATGTCTTATCAGGCCTATGTCCACCAATTCTCGCTGCGGCTTGCGAGCATGTTCACTTATGGGTTCGTCGGTGCGGTGGGCACAGCGGTGATTCTGTTTGCAGCACTGTTTGGAGGTTTACTGTGAGATATACGGGGAAAATCGGCGAATTCAAAGTGGCGGGATTCATTCTTTCGATGGGGTTATGTTTGGGCTTTGCTCTCTTCATATATTCGCGACTTACTTTCGTGACTGTACCACCTCAGCAAGAGGTCAAAACAGTGGATGAAGGCTTGAAGAAAATTGAGAAGCTGGAAATGCAGGTAAGTGATCTTAAGGCTAAATTGTGTGAGTTGCAGAAGCAGTTGCCGCCTGTACAGAAACCGTTTCCAAAAAAGTGAAAGTCGTTTCGCATGACCAGCTCTAGTTACACCACACCAATCGGCGTCACGAGCCAGTTCTTCTTTTGCGGCCTCCCTTTACGATTAGACACATATCGCGGATGCGGATTTCAGTGTGCATTTTGCTTTGCCCGGCAGCGGGGAGGGAATTCCCCTGAGCCCTCTGTTGTACCAGCGAACGCCGGCTCGATCAGAAGAACCATTGAACGAGCATTCAGTGTGGACGAGAACCGTTTGGGGATAGTTGGGCAGTTTCTAAGGCACCGGGTCCCAGTCCATTTCGGAGGAATGAGCGATCCGTTTCAGCCGGCAGAGGCAAGGCACCGAATCACGCACGCCACTTTACGCCTTCTCGCCGAATACGATTACCCCACCGTAATTAGTACACGGGGAGAACTCGTTGCTTCGCCGATGTATCTGGACTTGTTACGACGGATGAAATCGGTAGTCGTACAGTTCTCGATGTCAACTTCGCGCGACGACACCGCACGACTACTGGAGCCAAGATCCAGCCCTCCGTCACAGCTGCTCAGGTGCATGGAGATCCTGTCGAAACAGGGTACGCCGGTTACTTGCCGATGGCAGCCTTATGTTCCTGGGCGGAGTGAACGTCCAGCGGAGTTCGCAAAACGCATTGCGTCCACAGGCTGTGCTCACATTAGTTTTGAGCATTTGAAGGTACCGGTGGAGAGGAACGCGGGACATTGGAAAGAGTTTGTGCAACTGACTGGCGTTGATTTCTACGGCCAATACAAAGCGGAACGTGCACTGCGTGATGGGAGAGAACTAGTGCTCCCGGCCCACCGGAAGCTTGTCGCGGTTCTCGAAACTGCGGCCGAAGTGCGTCGACACGGAATGACCTTCGGAGCCGCGGACAACGAGTTTCAGTATCTGTCTGACACCGGCTGCTGCTGTAGTGGGGCAGACCGTTTTGCGGGCTTCGAGAACTATTTCAGACACCAGATAGGCTATGCAATTCGGAAGTGCAAGGGAAAAACAATCACGTACGCTTCTATTGAGAACGAATGGGTTCCGAGGGGTTCTGTAGATAGATTTTTGAACTCCAAGTCTCGAATCTCGGCGCGGAACGCTAGCAAGTCCACGATGGCTGACCATATCAAGGTTAGGTGGAATCAACTTGGTGCACCTGGCAGCCCGTCCTCTTTCTTTGGAGTGAAAGCATCAAGCGGTCACTATCGGGGCATGATTGCCTACAAATGGGACTCCAGCACGTTGGAGCACTTTGGTAGTGCTGCGATCTGAACCTGTACACAAGATGTAGGTTGTCTTTCTATCGAACATAAATGGAATGCAGCTCGTAACCGTCGGAATCCGCGTTGTATCTCTCGATTTCAAGGACTTCGGAGACAAATCGTGTTCCTGGGCGGCGCTCGATTTGAATGATGACATTCAGCGAATCCGCGATGTTTGTCTTGATCGCTCGATATGGCATCTCGATGCCACTCTGCAACACGCAGGTTGTGAAGCGAGAAATCCCTTGGGCCGCGGAATTGGCATGCACTGTCGAAAGGGTTCCGCTGTGCCCCGTATTTAGGAGCTGCAGAAGGTCGAAGGCTTCTCCGCCGCGAATCTCACCCAAGATGATCCGGTCGGGCCGGTGGCGCAGGGTTGCTTTCAGAAGGTCGCGGATTGTCACGGCGGGCAAACCGTGCTGCTCACGGCGGGCTTCGAATCTCAGCACATTCTCTTTCTGAATCTGTATCTCCGCTGTGTCTTCGATCAAGACAATGCGTTCATGGTCCGGAATGAACTCCGTCAAAACATTGGCGAGGGTTGTCTTGCCACTTGATGTTCCTCCACAGATGAGGATGTTCTTCCGCTGGGCAACGTAGTCCGCCAACTGAGCGGCCAGCTCGAGTGTCAGCGTTCCCACTTCAATGAGGTCCTTCATCTTGAATTTGTGGGAGTTGAACTTTCGGATCGTCAGGACGACGCCGTGAATACTGCACGGTGGAATTACGGCGGCAACGCGGCTTCCATCTGGTAAGCGTGAATCCAGGATCGGTTTCGCTTCTGAAATGTCGTCACCCAGTCGCCTGGCAATGTTCTTAACGGCGACGATGAGGGATTCAGGAGTTAGTTTGACTTCGGGGACTGGCTGAAGGTAGCCAGCCTTTTCAATGAAGACTCGCTCTGGCCCATTAACCATGATTTCGCTGATATCGGGGTCCAAGATGAGATGTTGGATCGGACGGAGAAACGGAAGAATCAGCTCGAATCCGTTCATTAAAGTTGTCCATCAGCAAGCTGACGAAAATAGGACTTGTTCACGTCATTGAGGTAAGGCTTCAGGTAGCAGAACATCGGCGGCAACGGGTTGAGGCCGTCGTAGGCCAGCGTGATGGATTGCGCGTTCTTCAATTCAGTGAAGGTCTTCATATCGAACCTATAGTCCCGCTGCTGACTATAGGTCTTGGAAGTGCTGATGTGGGCTTTGTCTGCCAGAGGTTTGCCCGTCAGATAGCTCACCCTGGAGTCGTGGCCGCTTTCCGAGATGTTGTAATTGACGCGCCACTTCTCTTCCTGCCCGCAGAGTTCACTCGCAATCTTTGCGGAGAAGTCGTCCGACAACGACAGGAAGATTTTCGTGCGGAAGGTTTGCAGCAGGGTCCGCCACGTTTCCCCAGGCAGAGTTGATTGCAATGAGCTGATGCTCTGCGTCGCCACAAGAGGGACGCACTTTGCTTGGCGCGAGAGGGAGAAGAATTTTTCGTCGCCACTCGGTTCGTTCACTCCGACCGTAGCCAGTTCTTGGTATTCATCGCATATAAATAGAATGGGACGCCACTCCTTGCTCGGATTCTTCGCAATATGTGGGATTCGATTCAAGACGGCCCGTTGAAAATCCATCTTGAGCATCACGCCGATGGCCCGCGCCAACCCTGGGTTCATACTGGCGGGAAAATTCAGGGCAACGACCTTGCCTTGCTCCAGTAAGGTTGCAATCTGAGGGAGGGGTTTTCGTCCAGACGCCTGCGCTTCAGGTTGTCGATACAGTTCGAGAGGCGGACAGAACATACGTTTGACGCGTGGATTGTCGTCAAAGAGCGAGAGAAAAACCGAAATACCTTCGACAACAGAGCTTTGCAACTTCTTATCGAGGTTTTTCCAGTCGTCGTTATACCAGCGCTTGACCGCTTCCAGTTGCTCCTTTCGATCTTGGTCCACACCGTCTGGACCTGATTCGTGCTGGACGGTCGGTTCGATGCCGAGCTTCTGCAAAACACCTCTGGCTCCGGGCGAATCCAGCCCTCGGTATAGCCGCCCACTCTCATCTGCTTCGAAGCCAACTTCAGCAAGTTCTCGCGCGTAGGATTGGAAGGATTCGCGCGAAACGGTGAGAAAGGATTTCCCCACGATGTTTTCTTCGGCCTGCCGCATCTTTCTTTCAAGCACTTGTGCCGAGATGGCCGACTCATAGACATCGAAGAGGGTGACGTAACCGAAGCCGACCTGATGCATGATGATGACGAACTTGACGAGGTTCGTGTACGCCTGCTGCCAGAACGGTTCTTTGCCCTTGCCAAATAGGTTGTTTAATAAGGATGCGATTCCGTAGGCCAGCGCGTAGCCGTCGAGATCGTTGTAAAGAGGGTTGTAAGCCCACTCGGAATCCATGCCGATTTCGATGTAGTCGTCGGCGCGGCCTCTCTTCAGTAGAATCTCTTTAACCTTGCCGCAGAAGTCGCCCTTGACTTCAAGCACCAGCGCGCTCGCTTTGGCATCCGCGTCTGCTGCCCGGTATCCCAACAATTGATCGGTGAAGGGATACATGCCGGCAGCCGTCTTGCCACTACCAATTGCACCAATCATGATCGTGCCGGTAAACAGCCCGCGCTCCGGGATGATGAGCCAACTGGGATTCTCTGCGGGGATGGGAAGGCGTGGATGGTGAATCTCTCCGATGACAACGCTGAGCTGCTGCCGGAACTCCACAAGCGGATAGGGTGGCAAAGGTTGCGGCTTTGCTGCCCGTCTTGGGCGCAACGTAAAGATGTAGAGGGCAGACAGCAAGAATGAATAGCCGATGTAGGGAGTGGTGAACAGCATCACATGATAGGAAGCTTTCAGCCCAGCATAGGTCCAAGGGTCTCGAAGGGCGATCACTCGAAGGAAGTATTCATTCCAATTCTTCGGCACCAGGCCCGTAGTCATCGGCCAGGGCATCCTGAAATACAGCAGGGTGCCCGTCATGATCGCCAACAAAACAGCAAGGAAGTTTTTCGAGTTGAGGACGCGCTGGATCATAATGCAGTTGATGCTGTTCTTGCTGTGCTCTTGGAGGTCGCGTTCGTGTGTTGGGGTGCTTCGGAATTTCCTGCCGAACCGGAATGATTCTTTTCAAGCCACTGGTTGAACTCCTTGTCTCGGCGGAACAGCCGTTTCAGAGCCTCACCAATGATGTACTCATGCGTCGCGCCTCCAAGGAAAGCCGCATAGCGCTGGAGCATTTTGTGCGCTTCCTCGTCGAGGCGGGCTGAGACTACCTTCTTCTCTTGCTTGGGTTCGACCTTTGGAATCAGGGCCATATTCTGCTCTCCTGTTGCTGATGTGATTCACAATTTCTGACTGCTTCTCCTACAACTCTGCCGGCGACGGAGCGAGGAACTCTGTTGGACAAGTTGGGCGGTAGCGACCCCCGGCGCCGTAGGCGTTGGGCGGCTGTCAAGCCGCTCAAAGTGGGGTCGCTACCGCCCAAAATTCGGTTTTCTCCTCGCTCGACTCCGATGCTCCGTCGCCGGTCATCTCCTTCTGTTCTTGCCACTTCTACTTGCGGCCACTGGAAACCTGGCCGCAAATCCACACGAAAA
>WNFO01002846.1_pt1 | contig 17552 bp, 26 predicted proteins | sample 5400251 | NCBI WGS metagenome assembly WNFO01 (sample SAMN13153354, study PRJNA577476) | soil metagenome | isolation source: 100 cm saprolite under Madrone tree | place: USA:California | collected 2016-06-14
TACGAGAGTTTCTGCTCGAACGCGTAGAGTCGGCCGTCGGCAGTGATTGTCGGCGTCAGCACGAGGCGCCGGCCGCCCAGGAGCGGCCGTAGCACCGTCTCCCTCGCCTGCTCCAGATGACGATGGAAGAGGCCCCGCCAGTCGGCGATGCGCTTCTCGATCGCCCGCCGGAGCTCCTGTGGGCCCTTCTGGTGGCCACCGGCGTTCTCGGTGCGCCGGAGCTGCTCCTGGATCTCCTCGCGCCGGCGCTCGCGGCACCGGATGGCCTCCAGGATCGAGGGAAGCGGCCCGCTCGAGGCGATCGCCTCAGCGTAACGCCCAAGCTCAGCCTCGACGCGCCGGAGCTCGCTGTCGAGCCGCGGACGCTCCGATGTCCGGGCCGCGCGCTTCGCCTCGCGGAGCTCGGTGACTCGCTCGATGATGTCCTCGACCAGGTCGTCGGTGAAGACCTTCTTGGTGAAGGCGTCGACCACGGCGGTATCGAGACGCTCCATCGGCGCCGACGCCCAGTTGGTGCACAACCGGTCCCCGCGGACCCGATGCGTCGTGCAAACGTAGTAGTGCCTGGGCTGCGCTCGCCGGCCCGTCCGCTTCGTGGCGTGCATCGGCCCGGCGCAGATCGAGCACTCGAGCACCGTGCTCAGGAAGTATGGCATCCGGTTGCCGACGCCGGTCGACCGACGAGCTTACCCGCCGTCGAGCGCCGGTACTCGGCGCGCGTCCAGTCGAGGCGAGCGCGTGCGGCCCGCCACAGGTCCTCAGGAACGATGCGCAGCGCCGGCTCCTCGCGGATGAGCCACTCGGACGCCGGCACGTCCTGCTTCACCTTCGTCCCGCCGCGGTCGACCCACCGCGTCTTGCCCCAGACCACTCGGCTGGCGGCGATCATTCGGAGGCCCCGAGCGCCAGGTAGATCTGCCAGCCGAGGCCACCCGCCATGATGAGCGTGAGGATTGCGATCGCCCAGGTGAGGCGAAGTAGCGAGGTGGTTTGACGGCCGGCCTTCGTGTTGAAGTCCTCGATGGCTCTCGTTTGACTCTCAATTGCCAACTTCAGGCGGCGCGTCATCTCCATGGCCGCCGCCGGATCCGCTCCACTATCGATGAGTTGCTCCTCCGAGCGCTCGCTATACCTGTTGCTCATCGCCCGCCCCCCTTCGGCCCTCGCGGTTCCGGGAGCGTGTCGGGCCGCCGGATCGCCAACAGCACGACGCCAAACGCGGTGACGCTGGCGCCGGCCAGGACGATCGGCCAGGGATTCACGACGACCCAGGCCGCCCGGACGTCCTCGACGAGCATCTGGTCGACGCGATCGCGATCGCCGCGCTCCAGCGCGCGACGAAACCACCGCCGATCACGCGCCCTGGGATCGACGCTCGAATAGATCGGGCCAGCGATGATGATCAGGACGCCGGCGACGACGAGGAGCCAGGCGAAGGGTCTCATGTTCCTGATCTCATCCCAAGGAGCGTCGACATTCGCCGCTGGTATTGCGCCTGGCGCTTGCTACTGATCCCGGCCTGGACCGGTAGTGCCCCTCCTCGGGTGTTCACCGGCTCGCCACACACTTCGCAACGAGGTCCTCGCGGCTCGCTCTCGACCGGCATGTCTGTCGGTCTACCGAAGCGGTCGCCGATGCGGATCTGCTCGCGAGCTGGAACAGCCGGGGGCGAAGATCCCACGGGGATCTCGACGTCGTGAGGTCCGTCAGCGACCGACGAGGGAGGCGACTGTTCTAGACAGATCGAACGGATCGATGGGCTTGGTCAGAAACGCCTCGAACCCGAACTCTCTCACTCGCTCGGCTGTATAACGCTCCCGGTGCGCGGTGATCGCGATCGCTGGGATACTGCCACCTCGCTCGGCCTTGAGTTGGCGGAGTTGCTGGGCGAGCCACAGGCCATCTTCACCGGGCATCGCCAGGTCCGACACCATAGCGTGGACGCGTACCGTCTTCATAACGGTCAGGGCATCTCGGGCGCTCCGCGCCGTCAACACCTTCGCGCCGAATGCTTCCAGCGCTGAGCGGAAGAGTTCCAGCGTGTCTTCGTAATCGTCCACGACCAGGACATGGACGTCGGTGAGGTCTATCGGACGCAAGCGTACGGCCTCGAGTCGACTCATTTGTACTTATTATATTCGAGGCCCCGGCCATCGTTGATATCGGCGCGAGTGGGAAAACTTTTTCCTTGTTGACAAGGTCCAGCGACGTGCCGTACCTCGACTCGCCGCGATGAGCGCCAAGTCCGTCGGACGCGTTGCGCCGAAGAGAGTGCGGCGAAACGTCCCGATCTGCCCGGTATGCGTGGAGCCGATCGAGAAGCACGAGCGAGTGTCGGGGCATCAGGATGCCGTCATGCACGCCCGATGCGACCCCTTGAGGCATTACCCGTTCCACCCTCCACGCCAGATCGGCGAGTCGAAGTACCGGTGACGCTGCGGCTGGAGTTCCAGGCCCTGCGGGCGCGAGCACGTGCGTCCGAGAAGGAGAGGGTGAGTTCAGAGGCAGGGCAACGCTGGCTCGACGACGCCCAGGGGCTCATGGCGCGGGCTGGTCGCGGCGTCCGGTTCGCTGAACGTCACCGTGCCGCTTCGGAGTCGACGTTCGGAGTGGCTAGAGACTCGGCTATGGAGCTGGCGCTCCTCATGCTCGAGGAGACGATTCGTGAGCTCGAGCCGCTCAGCGCCGCGCGTAGCAGGTCCCAGGATGGTGAAGTCGGGACGCGCGGAGCGTCGATGCGCCGGACGAGCTTCCGCCGGAACGTACAGGGAGACACGGTGTTCTTCGACGAGTGCATCAAGTGCGGCCATACCGCATCCAAAATCATCAGCCGAACGAAGAACGAGCGCGTGGGGAAGCGGCGGTCGTAGTTCTCGCGCGGGAAGCGTGTTGACGCAGCCGGCGACGAGGACTACGTTGATGTTTCTCGATGCTGACGCTGCGTGAGCGAGCGCTCATCTTCCGGGCTTGCTGGGAGCATCCGGTCGCGAACTGTGCGCGGTGCGGAGGCTCGTTCAGGAGCATCGAACTCGCCGTGGGCACCTTCGTTTCGTTCAGCACGCTGTGCCCGACGTGTCGCCTCGACCTGACTGACTCCATGCGAGAGCATCTGATCGCGTGCGCCGTGGCTGCCGGTTTGGACGCTCAGAACGTGCGCGTCGACCGCAAGGAGGCCCGCCAGCTCCGCGATGCAGCGGCTGTCGCCAGAGCCGAAGCCGAAGCGCGCCGCACGCGCGAAGACGACGCGGCCGAGAAGACGATCCTCCAGCACGTCGCCCTCGTCCTTGCAGATGGCGGCCGAATCTGTGCTCGCTGCCTCGCCCGTGATGCCGGTGTCACGCCGGAAAATGTGAAGCGGCAGCTGCTGGTCATAGCCGTCCGCCTCAGGACCACGGCCGATTACGGAATCTGCCGGGCCTGCGGCCGGCAGGACAAGCTGTTCTCGTTCGGCGGCTAGTCGGCAGCACGTCGGTCGCCAGAGGCAAGACATGGGAAGTCATGGCCGTCGCAGAGCCCGAAAGGCGCTGGCGCTGGGAGATCCGGCACGCAGGCGACGTCGTGAAGGGATCCGACGACCGGTTCGGGTCGGCGCACGCCGCGATTGAAGCTGGCAAGCGTCATTTGCTGACGCTCTGGACGGGAGAGGATCGACCTCCGATCACGCGGAAGCTTCAAGGCCGACCGGCGCGCGGGATAACTCAGGAGGAACCAACGATGACGACGACATCTGGGCGGGTGCTGGCTGGACTGGGCATCTTCGTCGTCCTGGGCGTCCTCGTTATCCTTGTGGCCTGCGCCGGATGGGTCGGGGCTCAGAAGTACCAGGAGGGCGTCGAGCAGCGTGCGCGCCGTGACACTGCGCGCTGTCGGCTCGTGGCGATCCGCTACGACGCCATCCATGACTCGGGATACGTCGTGCATCACTGCCCCAAGGCCGACGGTGGGACGGAGAAGTTGACGTCGCCGGTCGCCCGCGAGGCGCTGAAAGAAGAAGTCAACCGGCTCTGACGATGACGCGCCGACGCCCGGATCCGGAGCCCGCGCTCTCGATCTTCCCGAACCAGATCCACATCGGCGACCGCTTCAGCGAGGCCGACATCGGCGACGAGGATCGGGAGTGGGAGGTCGTCTCGCGGCCGGTCACGTTCAAGAAAGGGCAGGAGGTGCGCGCCTGCGTACAGCGCCCCGACAATCCCGCTGCCTCCCGGGAGAAGTACTGGCCGGCATTTCAGAAGATCACGGTGCGACCCGGGGGGCGCGGATGCCGGCGACGACCGAATCGCACCACGCCCGAGCCCGTCGACGGCGACGACGTCGAGGCCCTGCGCAAGGAGCTCTGGCGGCTGCGGGGCGAGGTCGCCCGCCTCGAGGACGACAAGCGCGAGCTGGAGCGTCGGCTCGGGTTCATGCAACGGCAGATCGAGGAGCTCCGGAAGAAACGCCCAGCCTCGAGCTTGTTGATGTACTCGCGTGTAATCCGGGCCGGCTTCGCGAGCTCTGCTCATTCGGGAGAAGAAATCGCGGCCTTCCCTCCTACGGCTTCCGGTATCCCTTCTCCTCCAGGCACGCCTCCTGGACGTGGTCCCGGCGTCCGACGTCGCTCCAGCCGGGGTTTGGGTCGGCCGCGTTGAACGGAAAGGCGCCGACGAAGGTGCTCTCGGGCACGATCGGGACATAGAAGGCCGCCTCCCGACACGCTGCGGCATCCTGCTTGAACTGGGCCTCGTCCACGCCGGGCGGACGGACCCAGACGTTCGAACAGCCGGCGAGCAGGAGCGCGAACGCCGGCGCCAGCATGTTCATGCGCAGCGACAGCCGAGCTTGGCGCCGATCTCCGTGGCGGGGATCGCTCTGTGGATCGTTCAGACGAGCATGCGGACAGGAGAATGAAACGAGTTTTAGATGTGTCGCCCATCGGCTCATAGGTCACCTCCGTTCAGCTTGGCGACCGCCGCCACGGTGCTCTCCTCATTGACGATGCAGCGTCGAGAGTGGGTGGAAGCGTAGCCTGGAAAGGCGAACACATCCAGGGCCGTGCCAAGTACACTTCGCTGTACCGTCGGCGCAACAACAGCACTGGCAGCAGCCGTCCCTTGTTAGACAGCAGCCCCCTGAACCGAGGGATCGCGGGCCAGACCCTCGCAGGGCTTGGTCGGCTTTTCGGGAGCTACCCTAGGCCCGCGCTTGGTACCTTACCGTGCTTTTCGCCGTTCGATCATTTCGAGATGCTCCATCGCGACGAGCGGCGCATCGTGATGACCCAGGCCGTGCTGGTTCCGGGCGTAGCGGGGGTCACGGCACCCGCGCGATCTCCCCCTTCGCCGCCGGGCCACGCTGGCCTCCAGTACCGGAGACGCGTCCGGAGAAACCGCTTGAGGAGCGGGCTGAACATGCTGGAGAATCCAGCCGCACGTGGCATTGATGCCGAAGCACATTTTCATCACCGGGGCCACTGGATTCCTGGGGAGGTCTCTGCTCCAGAGATTTCTCAAGGACACAAACAATATTCTCTATCTGCTCGCCCGATCGCAGACGGCCGAAGAGTACCTGATCGATGAGCTGGCCTGGGCTGATGTGGCGCGAATCAAGATCGTACGCGGTGATATCACGCGGCCTCGCCTCGGCCTCGAGACGCGTGCGGTCCGGTCCCTCGCCACGGCGATCGACGAAGTGTGGCACACGGCGGCGGCCACCCAGTTCGCCGACACCTATAAGCCACTTCTGGCGGCGACCAACGTGCAAGGCACGAAGCACGTTCTGGACCTCGGCACCTTTTTCAAACGCATGACGGGTTTTTACTACCTGAGTACCGCGTATGTGTGCGGCTCGCGCCGAGGCCGAGTGCCGGAAGGCGCCTTCGCGGCCCCTGCCTCCTTCAACAACGCCTATGAAGAATCGAAATATGACGCCGAGTGCCTGGTCAGGAGCTCCGGCCTGCCCTTTACGATCATCCGGCCCAGCATCCTCATCGGCGACTCTCGCACCGGCGATGCGACCGGCGAACGGAGTCGCGTGATCTACGGGTATATCCTCGCCGTCTACCACGCGATCCTTCGGTTATTTCCCAACGAGATCGAGTTTTGGAAGCAATGGGAAAATCGAAGCGAGTCCCGTCGTTGTGCCATCGATCTCAGGTTATGCGGCGCGTCCTCGGTGACTAAAAATCTCATCACCGTCGATGACGCGGTGAACGTCTGTCTGGCCATCCGCGAATCGCGCGACAGAGGCGGCAAGACGTTCAATGTGGTCAACGAGCGCAGTCTCACCCTGGCGAGCATGCTAGAGTCACTCCAGACCTTGCTCAAGGTGCACGGCATCACCTTCGAACCCGGCTTGTCATTGTCGGACATCAAGATCGCCCGGAATCCCGCCGAAACATTCGCGTATAAGATGACCCGGCAGTTTCGTCCGTATGCGCGCGTACCCGAACCATCGTGGATGACCGACAATGTCGAGCGGTTGGGGGTCGCCCGAATCCCGATGACTCCGCAGCTCTTCACGTTCTTGGTCCGCGCGTACATGCGTTCCCATCTGCTCGTCAATTGACGTGCCGGAGGTTTTTTCTCTCGAGGAGAGACTGTCGTACCTCCAGGAACATGGTCGCCATAGCTTGGCCTATGCCACCCTCCAGCCCGGGCTGCGCTATTTCGATGTTCCTCGCGTCGGGTTTTTGGGCTACCAATCGTACGGCGGGCGGGATTTCGTCCTGTCAAATCCCATTTGTGCCGACGACGATCTCGAAACCTTGCTGGGGGAATTCATCAGGACACACGAACACCCCTGTTTCGTCCAGATCTACCGGCGCGAGGCCGAGATATTACGGGACGTGTTTCATCAGTATGCCGTCCAGATGGGTGTGGAAGTCTGGCTCGATGGCGCGACCTGGACTACCCAGGGTGGCCAAAAAACTCACATTCGCCGATGGATCAACACCGCTCGCAATGCCAACGTGCGCGTCCAACCGCTGGCGAGGGAACGACCGCAGCATGACGTCCAGCGGGTCAGCGACCAGTGGCGAGCCAGCCGGACCAATGAGCGGACACTGAGATTTCTCGTGAGAGATTTTTACCGCGACCCGGGCGTACAGGCACTCACAAGGCCCTACGGAGCGTTCCAGCAAGGGGCCCTGATCGGCGTGGTCGACTTTGCCCCGATCTTTGGAAGCCAGCGGACCACCGGATACTATGCCGATATCGTACGGATGATCCCGGGCGCGCCGAACGGGACGAGCGACCTCATTATTGCCACCGCGCTTCAGGAGTTCATTGGGGAGAAGGCGACCATCCTGTCGTTGGGTCTTGCTCCACTCGCGAAGCTCGCCCCGTGTTCCAACGAACCGCTCTTCATGCGGCGGTTGCTCTCCTTGTTATACGTCGCAGGAAATCGGATCTATTCCTTCAAAGGGAATTACTTTCACAAAGAGAAGTATCGAGGCGAAGAGGTTCCGGTGTTCTATACGACGAAGCATCGCAACGCCTTTGGAGAGTTACTCAGGGTGTTTCGGTTGGTCGGAGTGTTTTGACCCCTTCTGGCCGCCTCGGCCTCCGCTCGTAGACGCACCACCGCATCACGAGTTTGTTGCGCGTCTTTGCGGATCATGGCGTTCGCCTTGCAGAGCACCCTTGCCTGCGCGCACACATTTTCAGCATCCAGAACGGCCGCCCTCGCGCACGCGATGAGGTGTTCGCGGATGGCGTCCGTCAAATCGATCAGGCAGTCCGGCAGAGGTGGCTGAGGCCACGGAACAGGTCAGCCGCAAGCTCGCTCATCCTGAACGAACCGTCACAACGCGAGCACTCGGCCACAGGATGATACAAGTACGATGTTGCTCCTCTTGCGGCAGTCGAGTGGCTACACGAGCAACCCCGCGCGCTTGTCGGCGGAGATCGCGGCGGGGCGGGTCGTGTTGTGCAGGGACGGTCGCCTCGCTTGTAGGTCACCACCCGCGGCGTTGGGTCCCTCCAAAGTTCTGATTGCCGAAATTCCCGACCTCGGGGACGGGCCGCCTCCACTGCATGTCGGGGACGTCTGGAGCCCGGGTGCCTTGCTGACTGGTGTAAGGGTTGACGTTCAAGGCTTTCGTCCAGTTGTCGTCATCGCCGCTGTCGGGAGCCGACCGCCAGTGCGGCGGAACATACGTTCCATCACGTTGCGTGTGACCGTGGACGAATACGTCGCCAGCGAGCGCCGGCACAGTGGCAGTTCCGATCGTGAGCAAGAACGAGACGAATGCCAACCGGGAAAATCGAAGGAAGTCGATAGGAAATCTCCGTGCGGGTGCCACCCGCGACTCTTTCTGTCCCGTTCTTTTGCATGCCGCATACCGAACGGCCGCCGAGTCGTATGACGCAGACTTGTGGCGCATCACCTTTGGCCGAACACCGAAATGTAAGCGTCCACGACGCCAGAGCGGGTTCGGATCGCGAGGAAAGGGGGTAGACGACGACGGCACCGCGCCGCCCCTTCTACGAGCGGAATCCGAAGGTGAATGTCAGAAGAAGCGACAGCCCTCTCGCGCCGGGCGACGAAGGCCCAGCGTTCTGGCCGCGAGTAGCAAGGTCTTCACCACTGGTCCGAAAAGATGTTGCCTTTGCTGACACCGGGCCGCGAAAGATCGGGCGTAGCTACGGGACGGGGTACATGATGCGGCAGTCGCAGAAGGCAGTGCCGCTCGTGCGGGCTACACTCCCCGTGGACGGCATCAGCGCCCAACCAGCGAGGCGACGGTCCTGCACAAGTCGAACGGATCGACCGGCTTCGTGAGGAACGCATCGAAGCCCGCGTCCTTGGCGTCCTTGCTGGTGTACCTGTCCCAGTGTGCGGTGACTGCAAGCGCCGGGATGCTGCCGCCCTTCGAGAGCGCCAATCGGCGTAGTTGATCGATGACCCAGAGGCCATCTTCATCGGGCATCGCCAAGTCCGAGATGATCGCGTCCAGGCGGGCTGCGTGATTCGCGGCGCGCCTTTGCGCCGCCCCCTCACGACGCGGGCGAGTTAGGTCCGTATCAGGACCATTTTCCCCGTCCGCTTCGGTATCGTAGTGTCCGATTACCGGGGTCAGTATCGACGAGGCCAAGGGAGTCTTCTGCCCGGTCTGCCACGAGCCCGTCAAGCGCACCGCGCCAGTGGGGCCACCGACTGCGGATCACCGTGTCCCTTACCTACAATGCTGGATCAGGACGCGTCAGGAAGTAACCGACCACTCCCCTGGACGACAGCGCCGCCGCCGACGCTCGAGACGATGGCAACGTCGATCCCGGCGCAAGCGCGTCATACTATTCGTCGGAAGCGTCATGGTCTTCGCGCTCGCCATTCTCGCTGTTCTCGCGTTCGAGTGGCTCCTGGATCTCGCCGTCAAGTGAAGCCGCGTGGGGCCGATATGTTCGATCTCGTGATGAGTCGCAAGCGTCGTCTCACGCTCGAGTTGACCGACAGCTGTCGATGAGACTTCTCACGCGTACTGGATGTTGTTTCCTCGCCGCTGCTGTAGAACCCGCGTCGCCCATCGTCCCGCCAAGTGACGACGAACGACGCGGGTGTATGTAAGAAGGCGCGCCGGGCGCCGAGGGCACGTCTCCGCGAGCGGCGCTGTTCGCTCGTGGTGTTCGCCGAGCCGCATGGTGCTTCTGCGACCATCACGATCGTTGCAGCGACATAGTGCAAAAGGCTTACCGAACGCATAAGCCAGTGGTTTGGCGGGCGTTTGCGCGAGCGCCGGAGACCGGTGACTTCACAGCTGTAAGCTTCGCCGACGGCCGCGATTGCGTCCAGGGTCTTGCCGTGGTGCGGCCAGGTGATGGTGCCCATGTCGTCGGGCGCTGCCGCAGCCCTCGCGGCGATGCAATCGCGTCGGATTCAGTTCGGGGACGGTTGAGGCGCGACCAAGAGGTCAGAGAAAGGCGTCGTGAATCGACGTGAGGAGAACGCATGTGCAGCCCGTCTCGCTCCAGACACGATGATCGACGCTGTCGGCTTCTGCCCGGAGATAGTCGCCGGGATGAAGCTTCGTGTCATCGACGATCAGCTCGCCGTGAAGCAGGTGCAGCTCTTCAACGTCGTGATGGCGGTGGGGCGGGTAGTCGGCTCCCGGCGCGAGCCGCACCATCATGCTCACGCGGTTCTTCTCCGTATCGGTCGCGAGCACCTTGCAGGAGATGCCAGGCGCCACCTCGTTCCATTCCGGCTCCGCCCATCGCGGTGGCACCACCGGTACCACCGGCGCCCCGCCCGTCTCCGCCGCGATTCGCTGCCCGAGGCGTCCCCAGAGCGATGCCGATGGGCGCAGCACGTCGATCGGCCAGGAGACAAAGGAGTCGATGATCGGGCGAAGCGCTTCCATCTCCTGCCGGCAATCCGCACACGCGGAGATCTGCGCTTCCACGCCACGAACGTCGCTCGAAGGGAGAGCCTGCAGAGCGTACTGCAACACCAGGTCGGAGTGATCCTGCCCGTGTGTGCCCGACTCCGAGCTCATAACCCCTTCACGGTCCTGGCGAGCGCTTGCCGGAGCTTTCCCAGTCCGGAACGGACTCGCGTCTTGACGGTTCCAAGCGGCTGATTCAGCCTCGCCGCCACTTCGACATACGTCAGCTCGGAAAAGAATGCGGTCTCGATCGCCTGTCGTTCTTCCGGCGTGAGGACCGTCAAGGCACGTCGCAGGAGGCGACCCTGCTCCCGGAGGTCGAAGGCCTCGTGAGGGTCACTCCCAGGAGTCGTCAGAAGTGGGCTGTCCGCACGATGGTTCACGCGTTTTTTTCGCTGCTCGAATCGCAGCCGGTCAATCGCTCTGGACCGCGCCTGGTTCATGATCCATCCGACGACGGAGCCACCCGCAGGATCGTACGTCGACGCTCGTCGCCACACGTCGTGAAACACGTCCAGCGTCAGCTCTTCGGCGGTTTCCCGATTGTTGGTGATTCGCACGATCAAGGTGAACACGATTCGATGCGTGCGTTCATAGAGCGCGTGCAGCGCGCGCTGATCGCCCGCGGCGATGGTCTGAACGAGCCCGACCCAGTCCTTCTCGGATACCGGAGTCTTCGCCTGGTCGGCGAAGAGCAGATCGCCGAGCGTTCTCGTCGCGGGATCCAACTGGTCCTGGCGTTGACGGTTGGCCCTGCCCATCTGCGCGGAATCATGCCGTCGTTGGCAGGTCGCGTCAAGATGCTGTCGCTCGCGGTAGTGGGTCAGGCTGACTGAGCCGGTCGACAGCGGAGATGAGTCGCCCCCGAACCCGTCATCGCCAGTTCCGCGAAACTGCCGATGCCCGTCAGGCAGATCACGCACACAATGGCAGGGCTCTCGTCGGTTAAGCGAGCGGCCCGGGTCAGGCGTTCCTGGCTCCGGGTCATGATGGCCTCACTGGCCCGCTGACGCCCACGGGACTCCCTCACTCGCTCATCGGACGTCAGGATGCGGGCGCACCTGACGTGATGCCAGTCACCATGGTCTCGCAGGACGAGATCGCCGTCGAGAATCGGGGTGCTGCACCCGAAGCACTTCGGAGCCGACTCGAGTCGCTGTTCCATAGGCGCCCCTCCCAGGGGCGAAGCTCACCATGCCCGGTCACCGGAGGGCCGACGCTCCACCGACAACCGCGGGCGGCGGTTCTTATCGCCCCGCCCGCTGCAAGTAGACGGATCTGCTGCCCAACCAATAAAACGTCAAATCGGCCCGTGCGGATTTGTGAACGAGAAATCCCGATGCGCAGGCTGGCGAACCGCCGCGGCGGGATCGATCTGACGTTCGCCTCCGGTTTGCCTCTGTGGCAGCCGATAACCCGGCGTGTGGAGCCACTCGTCCGCGTGACGGAGATCACCGTCAGGCTCATGGAACTCGCCGTCGTCCGGCGGTTGATCTCGCCGAGGATGTCGGCGTGAACGATCGCCGACGCTCCAGCTGCGCGCTATGCGGCGAGCGGGTCGATCTGCGCGACGAGCACTACCGCACGGTCACGGCCCAGCGGGCGCCCGTTCACGTCGAGTGCTACAAGAAGCTCCGGAAGATGTCTGAGCCACCGCCGCGGGAAGAGAGTGGTTGTGAGCGACGCCATTCGTCATCGTTGGAGGGTGTGACGAACAGCGCCGCTCGTCCGTTGTAACGGATCGCCACCTCCTCGTTGAGGATTTCGCCCAGCCGTAGGTCGCGCTCGGCGGTCAGGACGCCAAGCGCAAAACAGTCATCGAATCGTACGGCCAAATTCATCGAATCGTAGCGTTCGTCGTCTACCGTCCCGTCGACTTTCCGTGGCACGCCGCCGTTGGCGGCAGCCTGTCGCGGAGATCATCGCATCGGGGCCGACGCGTCCTGGAGGGAGGGACACATCATGGGGAAGACGACGGATACTCTGGGCGACCACACCGGCAGAAGAGGCTCGCGAACCCTGCGCCGGTGGCTCGTCGTGGCCGCGGCGGGCTTGATTGCCGCGGCCATCACGACCAGTCTGGCGATGGGCGAAGGATTCCGCGGGAAAGGCGACGACGACGACCGCGACGACGGACACGGCGCGTATGCGATCGGCCTCTGGGGTGACCTGCCCTATTCGGACGTTCAAGCGTTGACCGGTGTCCCCAACCTCATTGCCGACATGAACAGTCAGGATCTCGCCTTCACGGTTCACGACGGGGATCTGAAGGCAGGCAACGGTACGCCCGGTTCTGTGACACCCACGATTTGCAGCGACGCCCTCTACATCCAGGCACTCGGCTTCTTCAATGCACTCCGGGCGCCGGCCATGTTGACGCCCGGCGATAACGACTGGACGGACTGCGATCGCCCGTCGAACGGGGGGTTCAATTCGCTCGAACGGCTCGACCACGAGCGACGGGTGTTTTTCAGCACTCGCTTCTCACTCGGGCAGCACCCGATGCGCCAGGAGGTGCAAACCGACCAGCCGTTTTGCCTCGGGGTGAGCGGTCCAGTGCCCTGCGTCGAGAACCGTCGCTGGAGGGTCGGTGGCGTGACCTACGCGACCCTCAACATCCAGGGCTCGTGTAACAATCTCTGCGACACGGCGCCTGACCCGAAGGAATACGCTGCTCGAAATCAGGCCAACATCGCGTGGATGAGAGGCACTTTCGCCAGCGCCGAAGCCCACAACTCGGCGGCCGTCATGTTCATCGCGCAGGCCGATCCTGGCTGGGACCTGAGCGACGGGACGCGAGCACCGCTACGGAATCCCAAGACGCTTGCCGAGACCGACGGCCAGCCCGACGGCTATCAGGAGTTCCTCATCGCGCTGCGCGACGAGGTGATCGCCTTCCGCAAGCCCGTCGCCTACGTGCATGGCGACTCGCACTACTTCCGCGTTGACAAGCCGCTCCAAGACGCCCAGGGACGCCGGCTCGAAAACTTCACCCGCGTCGAGACGTTTGGTAACAACCAGGGGAATGGCAACAACGACGTGCAGTGGCTGAAGGTGCTCGTGGACGCCCGTAGCCGAGAAGTCTTTGCGTATCAGCCTCAGATCGTGCCGGCGAACCGCACGGCCGTGCCTGCACCGTAGACAGGGAGGCCGGCGGCGTCTTGACCCCGCCGCGATCGGGTGGCTTACTTTGTCGGGATGCTCATGCCGGAAGAACGTGCGCTCCTCTTCCGGGCGTGCTGGGATCCGGTCGCAAAGTGTCGTCGTTGAGCCACCTCTGTCCGCGCTGTCGCATCGACCTGACCGAGGCGGCCCGTGAACATCTGCTGTCCTGTGCCGCTGCCACTGCCCTCGCGGCTCAGCGCGCGTGTGCCGACGCGCAGGTGATTCGCGAGACCGCCGCCGATCTCCGCAAGGAAGCGCAACCCGCCCAGGCGAGGCCACGGCTCACGCGCTTGACGTCGAGGCGACCGAGGCGCCTACTATCCTTCGAGGAGACCTTCGCCCATGAAGCTTCGCGGGTATCGCCAGCATCGCGCGACGGGAGAAGTCTGGGCGGTCGAGTCGGAAGACAGTGTGGATGTCGGCTGCGTCGGGCCGATTTCCGAAAGGGACGCCGATGCCCGCCTGCTCGACTTCTTCGCCTATCAGAGCATGGGGCTGTTTCCGTATCGCGTCCAAGACTTCGTCCGATTGGACCTGTGCCCGATATGCTCGCTGGCGATCCTCGGCACGGCCCCCGTGGAGCGGCTCAACGGCAACATGGCCCACGCCTCATGCATGGCGGAGCACCCGACGTCGAGGCCGAGGGCGGTCGGCGCGGCCGTGATGATGATCGAGCCCGTGTGGCTTCGCTCCTCGAGGCTGATTCGCGCGTCACGGAGACTGCGGGAGGTATCTGACGTTCTCCTTCGTGGCCGCGCCTTCGTTCTGGTGCCGTAGCCTCGATCCTCGCCGCCAACCGCGGAGCCTAGTCCCGAGTCGCTCGGCTCCCGCTCTGTCTGGCGTTGGCCGCCATCATCTCAGAGCGTTCACGGGCTTTGCGCGCGAAGTCCTGCGCGGCGACGAGAAATTTGTCGGCACGAGCGAGGTACGCAAGAAATCGGTCATGTTGCATCTGCAAGTCGGAAGAGCCAGATCTCGAGGGCGGCATTGGCAGTGCTCCCGTGGACGTTCGGAGGCACTGCACGCCTTGAGAGACTCGACCCCAGCGCCCTGCCCTGGCGCAACCCCGTGGGCCGAATGAAGACGCTGCTCAGCCTACGCCTGTTCGGCCATCACCGCCACATCGCTTCTTCGGGGGCCCGCGTTTCCGTCACCAACATTTTCCCGTGGAACCTTGTTGGCCCCTGGGTAGTTCGCACGCGGAGCACTTGCGATGGGAAGCGAAGTCGATGAGATCCTCGCGTTCCTGGGCCAGCATGCCGATCAGCAGTTCTGCAGTGCCTGCCTCGCCTTCGAGTTCAAGCTCAGCTTTTGAGGGCGTTGACACCGCGCTGCCCGCGGCCGGCCATGAGGTCGCCCTGCGCGAATCGCGTGCCCAGTGCGCCATTTGCGCGACGAGCGCTCGTCACCGGGCTCGAGTCGAATCACGACCGCAGTCCGGCGGAGCGCGTTCTCCTCTTCCTTCTCGACCATCGCGGCCGCGTCTTCTGTCACGTCTGCATCGCTCGCCGCCTCGAGTTGAACATCGGCACGGTACAGAAGGCCGTGTGGGACGTGCGAAGGACGTCGGACGCCCGTGTCGCCGACGCGCGGTGCTCGCAATGCGAGCAGGAGCGCCTCGTCGTCAGCCACGGCGACGATGGCGTCTCGCCAAGATAGTCGCACGTCGGTGGAGACGGAGGCGGCGGCCGTCCTGGCGAAGCGTTAGTTCGAGGCGTGCTTCAGTCGCCGTGCGGCCTGTTGGGCGTACGGCGACTTGGGATCGAGGCGGATGAGCCTCCGGAAGGTCTCCTCGGCCTGCGCGTGCTCGCCACGGGCCTCGTGGACCGTCCCCAGCGCGTAGAGCACGAGGGGCTCGTGCGGCCGCAACGTGGTTGCGCGCTTCGCGAGCGCCAGGGCTTCGTCCAGGTATTTCCTCTCGGCCTTGTCGATCGCCTGCTCCGCGTAGGTCACCGCCAGCATCCTCACCATCTCGGGCGTGCTCTCCATGCTCTCGAGCACGCGGACACGGCGCGCGAGGAAGTACGGGATGCGGGAGACGGGCGCGGGGCGATCGGCGACGGGCCCGAAGGGCGCGGTCAGGGGATCACCGATCACCACCGCCTGCCACGAGAGATGCGGCAGGGCCATGTAGAAGCTCTCGGCGAGCGTGAAGCCGGCGCGATACGCTGGGAAGAGCACCTCGGGCCGAGCCGTGCCGTCGAGAAACGGCTCGTAGACGAAGCCCACGACTCCGGTCACGCCCTCGGCGATCAAATCACCGATCAGCGATTGAGGCGAGGTGGCGTGATAGGTTTTCGGATCGCCGAACGGCCCGATGTTCCACCCTGCCGGCGGACGGGTGAAGGTGCGAGCGCTCGTGCTGACGAACCACGAGGCGATGGCCCCCGGCACCCACTGGAATCCCGGGGAGCGCGTCTTGGTCGCCGGGTCGTTCGAGCCCCAGCCGGCGTACCCGATCACCTCTTTCTCGCCGTTCACGCCGCCGCCCGAGCCGGTCAGGACCACCTGCAGCCCGCTGTTCTCCAGACGCCGACTCGCCTCCTTGAGCCACGTGTTCCCCGGCGCCGAGCCGCTCCAGAAGCGCGCGGACTTTCCCTCGAGAATCACCTTGCCGCGCTTGACCGGCTTCCCCGCTCGCTCGATCAGCTCGAGCACGTCTTCGAGCGTGTACCCATCGAGACGAGTCACCAGGTAAATGTCACTCGTGGCGCGATTGAAGGGAGCGGGCAGTCCAGGTCGGAAGTACGGATTGGCGACTCGCCCCTCGGCGTCTGCCGCGCCTTGAACGAGGACCCGGTAGAGCAGCGTCAGCTCGGAATCCACCGACGCCTGTGTGCCCTGCCGTCCCTCGGTGCCGCGGATCTTGAGGGGAACGCCCTTCGTCAGGACGATGGCGAGGATCCTGTCTTGGAGTCGGTGGTTCAACAGGTGCGCGGCGATCGGCTGCGCGATCTCTGCGCCGAACGTCGAACGGTCGATCTCCTCCGTGGCCTCGGTGTGGATCCTGACGACCTGACTCGCCGGCACGCCGCGGACCGTTCGGTAGCGCTCGCCGATCTGCTGCGAGATCGCGGAGCGGTCGTTGACGACGATCAGCACTTCGTCGGCCGTGATCGCGTGCCCGGTCGTCGGCGCCACGAGGGGAGCAACCAGGACGGTTGCGATGACCAGCGCGTTGCGCTTCAGGCGAGCGAGGGTGGTGGTCGCGAGCTTCGGGCCGGGGTGAAGCCGCTTGAGGAAGGGGTGCGAGCGTCGCTTCACCACTACGATCGACGATAGCATCGAGAGTCTGGAGGTTCGGCGAGGTATCTATAGGTCCGACCGTTCGATATCGTGCGCAGGTGTCAGACTTTTGCATACGTACGAACGCCAGCCTGGCGCGACCACCGCGGCCAACGTCTCGGGTTTTAAGCGTTCTTCGCCCGTGGCAGCATGGCTAAGCAATTGCCCTTGGGCTCGGGCTCGTGCGGATATCGTACATACGCGTCGGTGAGAATCCTGAAGTCAGGCCGCCGTCCAAGAGTGGTGCTTGGGTGGTCGATAGCGGCGGCTTTCGGCGTCTCGTCGACATGGAAATTCAGAAGGCTCAGCGGCTGCGCTACTGCGTGTCCATCGCCTGCATCGCCGCCGACCGACGAACTCCCGAAGAGGAAGAGCCCGCCGTGGCCGTTCTCGCCGAGCGAGTCACGCCGCTGATCCGTTCGACCGACATCGTCACCTGCTGGGATCCGGCGTGCCTCGCCCTGATGCTTATCGACGCGGACGTCGCCAGCCTTCCGTCGATTGTCGACCGTCTGACAACTCGGCTCGAGATGTACTTGTGGAGCGCGGGTGGCGCCTCCTATCCGAAGACCGCCACGCGGGCCGACGACCTCTTCCACCAGGCACTACATTATGATGATGCAAGCTCAGCGCGACGGAGGAAACCGGCTGTACCTGCCAACCTAGCTCGGCGGAGGCCGACGGTTCGTCGCCCGAGCCAGTGACTCGCTGAAGTTCCTGAGAACGTACGACTTCTCGA
>WNFO01004030.1_pt1 | contig 17552 bp, 20 predicted proteins | sample 5400251 | NCBI WGS metagenome assembly WNFO01 (sample SAMN13153354, study PRJNA577476) | soil metagenome | isolation source: 100 cm saprolite under Madrone tree | place: USA:California | collected 2016-06-14
GCTTGCGACGCCGACGGAATACCGGACCGAGGGTGCCGTGTCCCTGCCGATCACCGACACGTTGCGAATTCGGCTGGCGGCGGATCATTTCGATCAAACGGGCTGGGCGAAGAACCTCTTCGACGGCACGCACCTGGGCGGACAGAACGCGACCACGGGGCGCGCGGTGATCGTCTGGGAACCGAGCGATCGCTTTCGCGCACGCCTCGCTCTCAACTATCAGACAGTGACAAACACCCAGCCCAGCCAACGCTGGGCCGTGACAGCGGTGAATCCGACCGGAGTGGCGGAGGATTTGGCACATCCTACGGCGTTCGTACCGCTGCCTGCTGCGCTGCAGAGCTACTATCTCGATCACAATCAGGTTTATAACGATGTACCCACCCGCAATACCCAGCGCTCACCCAGTGCCGCGCTGGAGCTGCACTATGACTTTGGGCCGACGGAGCTCGTGTCCTTGACTGGTGCCAGCCGTGCTCGCAACAGAGGAAGCGCCGATTCCGGCGGTATGTGGGGAGTGGGCACGAATGGGGTGTCGCTCGTGGATGCGGTCACCGGGGAGCGGCGCCGTGGCTATAACCAGGGCTTGATCACGGGTCATCAATTCACGGAGGAAGTGCGCCTGCAATCCCAAACCGGTGCAGCCTTCAAGTGGTTGACAGGCGCCTATGTGTCGCACGCCGTTGACGACATGAGCTTTGATATCTCCAATTATAACCTGGCAGCGGCACCGCGGGATATCGGCTTTCGGGCCCACCAGGTCGACAACTCCCGCGCCGCATTCGCCGACGTAACGTACAACCTGACTGACCGCTTCTCTGTCACGGGTGGCGTGCGCTATACGAATGAAGACAAGCGCTTCAACAATGCCTTCTCGGTCACGCTTCTTCCAATCAATCGGGTGGTTGTCGGTCCCATTCGTAACGTACCCCCAAAGGCCACGTGGGATGACACCTCTTATCGCGCTAACCTGCAGTACAAGCTGAGCGATGAGACGAATGTCTATATAAGCACCAGTCGCGGCTTTAAGTCCGGCGGGTTCAACGCATTTGGCGTCGGCGCGGCGCCCAAGTACGATCTGGAGCTCCTCTATTCCACGGAGTTGGGCGCCAAGTCCTACCTGTGGGATCGACGCGCCTATTTTGCGACTTCGCTTTACTACAACAGCTACGACAATCTGCAGGTGACCGCGGGAGTTCCGACCGGCGGCGTGAATATCTACAACGCGGCGAAGTCGAAAATCAAGGGATTTGAATTCGAAGGCCAACTGAAGATCACCGATCAGCTGTCTCTCACGGGTAATGTCGCGTACACCGACGGTTACTACACCCGTTTTGCAAACGGGCAGGGCGTGGATGGCAAACTCATCAATGCTACGGGTAACCGACTTCCCAATACACCGCTCTGGCAGTACTACCTGCAAGGGGACTATCGGGTCGCCCTCGGCGGCCAATGGGAAACCCACGCGCAGGTATCGTACCGCTGGCGCGGCCGTGTAAACTTCTTCTCAACAAACGAAGAACCCACCTTGACAGGCGATGCGGATGGCGAGTTGGGAGCACGGTTGGAATTCTCGTACACCCCGGGGGCACTGACAATGGCGTTATATGGCAAAAATCTCACCGATACCCGCGTCGTCAACGGAGAGCAGGCCAATTTCGCCTATCCCGTCGCCTTCTTCAATGAGCCGCGAGTTCTGGGCTTACAGGTCTGGAAGCAATTCTGAGTTGGACGGTGGTGATGAACACTTCACTCAATGTTCGAAGTGCCAGAGACCAGGCGAACTCGACTTCGGGGTGGCTCAATCGCGCACTGGACCTGCTGGGGCAATTGGCAATCGCCTTTTTGTTCGTCGATGCCGCGCGCTACCATCTCATGGAGGGATGGCAGCGCACACTGGCGGACATGCAGGCGCGAGACGTTCCGATTCCGAGAGTCCTTCTACTCATTGCCATGGCCATTTCCATCGTGTTGGCCCTCGCCCTCTTATTCAGGATCAAGGAGCGGTGGGCGGCACTTGGGTTGGCGATGTACGCCATGTGCGTCTCCCTGGTGATGTACAACCCGTTCGCCCATCTCGGCCAGCCCGCGTTGACGTTTTTCTTAAAAGATCTGTGCATTTTCGGCGCATTGCTCTCGTTATCGCGTGCACTCCCAGGCACCGGCTGGCGGGGGAATTGACGCATGCGTTTGCTGACCTTCGAAAAGGACGGCTGCCCCACACTGGGCGCTCTGGATGAGGCGGGCAATATCGTCGATGTATTCGCGCGCGACGCGCAGCCCGCTTTCGCTTCGATGCAGGCGCTCATTGAGGCGGGCCCCGAAGCCCTCAAACAGCTGGAAACCGTTGTCGCGGCACATGCGCCGGGTGTCGCACCCGAGACTGTTCAGTGGCTCGCTCCCTTGCCACTGCCCGTGCAGATGCGTGATTTTGTCGCCTTCGAACAGCATATGCGCATGGCAGGTTGGAATGGGGCGAAGCTACGCGAGCGTTGGGGCGCCCCGCCAGCCCCTCCCGAACCGCCCGGCGTGCCCCCGATTTGGTATCAGCAGCCGCTGTATTACAAGTGCAACCGCTTTGCGACTACGGGTCCCGGCACGGTGGTCAGCTGGCCGGACTACTCCAACCTCATCGATTTTGAACTCGAGCTCGCCTGCATCATTGGCAGAGGTGGCCGCGATATCAGTGTGGCGGATGCACCCGCACACATTTTCGGCTACACCATCTTCAATGACCTGACAGCCCGCGACGCGCAGTTCCGGGAGATGCAAGGACCTTTCGGCCCGGCCAAGGGTAAGGACTTTGATTGCGCAAACGTATTGGGGCCGCTGATCGTGACGGCCGATGCGGTTGATGCGAGCGATCTGTTCATGCGAGCGCGCGTCAACGGTGAGTTATGGAGCGATAGTTCGAGCTCGACCATGCATTGGTCCTTTGCGGATCTGATCGCACATGCGAGCCGCTGCGAGACCTTGCACCCTGGAGAGATTTTGGCATCCGGAACGGTCGGCGGCGGGTGCGGACTGGAGCTGGGTCGATTTCTGAAGCACAACGATGTCATCGAGCTCGAGATCCAGGGCATTGGATGTTTGAGCGCCCGGATCTGTGCTCCCCACGTTCAGGTCGGGGCGACTTTGTGATGACGTGTTCTTCCAACGTGGGCAGCAGTCGATTTGAGCGACGGAATCCAATCAGCGGCGCGGTTGCGAGCACCGCCGTGGCGATGACTGCAAAGCAGGCAAGATCCGTGGCGGATGCGGCCGCCGCAGCGCAGGCTGTCTGGGCAGGTTATGGTCCCGGGGCGCGGCGGACGCATCTGATGCGAGTAGCCGAGGCGCTGATGAAGCGGGGCGACGATTTGGTTGCCAGCATGGCAGCGGAAATAGGTGCAACCGAAGCCTGGGCACGCTTCAACATCAAGCTCGCCGCTTCGATGTTCACCGAGGCCGCGTCGTTGACGACACAGATCTCTGGTCAAGTGATCCCGTCTGACCGCCCCGGCTGCTTGTCTCTGACCCTACCGCAACCCGTGGGAGTCGTATTGAGCATCGCGCCCTGGAACGCACCGGTGATCCTCGGCGCCCGCGCCATTGCGACCCCGGTCGCATGCGGCAATGGCGTCGTCTTCAAGGCTTCAGAGATCTGCCCACGGACTCATGAGCTTCTCATCGAAGCCTGCGCTGAAGGCGGGTTGCCGGCGGGTCTCGTGGGCCTGGTCACCCATGCACCTCGGGATGCAGCCGCGGTGGTCGATGCACTGATAGAGCACCCCCAAGTCCGGCGCATCAACTTTACGGGTTCGACATCCATCGGTCGGAAGATTGCGGTGCGGGCTGCCGCTCAACTAAAGCCTGTCTTGTTGGAGCTGGGTGGAAAGGCACCCATGTTGGTCCTGGCGGATGCGGAACTGGACGAGGCGGTAAAGGCCGCCGCTTTCGGTTCGTGCATGAACCAGGGCCAGATCTGCATGTCCACGGAGCGTATCATCGTGATCGACTCCATTGCCGACGAATTCGCGCGGCGATTTCGCGCTAAGGTTCTCTCGATGAAGACCGCGAATCCGCGTGAAGCCGGCGTCGCGATCGGTGCCGTGGTGGATCAACAGAGTGTTGCGCGTGTGATGGAGCTGGTAGCGGATGCGCTGGCGAAGGGCGCGGAACTTCTAACAGGCGGCTCTCCCACAGGCGTTATCGTGCCTCCCCATGTGCTTGATCACGTCACCTGCGCCATGTCGATCTACCACCACGAAAGTTTTGGTCCGGTCGTTGCAATTTTGCGAGCAAAGGATGAGGAGGAGGCCGTGAGGCTGGCCAATGACACCGAGTATGGCTTGACCGCTTCCGTATTCACGCGCGACATCGCATGCGGCCTGAGGATTGCACAGCGCATACAGTCTGGGATGTGCCACATCAACGGCGCGACCGTTGACGATGCGGCTCAAATGCCCTTCGGTGGGACGAAGGGCTCCGGATACGGACGCTTTGGCGGAAGGACGGGCATTGCGGAATTCACCGAGCTTCGCTGGTTGACCATCGAAACCGAGCCGGGCCACTTCCCCATCTGATCTTTATTGGATAATTCGAGGAGCGAACCCATGTCCGACGGTCACGACACCGCGAAATGGCACGCAGAGAATTCAATTGCCTGGTTGCGATTCAATCGCCCCGAGAAGCGCAATTGCATGAACCCAAAGCTGAACCGGCGAATGTTGGAGCTCTTGGACGAAATCGAATATCGCGAAGACGTCGGCGTCCTGGTTCTGACGGGAGAGGCCGACTCCTGGTCTGCAGGCATGGACCTCAAGGAATACTTTCGCGAGAACGAGGAGAAAGGGCTTGGAGCCATTCGACGGGCCCAGCGCGAGGCATATAGCTGGTGGAGGCGCTTGAGGTGGTTTCAAAAACCGACGATCGCCATGGTCAACGGTTGGTGCTTTGGCGGTGGGTATGGGCCGCTCTACGCCTGCGATCTGGCGATCGCGGCGGACGAAGCACAGTTCGCCTTGTCGGAAATAAACTGGGGCATTCTGCCCGGTGGAGGTGCGACTAAAGTGGTCTCGGAGTTGATTCCGATGCGCGATGCCATGTATCACGCGCTGACCGGTGAGCTGATTGACGGCAAGAAGGCGGCACAGTGGCGTTTGGTCAACGAGAGCGTGCCGCGTGCGCACCTCCAAGAGCGCGTCACGCAGCTCGCCAACGTGTTGCTGCAAAAGAATGCCGTTGCGCTCAAGGCGACCAAGGATGCCGGCCGAAGGGTTAGGGAGATGACATACGACAACGCCGAGGACTATCTGATACGCGCGCAGGAAGCCGCGAACTCATTCGACAACCAAGGTCGCAAAGAAGGCATCCATCAATTCATTGACGAGAAAAGCTACAAACCGGGTCTAGGGGCCTATGACAAATCGCGAATGCATCGGCCGTAACACCTATGATCGATTCCGTTGCGACGCATGCCCGAGCACGCCCACACCGGCTGGCATGTGTCGATCTGGAGACCGGCCGTCGCTGGAGCTATGCAGAGCTTGATCGGCACGTTGATCGGACAGCGAGTTGGTTGGGTCAAAAATTCGGAGCGGCCAGCGGGGCGCGGGTGGCCGCGCTCGCCCGCAATTCGGGTGCGCTGCTGGTGTTGCATCTCGCCTCGATTCGCGCCGGGTTGATCTTTACTCCGCTCAATTGGCGCTTGGCAGCCGCCGAGATCGCAAGCCTCCTCGAAGATGCCCAGCCTTCGCTCCTCGTGCACGACCCGGAATTCGGCGTTCCGCAAATCCCCGCGGCGATCCTGACGATGCCAGCTCTCGAGCAGGCCATGCTCGAAGCCCCGCGACGGCCGCCGCAGGGCTCGCGGCGCGCTGCAAGCGAGCCTGCAACGTTGCTCTATACTTCCGGCACCAGTGGCCGCCCTAAGGGCGTCATCGTTACCGAGGAAAATGCGTTCTGGGGTTGCGCGAATTTCGTGTTCGGGAACGATGTCACCATGCGGAGCGTGTTCCTGTGTGATATGCCCATGTTTCACACGGCAGGCCTGTTCGCCGCGGTCCGTTCGCCGCTCCTCGCCGGGGCCGCCGTGTTGATCTCGCGCGGTTTCGATGCCGCGCTCACCTTTGCGCGGCTTGCAGATCGGGCGCTGGGGATTACCCATTACTTCTCGGTCCCTCAAATGGCGCAGCGACTGTGGCAACAGCCTCAATTCGAGCCAGCGATGTTACGAGGCCTGACCGTTTACGCAATGGGGGGTGCGCCCAACCCAGCGGCACAGATCGAGCGGTTTGTGCGCGCCGGGATTCCCATGTCGGATGGATTCGGTATGTCGGAAACGGGTTCCAACTTCGGTATGCCCTTCGAGGATCCGCAGCTGCTGATAGACAAGGCGGGATCGTGTGGCCTGCCATACCTGTGCGTACAAGCACGCATCGTGGACAATTCCGGTCATGACGTGAGCGATGGCGAGCGTGGAGAGCTCTGGTTACGCGGTCCTTGTGTTACGCCAGGCTACTGGAACAATCCGCAACTGACTGCGGAGTCGTTTTCAGACGGTTGGTTCAAGACGGGCGATGCGGCCGTGCGCGATTCCGACGGCTTCTACTATCTAATTGATCGTACGAAGGATATGTTCATCTCAGGGGGCGAGAACGTTTATCCGGCGGAGGTCGAGGCGGTGGTTGCCCAACTAGCACACGTCTCCGAAGTGGCCGTCGTCGGGGTTCCCGATCCCCAATGGGGCGAAGTCGGTCGCGCCTACATCGTGGTCGCCCCCGGAAGAGCGCTCACGTCCCAAGAGGTTCTGGAGCACTGCCGTACCCGGTTGGCTCGCTTCAAGTTGCCTGCAACGGTGGTGTTCACGGACAGTATTCCACGGACCGCCTCAGGCAAGGTGCAGAAGGCGGTGCTCAGGGCTCGCGCCCGCGAAGAACTTCTGCGCGCGTAAAGGAGTCGTCCAATGCAAAAACGGCGATTTGTCGACATCTCGATGCCCATCAGCGCGCAGATCGTGACGGATCCGCAGCCGCTGCGGCCGAAGATCCGTTACTCCTCGCACAAGGAGGAGCTGCAACACATGCTGGACTTCTTTCCAGGTCTCAAGGCGGACGACTTGCCGGACGGAGAGGCTTGGGCGGTCGAGGAGGTTCAATTGTCCACGCATAGTGGCAGCCACATGGATGCCCCCTGGCACTATCACTCGACCACCCATCATGGTGCGCGGCGCTCACCCACGATAGATGAGGCGCCACTGGATCTGTTTATGCGGCCTGGCGCGAAGTTGGATTTTCGAAAGTTCCCGGACGGTTATGTCGCCACCCGCGCAGACGTGCAATCCGAGCTGGCCCGAATCGGCCATCAATTGCAGCCCTTTGACATCGTGTTGGTAAACACCGCTGCGGCGGCTGCCTATGGTGGACCGGGGTACATCGACAAGGGGTGCGGTATTGGGCGCGAGGCCACTCTGTTTCTGTGTGAGAACGGCGTCCAAGTGGTCGGTACCGATGCCTGGTCCTGGGATGCGCCTTTCAGCCATACAGCCAAGAAGTTCGCCTCAGAACGCGACCCCTCGATTATCTGGGAAGGGCACAAGGCGGGACGGGAGATGCCGTACTATCAAATGGAAAAGCTCCAGAATCTTGAAGCCCTGCCGCCGCAGGGTTTCACGGTTATTTGCTTCCCAGTCAAGATCGAGCGGGCGGGAGCCGGCTGGGTTCGCGCCGTTGCGCTGGTTGATGAATGAACAACGCGGCGTCGGAATTCACTTCAGGCTGGCGAATCGTTGCGGGTAGCCTGCTGGGGATCTCCCTGGGTGTCAGTTCGCTATATTTCTATTCTCTGGGTATCTTCATGAAGCCGATGGCCGCGGAATTCGGTTGGGGTAGGGGCGCGGCGTCCCTGGGTGCCTTCGTCGGGACAGCGGGTGCAGCGCTGACGGCGATTCCGATCGGCCGTCTAGTGGATCGGGTTGGAAGTGTCCGCGTGGCCATCGGCTCGCTCCTGGTGTTGGCGCTGTGCTTGGTGGCGCTCGGTGCGTTGACGAGCAATCTGGCGACCTTTCTCGCGATTACGGCGCTCCTCTCGTTGCTCTCGGCCGGATCTACGCCGCTGCCTTACACGCGATTGATAGTCGGGGCATTCCGGCAACACCGGGGAATGGCTCTCGGCCTGACCTTGGCCGGCACGGGTGTAGGGGCGCTCGGGATACCGGTGCTACTCACACCCTATGTCAGTCACCATGGTTGGCGCAGCGGCTATTTCGGATTGGCAGCAGTGATCGTCATCCTCGTTCCGCTGACGGCGTGGTTGATTTCGTCTGCGAAGGAAGGAGGCGTCGCGCGGCGTCCTGCCACGTCCCACTTGCGACTGGCGCGCAGCGAGAGCTTTCGTATGCTCGCGCTAATCTTTTTCCTCGTATCCATGGCGATTCTGGGTGGTGTCGTGCACTTTGTGCCCATGTTGACCGACTGGGGCCTATCGCCCGAGGAGGCCGGCGGGGTCGCCGGGTTGATCGGTGTCACAACAATCGGGGGTCGCCTTCTCACTGGCGCGCTTCTCGATCGAGTGCCCGCGCTGGCCGTCACCCGGGCTGTATTCCTGATCGTGGCGTGCGGATTCGTTATTCTCGTTTTCGGTGGGCACACCTTTGCCGTCTTGGGTGCGCTGGTATTGGGATTGGCGATCGGCGCCGAGATTGACCTCATTGCTTTTCTCGTTGGGCTTTACTTCCCTCCGACACAGTATGGACAGACATACGGCGCGATTTATGCGGTGTTCCTGACAGGCGGGGCAATCGGTCCCGCACTCTTTGGATATCTGCAGGAAATGACTGGGGACTACCGGATGTCGCTTCTAAGCGGTGCCGGCCTTCTATGCGTGGCTGCCGGACTGACTTTGAGGCTCGTGCGCAACGCTGAGCAGACCGCGTAGCACAAGCGGCGATAGGCTAGACCCCGATGCATACCTAGCTATTACGAGCTCTGACCGCCGGAGGTTGCCATGCTCGAGCTTTATCACGCCCTCTATTCGACATGCTCACAGAAGGTGCGCATGGCTCTCGCTGAGAAACAGCTCGAGTGGCAGAGTCGTGAGGTTAGACTGGATCGAGGCGAGCATCTGGAGCCGGCGTATTTGGCAATCCGAACGGTGTAGTCCCAACGCTTGTGCATGACGGCAAGCGGATCGTGGATTCTTCGGTGATCAATGAATATCTTGAAGGATCTTGAAGATGTGTTTCGCGAACGTCCGCTGCGCCCATCCGATTCCTCATGCAGATCGCCCGACGGGTGGCCGGACTGGGCTGGCATGTCGTCATTTATTTTGAGGCAGCGGAGCTGCCGGAGCTGTATGACTTTTTCGCATCCCTGCCCACGACCGTTGTCGTAGATCACATGGGGCGGCCCGATGTCACGCAGCCCGTGGATGGCGCAGAATTTGAGCTGTTTATGTAGCTCATGTGTGAGAACCCTAACGTCTGGTCCAAGGTGAGCTGCCCTGATCGTCTGTCCAGGACCGGCGCCCCCGGATACGACGACGTCGTGCCGTTCGCAAAGCGCCTCGTCAAGACGTTCCCGGACCGGGTGCTGTGGGGAACCGACTGGCCCCATCCGAACATGAAGACACACATGCCGGACGACGGAGCGCTTGTGGACTTTGTACCCCGCATCGCGAGGACCGCCGCTCTGCAGAAGCAACTTCTGGTGGACAACCCGGTGCGCCTGTACTGGAGCCACTGAGATGGCCCTCGACAAGTCCTACAGTGATATCCCCGGCACCACCATCTTCGATGCCGACCAAGCTCGCAAGGGCTATCACCTGAACCAGTTCTGCGTGTCGCTGATGAAGCCGGCCAACCGCGCGCGCTTCAAAACCGACGAGCGCGTCTATCTGGATGGATGGCCGATGAGCGAGGACCAGAGACAGGCGGTGCTCGCCCGCGACTACAATCGAATGATCGCTTTGGGCGGCAACATCTACTTCCTCGCCAAGATCTTCTCCTCCGATGGGAAGAGCTTCCAGTATGCCGCGGCGCTCATGACGGGCACGACGCAGGAGGCGTATGTGCAGATGATGCTGGAGGGAGGCCGCTCACCGGATAGCAATCGCTCGGCCAAGGAGAAGAAGTGATGGCGAAGATCACCGCGGGGATAGCCACTTCCCATGTGCCAGCCATCGGCGCCGCACTCGACAATGGAAAATCGGGCGAACCCTACTGGGCGCCACTGTTTGAAGGCTACCGATTCTCGAAGCACTGGATAGCCGATCACAAACCCGATGTCGTGCTCCTTGTGTACAACGATCACGCGTCGGCTTTCAGCCTAGATATCGTGCCCACGTTTGCAATCGGGTGCGCGGAGAGCTATCCACCGGCCGACGAAGGCTGGGGCCCGCGGCCCGTGCCTGTAGTCGAAGGTCATCCGGAGCTGGCAGCGTATATTGCGCACTCCGTGATCCAGCAGGATTGTGATCTCACGATCATCAATCGGATGGCAGTCGATCACGGCCTGACCGTGCCGTTGTCACTGCTGTTTGGACAGCCGACGGCATGGCCGGTGCGTGTCATTCCGGTCGCCGTCAACGTGGTTCTGTATCCGCCGCCATCCGGACGCCGATGCTATGAGTTCGGCAAGGCGATCCGCCGCGCGGTCGAATCCTTCGACACCGATCTCGACGTACAGGTCTGGGGCACCGGTGGGATGAGTCATCAACTGCAGGGACCTCGCGCGGGCCTGGTCAACAAGGCTTGGGACAACCTGTTCCTGGATCGCGTGGTCGAAGACCCGGACAACCTGTCACGCGTGCCGCACATCGAGTACCTGCGGGAAGCCGGCTCGGAGGGCATCGAGCTCGTGATGTGGCTGATCATGCGCGGGGCCTTGAACGATAAGGTGAGGCTGGTGCACCGCTTCTATCACGTCCCCGCCTCGAACACGGCCGTCGGTCATCTGATCCTGGAGAACTCAGTATGAAGCTCGTTCTGGCCGGTGCCGGTGCATTTGGCATCAAACATCTCGATGCGATCAAGACGATGGGCGGAATCGACGTCGTATCCCTGGTGGGGCGCCAGCTCGAACCGACCCGGGACGTCGCGAAAAGCTACGGTATCGGACACGTGACGACCGACCTCGCTGAGGCGCTAGCACAGCCAGGAGTCGAGGCAGCCATTCTCTGCACGCCCACGCAACTGCATGCGGCACAGGCTGTTCAGTGCCTGAACGCCGGCAAGCACGTGCAGGTCGAAATCCCCCTTGCGGACCGCTGGGCAGATGCCGAAGCGGTAGCCGCATTGCAGAAGAAGACCCGACTGATCTGCATGGTGGAACACACGCGACGCTTCAACCCGTCCCATCAGTGGATTCATCAACGTGCACAGCGCAAAGAATTGCACATTCAGCAGATGGAAGATGGATGTGCAGACCTATTTCTTTCGCCGCACGAACATGAACGCGCTTGGGCAGCCGCGCTCATGGACCGACCACCTGCTCTGGCACCATGCGGCGCACACTGTGGATCTGTTTGCCTATCAAAGCGGCTCGCCAGTTTCGATTGCTCATGCGATACAGGGGCCCAAGCACCCGACGCTTGGAATCGCGATGGACATGTCGATTCAGCTGAAGAGTGCCAACGGAGCCATTTGCACGCTGTCCCTGTCGTTCAACAACGACGGGCCGCTGGGTACTTTTTTTCGCTACATCTGCGACAACGGAACCTACATTGCGCGCTATGACGACCTGGTCGATGGCAAGGATCAGAAGATCGACGTATCGAAACTGGACGTCTCCATGAACGGCATCGAGTTGCAGGATCGGGAATTCTTCTCGGCCATTACCGAACAGCGCGAACCCAACGCGAGTGTGGCCCAGGTCCTGCCTTGCTATCGGACGCTGCATGAACTTGAACAGAGTCTGATAAAGCAGGCCTGAGTGATCTCCCCAGGGCCGGCCCAGCACGTATCGGGCCGTATCACCGCAGCAAGCAGGTCGTGAGGGTACCTCCGGGCTTTGGTGCATTAACGGCAAAACCTAGAATCAGACCTCTTGAAGCAGAGGTCTCGGATGCCGCGTGCCGCGCCGCGCGACCCTATCTATCGTGGTCGCCGTTTCTCTGCCGATGTCATCGAGCTGTGCGTTCGGTGGTACATCACGTACCGCCTCAGCTATCGCGATCTCTCCGCCATGATAGCCGAGCGCGGCGTCGCCGTAACGCACACATCGATCATGCGCTGGGTACTGCGGTATGTCCCCGAATATGAGAAGCGATGGGCTCGATTCGCCCGACCGGTTGGGCGCTCCTGGCGAATGGACGAAACTGCCGTGTCGATTCGGGGCGAGCCACACTACCTGTACCGGGCGGTCGACGGAGACGGCAAATCGGTCCATTCACTACTGTGCAGCGAACGAACCACGGAATCGGCGCAGGCGTTCCTAAGAAAAGCGGTTGCGCGGCAGGGAGCAGCGTGGCCGAGCACCATCAACCTGGATGGGTATACGGCCAGTCACCGCGCCCTGCGACTGCTTCGGCAGGAAGACGATCGCTGGCGCGGTGTAGCGGTTCGTGACTGCCGCTACCTCAACAACATCGTCGAGCAGGACCATCGGGCGATCAAGCGACGATGTGCGTCGATGCTCGCATCGGGCGATCAAGCGACGATGTGCGTCGATGCTCGCGTTCAAGTCTTTCAACACCGCGGCGGTGACTCTCTCGGGTATTGAGCTCGCCCATCGAATCCGCAAGCAGCAGTTCTGGGTGGGTTCGAGAGACTCGGCATCTTCCGGAACGCAGTCCTCGATGAAGCAGCTTTGGGCTCGAGCTCTCGGAGCCGAGCCAGCGAGCGTCGGCGGCGAAACAGGTCTCACTCCGTCAATGCACCAGAACTCAAAGACGCATAGGCACCGGTTCCCGCGCGTTCGATGGAACACACCACGACGGTACCCAAGAAAGGTTTTCTCCGGTGGTGGCCTCTACATGTACTTGATGCCGAGCGGTGGGAGGTACTGGCGCTACAAGTATCGCTACGGTGGCAAGGAGAAGACGCTCTCGCTGGGTATCTATCCAGATGTGACCGCTGAGGTTGCGAGAGCGAGACACCTCCTGGCGCGGCAGCTGCTAGCGGCGGGTGTGGATCCCGCACTGCGAAAAGCTCAGGTGCGGAGTTGCTCGATCGCCGAGCACGAGGAAAGTCCTCCGCGAACGGCCGTTCTCGGGCGGCTCGAATGAGTGGTCTTGACCCGGGGACTAAACCGCTCGCGCGGTAGGTAGGAGTGGCTTCGATCAGGCTGGTTGGTTGAGCTGAGTTCTGTGGCTCCGTTTCGTATGTTGCGAGCCGAGACGATCCGTCTCGTGTTCCAACCGGAGCCTCAGTCATGAACACCACTACTCAGGGGATTTCACCACTACGCCAGCGCATGATCGAGGAGATGTGCATGCGCCAGCTCGCGCCCAAGACTCGCGAGGCCTACATTCGTGCGGTGCAGAACTTCACTCGGTACCTACGCCGTTCGCCCGATACTGCGACTGCCGAGGAACTGCGTGGCTACCAGCTGCACTGCGTGAAGCAGGGGGTCTCAGCGATTACCCTGAACGCCACGATCACGGGTTTGAAGTTCTTCTTCGAGGCCACCCTTGCTCAAGGAGCCGTGATGGCCAAGATGCACCCCGTGCGGGTGAGGCGCACCTTGCCGATCATTTTAAGTCGCGAGGAGGTGAGCCGCCTGATCGAGGCGGCCAAGACCCTCAAGCATCGCACGGCATTGTCGGTGGCCTATGGTGCAGGATTGCGCGTCAGCGAGGTGACTGCCCTTAAAGTCGGTGATATTGACAGCCAGCGCATGTTCTTGCGTGTCGAGCAGGGCAAGGGTCACAAGGATCGCTACGCACTGCTGCCTCCGATCCTGCTGGAACGGCCGCGGATCTGGTGGCGCCATGCCCATGCCGAGGGGAAGATCCTCCCGGGCGGTTATCTGTTCCCGGGCCTGGATCCCATGGACTCCATGAGTACGCGGCAACTGAACCGCGCCGTGCACGAGGCGGCCGCTGCCGCGCACATCGACAAGCGGGTGTCCATGCACTCACTGCGTCACGCCTTTGCCACTCACCTACTCGAGCAGGGAGAGAACATCCGCACCATCCAAGTGCTGCTCGGTCACAAGAAGTTGGACTATCTCCCGCGCCGGACTATGTCCCGACCCGTAGTGGTACCGCTTGCCAAGGGCGAAAACGGGCATGCGAGCGGGACATAGGCCGTATTGTCAGAGGCTATTGAGGAATGAGAGCAGCTTGTCGTCTGGTCGATAGCGTCCCGGCTTGCCGTTGGGAGGCACAACGGTATCGAGGACCCGTTGCTTCAACTCGAGGTCGGCATCCAAGTAGATCTGGGTCGTCTCGATCGACTCATGGCCGAGCCATAGTGCAATCACGGACCGGTCGATCCCCTGTTGGAGCAAGTCCATCGCGGCCGCGTGCCGCAGCACGTGGGGGCTCACGCGTTTGGTGCCCAACGACGGGCAGGTACGAGTCGCTACAGCGACATGCTTGGCTACCAGATAGTGCACACCGTGTGCGCTCAGGCGACCGCCACGGGCGTTCGGGAACATTGGCTGGTCCGACTGTCTGGGAGGTTCTCTGAGCCACGCGACGAGCACGGAGCGAGTGTTCTTGCTCAGCGGCGTGCACCGTTCTTTGCGTCCCTTACCGATCACACGGACATGCGCGCCGGTCTCCAGATGCAGATCCTGGCGGCGAAGGCCCGTCAGCTCCGCCAGCCGTAGCCCAGTCTGTACGGCGAGCAGAATGAGCGCGTGATCGCGCCGCCCCGACCAGGTTCGCTGATCGGGCGCCGCGAGTAGTGCATCGACTTCGGGTCGGTTGAGGAACGGCACCAGCTTCCGGGCAAATCGCTTGGGCGGGACGGCCAGCACGCGCTGGATCTGCGCTGCATGGGCAGGGGCTTCGAACGCCACGTAGCGGAAGAACGAGTGGATGGCGGTCAGGCGAAGGTTGCGGGTTCTTGGGGTGACTTTGCGAACCTTCTCTAGCTCGTCGAGGAAATCGACCACGATGGACGCGTCGATGTCTTCGAGCGAGAGTGTGCTGGGCGCCTTGCGAAGACGCTTCTGCACAAACTTCAACAGCAGCCGAAACGTGTCGCGGTAGGAGGCAATCGTATGAGCACTCGCCTGGCGCTGCTGCATCAAGCGCTGGGTGAAGTAGCGCTCCAACAGAATGGGGAAGGTCGGTGTGCTCACGATGACTCTCCCCATCGGCGCTCGAGCCGCCTCATTGCCTGTGCCATCAGCTCCGGGGAGTTGCTCAGATACCAATAGGTGCCGGCGACATAGACATGCCCGAGATAGGTCGAGAGCTCTGGCAGCCGCGGTGCTGGATCCTCACCCGACTCGTACCAGCGGGTAAGTACCTGAACGGCAAAACGATGCCGGAAATCGTGCAGCCGAGGGCCCTTGCGACTCCCAAGCGCTCGCAGGCCCGTTTGCCGGACAGCGCGTAGAAGGCCCGACGAACGCGCCCGCCATCCAGTCGTGTTCCACGGTTGGAGACGAACACGAAATCCGAACGGCGGGGGCCGAGGAGCTGTTGGCGTCGCTGCAGATAATCGACGAGTACGGTGCGTGTGGTGGGATGCAGAGGCACTAGCCGGGAGCGTCCGAACTTGGCGGACCGGATCGTGAGAACGCCCTGATCGAGATCGACATCCTCGAGCTTCAGATCGAGCGCTTCGGAGCAGCGTAAGCCCGTGACGCTGAGTAAACCGAGGAAGCAATGAAAGACCCAGGGTCGCAACGGTGTCGAGGGCCATGCCGTCGGCAGATGCAGCGCGGCCGCCAGCAAATCCTTCACCTCCTGCTCGCTGTAGAGATAAGGCCGGGCCCGGGTCGATCGGGACGGACAGAGCTGCCATGGGGGCACCTCGGTTAGCGGATCGGTGGCGCTGCGATGGCGGGCGAAACCGCGTATGAAGCACAATCGGCGCGCGCGCTCTGGCGGCTGCACCGTCTTCGCCTGCTGTACCCACTCCAGAGCGAGCTGTGTCGTGATGTGTGGCGCGTGGCGTTCTTCCATGAACGCGACAAACCGCCCGAGCAGGGTAGCAGCCTCCCGAAGCTTGAAACCGAGACTGCGGCGCAGAGTGACGTACTCCTGTAGAGCCTCGCGCAAGGTGTTCATCGCGCACCTCCTGGCCACGGCAGGGCGAGCGACCGCAAAGCGGAGATATCGACTCGAGCATAGATCGAGGTGGTCTGCGGGCTGCGATGACGAAGAACTTCCCCGATCTCCTCCAACGAGGCACCGTGCTGCAGCATGTTCACTGCCAGGGCATGCCGAAACTGGTGCGAGCCGCGATGCGGTGCATCGACTCTGGCTCGTTCCAATGCGGAGCGCACGATCGATCCAACCACGTCCGAACCGACGATCAAGCCGCGGATGGGCGCTTGCGATCGCAGGAACACGTGCCGATCGTGACTTGCGGGCCGTCCCTTCTGTAGATAGGCGGCCATGGCCGCCCCGACTTCGGTCGGCAACGGCAAAAGTTGCTCACGACCTCCCTTACCCCGCAAACGGATGTGGCCACGGTGCCAGTCCAGATCGCCGAGTTGCAGCGCGACGATCTCGTGAGCGCGAAGACCCAATCGTGCAAGAAGGAGCAGCACGGCGCGATCGCGTAGCCCGACGTGAGTCCTGAGATCGCAGCTGTCGATCGCAAGCCGCGCGTGCTCCGGAGATATCGCCTTGGGCAAGGCAGGTGTCGTGCTCCAGGCCGACACGGACGGGACTGCAGCGGCGAGCGCGGCCGGCACCTCGCCTCGAAACTGCGCATAACGCAAGAGCGAGCGTAGAGCGTTTGTGACACACTTCAGTGCCGGAGCGTGCAGTCGCTGACTCTCACGTTTTACGAACGCGATCGCATCGGCGGCGCGCAGCAGGCGTAGATCGACTGCACCGCGGCCAAAGCGATGGTGAAGAAACTGCCGTGCGACCCAGCAGTAGCGCTCGATCGTTGTGCCTGCGAGCCCTTGCTGATCCTGAAGATACTGTGCGAAGTGAGCGACCAGATCGTCAGCCGCCGTAGTCACAACACGGGCGGGGAGACACACACCTCGAGCGCGCAAGAACTCGAGCACCTGTGTAACCGCCTTCCGTTCGATCTGTCGAGTTGCGAGACGAATGCGTCCATGTCGCTGACGACAGCGGTTCTGATACCGCTCGATCTGCGCTTCTCCCAGATCGGGCAACACCACCCGGCGCTTTGTAAGCCAGCGGTCTAAGGCCAGCCCGTGCCGCGCCTTGATGTAAATGACGCTCGCTCGGTACTGCTGCTCGATCAATGAGGCGATAAAGGGATCAAGATGACTCGCCAGCGGCCCACTGGCACGGCGGACGAGTGCTCTGGCGCTCTCATGAGTTGGCTTCTTCATCGGTATGCTCCCCTCGCGGGCGAAAGTGCCCGGCAGGGAGCATGGCTATGTCCCGCTCTGCAAGCAGCATTAGGCTCTCCGAGCCGCCTGATCGCGGTTCAACAGGACATAGTCCGGCGCGGGAGATAGTCCAAC
>WNFO01001970.1_pt1 | contig 17551 bp, 14 predicted proteins | sample 5400251 | NCBI WGS metagenome assembly WNFO01 (sample SAMN13153354, study PRJNA577476) | soil metagenome | isolation source: 100 cm saprolite under Madrone tree | place: USA:California | collected 2016-06-14
TCTTTGCTTCGGCGGCCATCTCCAGGAAGCCGTTTAGTTCTTCGTCCAGCTCCCGGCTGACGTGCTCTTTTCGGAACAGCGCTCGGAGTCCGCCCGCCATGCTTCGCAGCAATGACATGGTTCGCTTACGACGCCTCCAGGATTCTGGCGATGGCCGCCACTTGCCTTCCCCATTCTCGTGTTTCGCTGTTGAGCCTTTTTCGTCCCTGGTCTGTTAGGACGTAGTACTTGGCGCGCCGGCTATTCTCGGTGGCTTTCCATCCCATATCCGTGCATGGGTTCGAGCGCCAGCGTTTTCAGGATGAGCATGTCCAGAGTTCCCTGGACGAGATCACTCGGCTTGTCCGCCATAGACGCATTCCCCTTGAGGTTCAGGAGGAAGAATACATCTCTCCTACTGATTGTCAAGAGGAGAACCGCGATAGTCTTCACTTCGGGAGGCAGTAAACCAAGGAGATGGGATGGGTATTCGGACGCGGCACGACAACTGGTTTAAGCCGTAGTTTCATTCATAGCGGAGGGCAACCGTGGGGTCCACGCGCATCGCTCGCCGGGCCGGGATGTAACACGCCAACAGCGCAGCCGCGATGACCAGCAATGGGGTAATTATCAGAACCGGTAAACTGCGAAGCCAAGAACCTTGATGTGCGCCGGCGAGCATGCGAGGAATAGGCAGCGCCAAAAGGAATCCCAATGCAGTCCCTATGGCGGTAAGAAGTATCCCACCTCCGACCACCAATCTGAACACACTTCCTTTCTCCGCTCCGAGCGCCATCCGCAATCCGATCTCGTGAGTTCGTTGCGCCACAATATGCGAAACCACGCCGTAGATTCCCATAGTCGCGAGGCACAGGGCCAGGGTCGTAAACGTGCCGAGAAGTCCTCCGAGCAGGCGATCACCTGCGCCCTTTCCATCGAGCACTTGTCTCATTGTCTTGATGTTGCCAATCGGCTGATCCTTATCAACAGCCCAGATGGACTCCCGAACCGTAGGCGTGAGAGTGGCGGGATCCCCGCCGCGAATCACCATGACCATTCTGCGCAGAGGGCTTTGGAGGAAGGGTATATACATTTGGGCAATGTCGTCGCTTTGTCCTACGCGGTCGATGACGTCTCCCACAACTCCGACGATCTCGCGCGAATCTGGCAGGCCGGCCAAATCTGGGTACGTGCTTACAAACGTGCCGATCGGGTCCGTCTTAGGAAAGAACCGTTTCACAAAAGTCTGATTGACGATGACTACTTTTGCGGCACCGGCAGCATCAGAAAGTAAGAATTGTCGCCCCCTGAATAGGGGAATCCTCATCACCTGGAAGTAATCCGGCGAAACGATGTAGCTCGCCGCGAGCGGTCGATCCTCCGGTTCAGGCACGGGCCGGTCTGCAACGTCGAAGGGAAGTCGGGGTGGAAAGGACTCCGGAAGTTGTCTTGTCACACCCGCAAACTGCACTCCAGGCAAACCCTGAATTCGTCCCACAACATCCTTGAAAAACTCAGCCTGCTTAGCGGGGTCAGCATACTTCGACGCTGAAAGAGACAAATCGATGGTGAGCACTTGTTGTGGATCAAATCCCAGTCGAGTCCGCGCCTCCCTGATCACGAGTTGCACTGATTCCCCCGTGCTGACCATCAGCACCATCGCTAATGCGACCTGACCAATAAGAATCGCGCTTCGTATCCTGGTTCGCCTCGCACCTGGCGATGCGGTTCGGGCACCCTCTTTCAGCCCCGTGTGGAGATCAGGGGTCGAGCTCTGAAGGGCGGGCATCAACGCGAACAACAGTACTGTAAGACAGGTGACTGCAATCGTGAAAAGCAAGACGGTGCCGTTGACTTCGATTTTTCCCGCAAACCATGTCGTCCGAGGCTCGAAGTTCAAACTAGCTCGGAGAAATTTCAGAACTACGACTGCCAGGAGCATGCCGAAGATGCCGCCGAGCAGCGCGAGGAGAAACCCTTCCCCGAGCAACTGCTGCATTAACCGCCAGCGGCTGGCTCCCAGAGCCGCACGAACCGCGAATTCGTTTTGGCGAGCCGCCGAGCGCGCTAAGAATAATCCGGCGACGTTGGCGCACGCTATCAGTAGGACAAATCCAACAACGCCCATTAGAAACAAGACCGCTGTACGAACGTTCGGTTCCACCAGTATTTCCCTGAGGCCCACGAATCTTGGAGTCCAGCCCTTATCAGCCAGACTGTTTTGTTCAAAACGCTGAAGGATCGTGGCCGCCTGGGCCTGGGCCTCATGGAGGCTTGTGCCATTCATGAGTCGCGCCAAAACATTCAGATTCCGAACATGCCGCTGGTCCTGAAGAAGGGACCGCGTAACAAACGACTCCGGAATCCACACTGCGCACGGCAGAAAGCTGTACTTGAATTCTGCGGGCATCACTCCGATCACTGTGTAGGTCTGCTGGGCAAGAGTGAGGGGCGTGCCGATGATTCCGGGATCGCCGCCGAACCGCCCCTGCCAAAGGTCGTAGCCGATGACAGCGTCAGACTTCTGGTTTGCCACATTCTCACCCGTTGTGAAGGTGCGACCCACGCGTGCGGGGACTCCGAGAAGCTCAAAGTAGTTGGGCGTCGCTTGGGCGGTGGTGATGAGTTCAGGCTGGCCTTGTCCGGTCATCACCAGGTCTTCGTAGGAAGCGGCCGCTATTTCCGTGAAGAAGTGTCCTTGTTCACGCAATGCGGAGAATTCCGACGCGGAAACGGGGTTCCTATCCGAGCCTTTTTCAGGATTCGCCAATGTGATTACAACTATGTGTTCCGGGTCCTTGACTGGGGGATCGCGCAGCAAAATGCCGCTCACCATACTGAAAATTGCAGAATTCAAGCCTATTCCCAAGCAGAGTGTAATGATTACGGTAAGACTGAAGGCAGGAGTTTTCCGCAAGGCACGCGAGCCATAGCGAAGATCCGCGACAAAGTTCTCGATGGAGGGCCAGCGCCAGACCTCCCGGCCGTCCTCTTCGCTCAGAGTTACATTGCCAAATTCGCGGCGAGCGGCGTACGCCGCCTCTTTCCTAGACATCCCGCCTGCAACCAGCTCCTCGCTCTTTTCTTGGAGATGTTCCCGAATCTCCTCTGAAAGATCGCCATAGAGACGACGACGCAAGAACAGTCGTTTGACCCAATTCATGAATTCACCCGCCGCTAGGACACGCGTAATCGCTTCAAGCATCCTCTCAAATCGTGACACTCATGCTCCAGATGCTTCGTTCTCTTTGCCGTCAGTTTATAAATCCGCACGCCACGATTCGTGGGCGAGATGCTCCATTCGGGCTTGACCAAGTCCGCCTTGAGTAGCCGCTGGAGTGTCGGATACCGCGAGCTTTCTTCAATCTGGAGCAAATTGTTTGACGTTCGCTTGATTTGCTGCGCGAGGACGTAGCCGTGAAGGGGCTGCCTCTTCAACGTGCGGAGAATCGTCATCTCCAACGCGCTAAGGAAGAGGTCTCGCTGCTCGCGGGTTCTCATGGATGGGAGGTGCTCTCCAGGGTTCACTCAGCTACTTTTAGTCTAGGCCTAGACAAAAATGGTATGGATGCGCTGGCTTGAAGTCAAGTGGGGAAAACGGGCTTCTCCTCAGCCAGGCACAGATTCTGAACCACTTGGCATCTGCACGAGGGAACCCAAGGGAACACTAAGCCTGGCTTGATGGGCCGGTCGGCTTGTTTGGATGGCACTGACCGTCAGGCCAGTAGACTCCACGCAAATGATCCGTATAGCTTAATACCTAGTCGACATCCAGCACCCGAGGACCTCCATGAACCTCAGATGTGCACCGGAGAGAACCAAGGGCACAGTAGAGCTCGATCCTATAGTTGAGTTTAGTCAAGGCGTCGAGCTGCTCAAGAACGAATGTGCACAAAAGGCCCTGGTGAGATTGCGACGTGCATTCGAATGCAAAAACCATAGCCCTTACTACGTCTCGCTTCACGGATTGGCGCTTGCACGTGTGCAAGGGAGCTGGGATCAAGCCTCGGAGCTTTGCGGAATAGCGGTACAACTAAAACCTACCGAGATCCAGTCCTACCTGAATCTGGGAGAGGTGTATGCACCCGCAGGGCTGCGCGAGAAGGCTTCGGACAAGCGGGACGACGCCTTGGAATTATTCGGCGAAGATGCACGACTAATGCGGGTCCGCAGCAAAGTACAGAACCGCCGTACTACTCCATTGCCTTTCTTCTGGCGCGAGCATTTCTTGAGTCGTGAACTCGGCAAATGGCCGCACCGCATAGTGAAAGGTCTGCGCAAGTGAGAGCGTTTCGGTTTACAGGGTTCACCTCAAACTGTTTTTCGGACGAAATGTGGATTGTGAATACCCGTGGCAAAACAAATGCAGTACCGGTTATCCAGAAGTGGTTGATTTAAAAAAGAGGTGTTGAATGAAAACGCAGAGAAAAGCAGCGGCTACATTGTCTGTTCTGTTGTTCGTCTTGGCGGTCGTGAGTTTTGAGAGCACGTTCGCGGCAAAGCCCGTGTTGCCGCAGAACCAACAAGTCGTGGTTCGTTTCGAATGTGACGCGCTGGCCTCCAGCGTGGGTCCCCTTGACGGCAGTGTGGGAGCTCCCGCGTTGCCGCCCTCTACACCTTGTGCTCAGGTGATAGCAAATTTCCTAGACACGGGCTTCCGGCAGGTGTCAGCGGAGGAGTCTTCTGCAAGCGGGAGTTTTGTGTTTGGCGAAACTTATACGTTGATAGCGGCTGGGGGAGTGGTGGCGTCAAAGTCTGGGCATGATGTTCTGCGCTTGGTTTGCCAGGGAAATCTCTTGAGCGTACAAGATGGCAGTGCAGGAGCCCCCTTGATAGCAGCCAGCACTTGTTCTCAAGCGTTGGCAGATGCCCTGAATCAGCAGTTCAGGTTATCGTCCACAGAAGGCTTAGTCGTATTACTCCCGTTCTATGCCGCCTACACTCTGGTTCGGTCACACGAGAGGTAGCCAAGGTTGATGAACTCGGAAAGGCGCCTGGAGAGGATTCGCTGGCCAGATCAGGTGTCCGAACAGGTCTCCAGACCACTCGCACGTGCATCATAACTAGGAAGAGAGGAGCGAGTGTCGCGTTAGGTCGCCGGTTGAACCAGGTTGATGAGGTTGCCGCAGTTATCCTCAAACAGTACTGCGGTGATGGGCCCCATACTCTTTGGTTCGCCGCGGAAGCTGACACCAAGAGCCTTTAGACGCCGGTACTCAGAGTCAATGTCGTTGGTGAGGAAGGCAGTGGCCGGAATGCCTGCGGCAAACAGGGCCTTTTGATAAGTCTGGGCAGGCGCGAAACCCAGAGGCTCCAGCACTAGTTCGACGCCTTCCGCGCCCTCCGGCGAAGATACGGTCAACCAACGGAATGGCCCCATCGGTATGTCCTTGTTCTTCACGAACCCCAAGATGGTTGTGTAGAAGCGGAGAGCGTTCTCTTGGTTGTCAACCATTACGGTGGCTAGCCGGATCTGCATGGGAGTCTCCTGTTTGTTGTCCTCTGTGGCGATCCTGTCTCAGAAGCACAGCATTCTAACCGGATTTTTCGAGTTGCACCTCGGGTTCGCGCAATGTGGGCTTTCCTGACGGGCTAACTCCCGACTTGTTTAGATACGAAGTCCTCTGACTGAAGGAGTGAATCACTCGTCGATTGAGAGCGTCAATCACCCAATTCGATAAGAAATCGGTTGCTACCCGCCCCGGCTCAGGGGCGGTATCGATTCCTTCTTTTTGTTCTTCCGAGTCGTCATTCTCATGCGGAAGTGCCACAATATTCATAAATAAAACGGATTAGGAACTTGCCCAAGCTTAGCCAGACACGCCGCATCCAACTTGCATGCGTTCTTTGAGTTTTCTTCGCGCACCAACCTAATATGTGCAGCACTGTGCAGCACATGCTAGGGTCCGACTCGCTCATTGGCAGAACTTTTTCGCACTACCGCATCCTCGAAAGCCTCGGCAATGGTGGCATGGGCGTTGTCTACAAAGCCAAAGATACCCGCATGCACCGCTTTGTTGCCATCACGTTTCTTCCTGAAGATCTCGCTAACAACCCGTCAACCCTCGAGCGTTTTCACCGCGAAGCCACTGCCGCTTCCGCAGCGGGGGGCCTGCCCGACCTACGAGGTTCTCGACTGGGTCGGCGCAGGAGAGAGAAGTCCGCTCGCCTCCCCAAGTCATCTGCTTCCACTTCTTAGCGCTCACACTTTAATTCCCCCAGTTGGGTACGTCGCCAGTAGGCTCTTCCAATTTGAAACAACAACTCGACAAAGGGAAGGCTTTGTGCAAGATTCCGTCTATTCCGAAGCCGCAAGAGTGGATCGGTCGGGGGACGATGAGCTAGATGATGGGCTGGATCAAGACCGGAGATGAAATGAAAATGAAGTGGTTATCGGCATTAGCATTGGTGGGATTGCTGCTTGCAGGGTTCGGTGCACCGAACGCAACGAGCAATCCTGCGGCGGTGGCTGCCAAGGATATTCCCGTCGGCGTGGTGTTGCCGCTGACCGGACGTGAGGCCAAGCCGGGTCAGTTCCAGAAAGAAGGGATCGAGCTGGCGATCAAGCAGATTAATGAAAAGGGTGGAATATTCATTCGCGAACTGAACCGGAAACTGCCGCTGCGAGAGGTGTTTTATGACGATGGATCGGACCAGGCAAAATCCGCTGGACTCGCCGAACGCGCGATGAGCTCGGACGACGTGGTGGCGGTGCTGGGAGGCTATTCCACGGCACTGGGCGAGGCGGAGTCGGTGATGCCGGACCGTTACCAAACTCCGTGGATTACTACCGGAGCTGCGGCGACGAGCATTTTCAACCGGGGATACCAATGGATCTTTGGGACGCTCAGCCCGGTGGATTTGCTGGGGTACACCACCGCAGAATTTCTGGGGACGCTGGTGGACTCGGGAAGGCTTCGCAAGGGACTGAAGGTGGCGCTGGCGCTGGAAAACACCGACCACGGCGTGGACTACGGCAATGGAATCAAGAAATGGATTCAGGAGCGCGGCGGATATTTCACGGTGGTCTTCAGTGAATCGTTTGATCTGGGATCGCCGGATTTTTCCGGGCTACTGCAAAAGGTGAAGAACGCGCATGCGGACATTTTTCTGGCGGATGCGCACCTACAGGACTACATCACCATGCATCGGCAGTACGTTCAGGCGGGCCTGCACCACACGATGATCAGTTACGGGGCGCGTGGGCCGGAGACGGACGCGCGGAAAGCGCTGGGTGATGCAACAGACTATATTTTTGCGGGGATCTGGTGGTCGAAGAACCTGCCCTACCCGCAAGTGAAGAAGTTTGTGGGCGATTACAAAGGGTTCACCGGCAGAGAGCCCGATTCCTGGTATGCGGCCACGGCTTATGAGGCGGTGCGGGGACTGGCCGCCGCGATTGAAAAGGGAGGCGCGCTAAAGAAGGCGACGATCCGGGACGAACTTCGAAAACTCGACCTCCGAGAGTCGCTCCTGCCCGGGCAGGTGCTGCGGTTCGGCAAGGGGGGCCAGGTGGACACGCCATTCGTAATCGTGCAGAACAAGCCCGGCGGGAGAGTGGATCTGGTATACCCCAAGGACGCCACTAACGGAGAGGCGGTCGTGCCACCAGCGGCCCAAAAATAGTCCCTCATGGATGCAGCCGATTTCGTCAATCTACTGGTGTCAGCCGTGTTGCTTGCGGGCATCTACGCCGCGATGTCGGTGGGCATGACGATCATCTACGGGGTGATGAAAATCGTCAACCTGGCACACGCCGGATTTCTGATGCTAGGCGCTTACTATGTCCTGGAACTTCATGAACGGTTGAATATCGATCCGCTGGTCGGGTCAGTTCTGGCGTTTCCCGTATTTTTGCTGGCCGGCATGCTGGTCCACTGGACGCTGGTGAAACGAATACCCGTATCCGACCAGCCGACGCTGGCTTCCTTGCTCCTGATGTTCGGCCTCTGGCTGGTGCTGCAAAACATCGGCTACCTCATTTGGGGAAGCAGCGACCGATCCATTCTTACGTCGCGGACCTTGTCCTCGATGCATCTGGGACCCATCACGATCCCCACCGTCCGGGTGATGGTTTTCATACCGGCGGTGTGCTCGTTGGGATTGCTCGAGTTCGTGCTGCGCAAGACGTGGTACGGGCGGGCGGTGCGGGCGCTGATGCAAAACCGGTATGCGGGGCGCCTGGCGGGAATTCCGGTAGAGAAAATGGCGCGGCTGACTTTCGGAGTGGGCATCGGATTTGCCGGGGCTGCTGGGGGACTGCTTGCGCAGCTGTATTCGTTCAGCCCGGACTTTGGGCACGGGTTTTTGCTGCGCTCGTTCGTGATCATTGTATTGGGAGGACTTGAATCTTTCTGGGGAGCGGCTGCGGGGGCGCTGGTGCTGGCGCTTGTGGAAACGTTCAGTATTCTCGTGGTGCCGGCAGGATACCAGCCGGCGATTGCCTTCTCACTTCTGGTGCTGGCCCTGGTCTTGCTTCCTGGCGGTATCGCCGGAATCTTTGCGAAGAAACATCGCTGGGCATGAGGGCTGCGAGCATGCAAATGGGCCGCTTGCTGAATTACCGCGTTGCCGGGTGGGGAACGCTTCTCATGGTTTTAGGGATTCTGCCGTGGTTCGGAATTAGCTCGAACCTCACGCGGTTATTGTTCACCGCGCTGGTCTGGATCATCGCGAGCGTAGCATGGAATCTACTTGGGGGGTTTAGCGGGCAAGTATCGTTTGGTTTCGCCGTGTTTTACGGCCTGGGGGCCTATGCGGCGGCGATGGGGATCAACGGCGGACTCCATCCTCTCGCAGCGCTCACAATTTCCGGGCTGGTGGCCGCGCTCGCGTCGGTATTCATCGGGCTGCCGACGTTTCGTCTGCGAGGACCGTATTTTGCGATTGCGACCATCGGGGTGAGCGAGGCGGTGCGCGTGGTGATGACGAATCTCTCGTTCACGGGCGGCGCCAGCGGCTACCGCATCGCCGAACATGGCCGCTTCCGGCCACTCGAACATTACTACGCCGCGCTCGGATTTTCCGCGGTGGCAGTAGTGATTTCCGTGTGGATCCATGAGTCAAAGTTTGGGCTCTCGCTGCAGGCCGTTCGCGAGGACGAAGAGGCTGCGGCGGACATCGGCGTAAACCCGCTGAAGGCCAAGCTGATGGTGCATCTGCTGGCCGCCACACTGACAGGCATCGCCGGAGGTGTGTACGCCCGCTATGCGGCGTACATCCACCCGCAGGGAGTGTTTGGGTTCCACACCAGCGTGGCCATTCTGCTGATGCCCATCATCGGCGGCGCGGGCACCGTGGCTGGGCCAGTGATCGGCGGTTTTGTTTATGGATTGGTGCAGGAGGAACTGGTCGCGGCGTTTCCGCAGTTCCATCTTCTTTTGTACGGCGCCCTGCTGATCGTAATCATTCTCTTTGAGCCGCGGGGCGTAACAGGATGGCTCGTCAAACTGCGCGGGTTTATCGAGAGAATATGGAGGAAAAGTGCCACCGCTTCTGTCAGTTGAGCACCTGACCAAGTACTTCGCCGGGCTGGCAGCGCTAAAGGACGTCAGCTTCGAAGTGGAAGAAGGCCAGATTTGTGGATTGATCGGGCCCAACGGAGCGGGAAAGACCACTCTTTTCAGCATCATCGCGGGCTCGGTTTCTCCCAGTTCTGGCACCATCACGTATTCGGGAAAGGATGTCACGCGCTGGAAATCGTTCCAGGCCGTTCGCGCCGGTGTGGCACGCACGCATCAGATCACGCGGCCGTTTCGCTCGATGACCACGCGGCAAAACGTGGAAATGGGGCTGCACTTCGGCCGCGGACCCGCGAGCAGGAACACCTTGGGCGAGGTTTCCCAAATTTTGGAAGGAGTAGGACTGGGGCGCGTGGCGGACAGGCCAGCGGCATCGCTCTGCGTAGGAGATCAAAAGCGGCTCGAACTGGCGCGCACCCTGGCGGCAAAGCCAAAACTTCTACTCTGCGATGAGGTTTGCAGCGGGCTCACGGAAACAGAGATGAACGAGGTGCTCGATTTGCTGCGGCGCATTCGCGAGCGAGGAACCACGATTCTGTACGTGGAGCACAATATGCGGGCGATCATGTCCACCTGCGACCAGGTGGTCGTTTTGAATTTCGGAGAGAAGTTGACGGAAGGACCGCCACTGAAAATCCAGAATGATCCGGCCGTAATTGAGGCCTATCTAGGCAAGACTGCAGCAGATTGAGAGCGGATCGAGCCAATGGCAGAAGCGCTTTTGCGAGTGGAAGCACTGGATGCGGCGTACGATGCCGTGCAGGTGGTCTGGGGACTCAACCTACAAGTCCAAGCGGGCACAGTTACCAGCCTGATTGGATCGAATGGCGCGGGGAAGACAACGACGATGAATGTCATCGCTGGCACATTGCCCGCGCGAAGAGGGGAAATTATCTTTCGGGGGGAGGACATCACCACGAAGCCGCCGCACTTGCGGGTCGGAATGCGACTCAGCCTGATTCCCGAACAGCGGCAATTGTGGCCGCGGATGACCGTAGAGGAAAACCTCTTGCTTGGAGCGTTTCCCCGCAGGCTAAGGGGGAAGGCCAAAGAGAATCTAAAAAACATTTATGAGATGTTTCCACGGCTCGGGGAGAGGAGGAAACAATACGCCGGAACCCTGTCCGGCGGAGAGCAGCAAATGTGCGCCATCGGACGCGGGCTGATGGCGGAACCGCTCCTCCTGATGCTCGACGAGCCTTCGCTCGGGCTGGCGCCAATGCTTGTGGATGAGATTTTCCACTATGTGCGTGTGATCGCAGCACACGGCGTGACCATCCTCCTGGCCGCGCAAAATGCCAACTACGCGCTGCAATTCTCGGATTATTCCTATGTCATGGAGTCCGGCCGCATCGCGTTGGAGGGACGAAGCGAAAAACTACGCTGCGACGACCACGTGCGCCGCGCCTATATGGGAGCGGCGAGCTGATTGAGGTCTGGCACTGCCCTCCTGGAAGTCCTTTTCAGGCAACTTGTCTCACTGACTTGCAGCCTCGCGTTTCAGTGCGCAAGAGGGTCAGGGCGAAGCTGGAAGTGCAAGACTTTGCTGGTGGTTCCTTTGCCGCCTTCGGCGTGAAAAGGAGTGCGCGTGCCGTAGGTAGCCCAGAGGCCTTTGCCTTTCCAGCCCGCCTGCGGATCGTCGATGCGGCCGTCCATCCCTTTGGAGTAGAAGCCCATGGGATACGGAACGCGAAGGATGACGAACCTGCCGTTGCCTGGCAGGAGCGCGAGGAGGGCATCATTACCGTTGCCGGTGGCAATGGGCACGTTCTTGCCCAACCCAAAGGTGTCAAACTGATCGACCCAGTCGTAATAGCTGGCCTCGGCGCTGCCTGGGTCGCTGACACCCTTAAACTGTGGCCCAGGCAATTGATAGAGAGTCCAGCCTTCCGGGCAGTGCTGGCCGGTTGCAGTTGGCCCGCGCAGCGGCCCCTTGCACTTACGCCGATCGAAACTGGCGAGATGCCCGCTGGCGATGACCGTCCACACGACGCCGTTGCGATCAATGTCCAGTCCGCGCGGAGAGAATCCGTGGACCGGCGCTTTCGGGTCATTCCACGGCAGCTCATACAGCTCCGCCAGCGCGGTTGCCGGCGGGTTCGGTCCTGGGACGAGTCGGACCACAGCACCGGGAAAGCCCAACAGTGTCCCCCAAACTGAACCATCCAATGGGCTCACAGTGACGCCATAGAAGGCACCGGCAATTCGCTTGTCCTTGGTAGGATCGACCGCCTGATCGGGTTCCACATATTCGTCGCGCTTGCCATTGCCGTTGGTGTCGAGGACCAGTGCGGTCCATCCCTGCGACTTCTCCTCATCGTGGGTTTCATCGAACATCTTGGTGTTCAGCCAGCCCACCGCCCCGCCGCCGCCCCCGCTGCTGGTCCACAATGTGTTGTCGGCATCCTCCGCGAACACAAGATGGTGAGTCCCGAAACAAGTGTTAATCAGCGTGACTTGCTTGGTTTTCGGATCGTACGCGGCGAGTTGGCGGCCACTGCTCTTGAGCGGAAACAAGACCGCCGAAGGATGACTCGATCCTTCTTTGCAAAACGCCGGATTATCGCTGGGACGGATTCTCGAAGTAATCCACACCCTCCCTTTCCCATCGAACATGGGATTGTGAACATTGGCTTGGCTATGCCAAATGGCTTCATCTCCCCAATACGGAGATGGTGCGCCGAGCTTGTCATCAGCGCTCGAGGGGGTCTTCGGATCGCGGACTGGCACCTTAACCTGGCTTGCCATGGCACCAGCCGGATCGAGGACCGGCAGATAATCCGTGCTCAGTTCAGGCGCACCATAGATCAGGCCGTTGGCGTTGAGCGCGGGATTCCGTTTATCAGTGGCGATCTCATCGTGAAGATAAGCCTTGGGATCGGCCCAGTCCCACTCGCTGATGACTACGTTCCGTTCCACACCTTGTGGTCGCGGCGGAGTCGGTGGCAATTCACCGGCGGCGAGTCGATCGGTCCAATCCGCGAACATGGGCAAGGCTCGCTCCGGGCCAAGTTGTGCGAGGCCGTTGATCATGTTGTTGCCGGCTTGGCCCGACAGCAAGCGCCGAGCCCAAGCGGCTGTCGAGGCATCGAAATGGCCAAGGCTCTTTGGAATTTCTCGCGTAGCCTTGTCGCCCATTTGATGACACGACCAGCAGCTATCCGTCTTGAGTAAGTGCAACCATTGTCCTTGACTCTTCATGTTCTGTGGAATGCCATTGCCTTGGGGTCCTGTGCCGGGGAACTCGCTCTTATTGGGCACTCGGAGCAGCGAAAACCAATAGACCGCCGGGTAATATTGCGCCGCCTCCCGCGGGTTCGGAGCCACCACCGCGGCGAGGTTAACGATCTTGCCCGGCATCGCCTGTACTTTCGGTGAGTCCACCAGCCCGTAACCGCGCACCCACAGGCTGTAGCTCGCTTTCGGAAGGCCAGGCACCACGTAGCGCCCGCGATCATCGGTGACCACGATTTTGACGAATTTAGTCGGCAGGTCGGTCGTTTCCGCGATTACCCACACACCCGCCTCTGGCCCCTTCTCGCTGGTTACCACCCCTCCGATATCGTCGTCGCCGATGCTGACTGCTTCTCCGGTGGTTTGTTGAGCTTTCACTACTGCCAAGCAAGCGACCGATGCGAGAGCGAATGCGATGACCGCGGTTTTCGCATAGAAGATTCGGTTGGTCATGGTGTCTCACCTCTTTGTAACTGAATGAAGGACCTAGTTTCGCAATTCGGGACCATCCAGCCTTGGAAATGAAAGACGGTCGAATCGTAAGCACGCGCAGCGGAGTTGTCAATTGACTGTAATGGTTCACATGTCCAGGAACAGATTTTCGTTTCCGAAGCGGTCTTTCCAGGGACAGATCGAGAATACTCGCTTGGTCATCAAGTGTTTTCAGCCCCGATCGAGAGCGGTGAATTCGCTGGTGGTCAGCAACGCGTGTCCATTCACCTGCTGCCCTGCAGGTGGACCCGCAAGACCTTCAGGCTGGGCCAACATAACTTGATGTCCCTGGAACACTGGCGGCGGCTCTTTCGGGCGTTTCCCCGGGAGGCGCGTGAGACCAGGCCAGGGCCAGGATTACAGTGAACACCAGCGCATTGGCGGGGATATACAGATTGAAGTCGGCCAAACTGTGCACCAGAATCGCCGCAATACTCCCGATGCAACCCAGGGAAGCGGCTTTGTCGAAACTTTCCTCCGTTTTCTTGTACTGACCGACGGTTTGGGCGAGCACCCAGAAGATCGAACCAAACACCAAAATAGCGCCAGGCAAGCCGAGTTCGCTAGCGACCTCCAGGTAATCGCAGTGGGCGTGTTCGACGAGGAGAGTGAGAAAAACGGATTGAACGGAAGGATAAACTGTCGAAAAGGAGCCCAACCCGGTTCCGAGAAGAGGATGATGGCGAAGCAGCCCCAGCGTATCGCGCCAAATCGAAATGCGATTTTGACCGCTGAGATTGTATTCTTGTCCGAGAGTTTCAAAACGGCTCATCACCGGATCACTACCGATCCACACCACCAGCCCGAGGACACCGAGAAAAAACAATGCGGCGACTGCCGCCCTTGTTCGCGCTCGCATGGACGCAGTTCCATCGAGCGTCAGGATGGCAAGGATTGAAACCAGGGCCGAAATAATCCCCATGCGCGACCGCGAAAGAACTAGGGCGACGAAGAGCAGGATGGCAAGAAAGAACCAGAACACGAGAGAGAGCAACTCCGTCCTGGAAGCAATCTTGCGAAGTGTAGCCGTTCTGCTTGAGGGGTTCTGAAACAGAAGCCTCGTCCCGCGCAAAGTAAGAACCACCGCAAACGGCAAGATCATTTCCAAAAAACCAGCGAAATGGTTGCGGTTGATGTATGTGCCCGTGGCCTCTTCCAGATAGTATTTTTTGACGTAGGTGAAAATCTGCTGCCAGCCAGTGAGATATTGGATCATGCCGTAGAGAGCTTCGAAAACTCCGAGCGACACAATAGCAAAGACGAGCCGCCTCTTCGCGTTGCGATCCCGGCACAGGACCAAGGTCAGGAAGAAAGCCGTCAAGTAGCTGATCAAGAGCAAAAGGTGCGACACCGTTTGGTACTGCGCCAAGCTGACAGTGAAATGAGACTCGCCAACTAGATCATCGGGCGCTCTCCCGAACAAAGGAGCCAGTGAAACGGGAAGCGGACAGACTTGTAGCAGAACCCAGGCGAGCAGAAGAAGAGGGCTCGTGATGGGAATGTGGGCGGAGGTAACTCGCGAAAACCGGCCTGAGAGAACGAAGAGGATCCCCAGTCCCAGGATGATGACTTGCGCTACTGCGAAAAACGAAGGCGCCGTGCCACCGAAGGCCAGAACTGCCACACACACGGCACCGATGAGGCCAACTTCAAGCAATCGAACCATACAAGGCTCGCGATGGTTCAGTCACTCGCTTTTTGTTGGGGAGGCATCTGGAAATTCGCTGTGACCACAGTTTCGTGCGAAGAAGAGTCGGGATTGAGACCATACGGGCCATAGTTGTAATAGCCGTTAGTGCAGATGTCCACGTTATTTAGCACTACACCGATCAAGTTTCCACCCACGCTGCGGATTCCGGACTGCGCGTGCATAAATTGCTCGCGAGGCGTCGTCCCGCTCTTTACCACTAGGAGCACTCCATTTACGAGCGGAGCGAGGATGCGGCTGTCTGCCAGGGCAAGCATAGGCGAAGAATCCAGGATTATAAAGCCGTACTCCGCGCTCGCGGACCGGATCAGCGCACTCATGCTCTGGGAAGAAAGCATCTCCGACGGGTTCGGGGGCACGGGGCCACAAACCAAGAGATCAAGCCCACGCGATCCGGAGGGACGCACGACGGCGCGCCAATCCTGCTGGCCGGTAAGGTAGGTGACCAAGCCCGGGCTTCCACTGGTTCCGAACAATTTGTGTAGAGAAGGGAATCGCAAATCCGCGTCCAAAAGCAAGACCCGGTGGCCAAGCAGTCCTAGCGAAATCGCCAGGTTGCATGCGACCGTGGTCTTGCCCTCGGCAGGCTGCGTGCTCGTAACCAGAAGCGAACTCGGAGGCCGGTCCGGAGTCGAGAGCAGGATCGAAGTGCGGAGACTACGGAACGCTTCGACGAGGGGGCCATGTTGCGCTCCGTCCCGATCAATGCGGTGCCAACAAGAACGCGAGTCTTTGCCAGTTCCATTTCCTTTGAGTTCGAAAGCCTTATCCTGTGGGAGGAACCTGTGGATGGCATGCTGGTCACCATTTGACGGAGGCACAACTGGAATCAGGGCCAGAGAAGGAAGGCCAAACAGCTGCTCGACGTCGTCATCGCCTTTGAGCGTGTCGTCCATGCGTTCCTGGAAGAGCGCGGCGCCGATACCAAGCCCTAGTCCGAGAAACATAGCCACAGCCAGATTCAGGAGGGGTTTCGGCTTAACAGGTTTCACCGGCGGTTGAGCCGAATCCACGAGGCGGATGTTGCTAGCCTTCAGGCTCGCGGAGACCCCGGCTTCTTTCAGCTGCAGCAGCAGGCCTTCGTAGAGCTGTTTGTTTGTGTCCACTTCGCGCTTCAGAATGTTGTACTGGACTGATTTCTCGGCGATCAGGTTTACCTGCTTTTGTTGGTCGTCCAGTGCCTGCCGAACCAGACTCTCACGGCGCACCGCAGCGGAATAATCGTTGACCATCCTGTCGGCGGCCCGCTGGCGCTCCTCCCGAAGCGAGGCCGCGATTTCATCAATTTGGCTCTGAATTTCCTTCACCCTGGGATAATCCGGATTAAACGTAGTCGACAACTGAGCATGCTCGCGCTTGAGTTCCGCCAAGCGCTCGCTCAAGTCCTGGATCAATTTATTGTCGAACACTCCAGGCAAAGCGCCGGAGTCGCCCGTTTGAACCAACCGATAAAGAGCTTCCTTTTCGTATCGCTCGGACTGAGCTTTGGTGAGCTGCTCCTGCAGTTGTTGCAGCCGATCGTTCGCGACGTTCTGGCTGACGCCTTTATCTGTTTCAAGGAAGACTAGGCCGTTGCGTCGCGCGTAAGTCTGAAGCTCATCGTCCGATTTCTCCAGTGTTGCTTTCACGCCTATCAGCTGCTGCGAAAGCCACTCCGCAGCCTTTTGTGTCGCCTGCCATCGCGCTTCCAAGCTCTGGTCGAGATAGTCCGTGGCAAGGGTGTTGACGACGCGCGCGGCAAGCTCTGGGTCGTGCGAATCGCGGACTTGCGGTACTGGACCAACTGTAAAAGTCTGCGTCGTGGAAGGCTTTCTCGTCTCTGGCCAGAGCTGCCACCACCTACGAGAGTTGAATTCGTGCAGCGTTTCCAAGTGGAGCTGGTCAATTGCGCGTCGCGCCAGGCTTTCACTAGCAAGGATGCTATATTGCGTTCTCAGGTATGCGTCAGACACGGCATCGAGCTCATAGAGTTCCTTGATGGTGGGGATGTCCGGACTCTCTTTCTGAATCTCCAGCAATGCCTGGGCCCGGTAGACGGGCCTTTGCTTGAGCGTTGCGATGAGTATCGCGGTAAATAAGATGAAAAAGACAATTAGAATTGTTGGCAGACGCTTGCGAAGGATGCGGCCATAGCTGCGGAGGTCGAGTGCCTCGTCGGATTCCAGGATCTCGTAGGAATCAGATGGCAGCTCTACTATCCGGGTGTGGAGAGCGTCCGGGCCGCGCCGCTCAAGCCGATGACCGCGGCCATAAGGCTGGACTTGATTTCGGTAGTCCATGCTCTTACCAATGGAAAATCAGGAGCCCGGTAAGCATTTGCGCTGCCACTTCCACGCCTCGGTTCAAAGTGGTCTTCGCAGCACTGTTGGGCACAAAAATTATGTCTTTCGGGTCGAGCACCAGGTCCGGAGCTTTCCCCGCCAGGATCTTTCCCAAGTCAATAGGCGTCTCCTTCCGTTCACCACTCTGCTGATCGGTGCGGATGATTCGCGCTTCGGCCTTCGCAGCAGTGCGGGTGAGGCCCTCGCTCAAGGCCAGCGCCTGCAGGACGGAAATCTTTTCATTCGATTTCAGAGCGAATCCGCCAGGCCTTCGAACCTCGCCAATCACGTAAACA
>WNFO01003113.1_pt1 | contig 17548 bp, 17 predicted proteins | sample 5400251 | NCBI WGS metagenome assembly WNFO01 (sample SAMN13153354, study PRJNA577476) | soil metagenome | isolation source: 100 cm saprolite under Madrone tree | place: USA:California | collected 2016-06-14
TCAGACAACTAACGAAGTGACACAGCCTATTCCGCTCTTCCGGAGCCTCCGAAATGTTCTTGACGAGGAGCTATAAATATTTCGTTCCTACGGGACTACGAATGGTGTCGGATGTGACAGAGGCAATAAACGATTTAGCAATGCGTGATGAAGCGATTGAGGAAGTCGCGGCGAGCCTGAAGGTGCGCGCCGAACGCGGGCGTCGGTTTGCCGAGTTGACGAGTTTGCGAGTGGGCGGTGCCGTCGACTGGGTGCTGTCACCCAATAGTGAAGAGCAGGCGGCGGCACTCGTCCAGGAGTTGGAAAAACGCAGCGTTGGCTGGCGGCCGCTCGGCTCCGGCAGCAATGTGCTCGCCGATGACGGCGCCCATCATTACGCGATTCTGAGTCTGAAAGAATTGAAAGCCGATCCGGTCTTTGCCGCTGATCGAGTTTCCGTGAGCGCCGGTTATTCACTGCCTCGTCTCTGTATTGAATCGGCGCGCCGAGGTCTTTCCGGGATCGAAGGATTGAATGGGATACCGGGCACTGTGGGAGGGGCGTTGTGGATGAACGCGGGAGCCTACGGCCAGGAAATTGGGACCGTAGTTGAAACAGTGCGAGTAGCACTCGGCGGCCGGGTGGTTGAGGTTCCTGGCAGCGAGGTCAGTTGGAATTATCGCCACACATCTTTTCGAGACGGCGAGTTGCTGCTGGGCGCGACTCTCCTGCTGCGTAAGGGAGATCCGCAAGAGATTGCCGCCCGCATGGAGGCAGCCAAGAGTCAGCGGATGTCGACGCAGCCGCATGGCGCACGGTCTGCCGGGTGCTTCTTCAAAAATGCGCCGGCCAGCCCGATCGGCACTGGCAAGATGATTGATGGCCTGGGGATGAAGGGCACGCGGCGCGGCGGTGCAGTGGTTTCCCCGAAGCACGCGAACTTTATCGTTACCGAGGGCGACGATGCCAAAGCGGCCGACGCTTTGGCCCTGGCTGAGGAGATTCGGGAACGCGTTAAGCAAGAACACGGAATCGATCTGGAGTATGAAGTCGAGTTGTGGAGTAGTAAGTAGCACAAGATTCCAGGAAGCTATGAAGCACCTTTTTCAAAACCCGCGCTTCGCGGGCTCAAGAAAAAACTTCATCAACTTATTCAGAGGTCCCTTCAGTCCGTCCAGGCGAGGGGAGGAAATCACAGACTGAAGTCTGTGTCACTTAACGATATGAAAGAACAAGTCATCGCATCACGCGGCGCGCGCAGTCCAAGAGGCGCCGCGGTCCAATCCAAAGGCTTCGTGCAGCGTCCGGCGCGGCGGGGCGGTCCGAACGCCGATAGAGCGAAGGGTTTTTCGCCTCGGGTGCTGTTTGCCTATGTGCCATCGGTGTTGAAGTTTATTTTGGTGATTCTTGCGGTAGTCTTTCTGATCGTTGGATACCGAGTGGCAGCATCGGCTTCATTGTTCCAGGTACGCGGAGTCGATGTGACAGGGGCATCCCGCACGTCCGCCGAAGAGATCGAAGGTCTCACACGACGGGCGGTGGCGCACACCGGAGTTTGGCGCGCCGATCTCTCCGCGATTAGCGCTGAATTGGAACGCTTACCCGGCGTACGGCGCGCGGTAGTTAGCCGGGTCCTGCCGGATCGCTTGCGCGTCCGCATCACCGAACGCTTGCCCGCCGCAGTAATTCGAACTTCTTCCGGACATTTCTTTTGGGTGGACGAAGAGGGAGTCGCGCTGGGCGAAGTGCAACCGGCCGACAACGTCCCATCGTTCTTCATTCGTGGCTGGAACGAGGATGGTACCGAAGACGCGCGCGAGGGAAACACCGAGCGCGTGAAGAAATATCTGGAAGTCGCGCGCGACTGGAATGCGTTGGGCCTGTCGCAACGAGTGAGCGAAGTTGACCTGATCGATCTGCGCGGTGTGCGCGCACAACTCACAGGGGATGATTCGCAGATCGAGGTGAGACTCGGAGGAGAGGAACTCGGTGCGCGTCTCAAGCTGGCGCTGGATACTTTGGATCAGTACAAGCAGACTCCGCGAGGCTCGTCTATCACTTATCTTGATTTGCAAAGTGGACGAATCGTGATTGGCACCAGTTCCGGCAGTAAAGTTTCGACTGCGACTGAGACCGGCGATGAATCGAAACCCAGCGACGCCGCGTCAGCGGCATCCAGTACTCAAAAGCCAACCGCAGTGGCTAATGCAAACCGTAGCTCCGTAACTGGTGAGCAACGTCAAAAAGCAGCACGGACCGTTGTGGAACGCGAGTCCGCGAACACTTCTCGCATTCGTTTGCGATAGCGGATCAGAGAAAGCTAAATGGCAAAACGCACAAATCACACGATCGGTCTGGACATCGGCACAAGCAAAGTGACGTGCATCGTCGTCGGTCCCGGCGAAGAGGGCCTGCTTGAGATTCTGGGCCTCGGTGAAGCCGAAGCGCGTGGCCTGCGCAAAGGAGTAATTGTTAATCCCGATGCGGCTGTCGAAGCAATCAAGAAAGCGGTCGAAGAAGCCGAGCGTATGAGTGGCGTCTCAGCCGAGGAAGTCACGATCAATCTCGCTGGATCGCACATCATGGGTTTCAACGGTCAGGCGATTGTCGCCGTGGCCGGTCGCGATCGAGAGATTACTGCCGACGACGTGCGCCGCGCCATCGATTCTGCCTGCGCTATTCAACTTCCCGCCGGTCGCGAAATTGTGGACCGCTTGCCACAGGAATTCATAGTCGACGATCAGGACGGAATCAACGATCCAGTGGGCATGACCGGAGCCAGACTCGCGGTAAAGGTGCACATCGTTACCAGTCCGGTGACCGCTCGTCAGAATGCCATTAACGCGGTAAATCGGGCTGGATTGATCGTCGCAGATATGATCCTCGAGCAACTTGCGGCGGCCGAAGCCTCGCTCACGGATGACGACAAGGAATACGGCTCGGCCCTCGTTGATATTGGCGCCGAAACCACCGGCTTGTGTGTCTATCAGCGCGGCGCCGTACAGCACACCGCGGTGTTCCCGCTGGGTGGGGCGCATTTTACCAATGACATCGCCTTCGGTTTACGCACTCCGATTCCGGAAGCCGAGCGCATTAAGCGAAGTGTCGGCTGCGCCTCGAGCACATCGCTCAGCGACGACCAGCGTGGCGAGATGGTCGAGGTACCGTCCGTTGGTGGGCGAGCGCCGCGGCAGTTATCGCGGCAAATTCTCTGCGACATTTTGCAACCACGCGCAGAAGAAGTGTTGATGCACGTCTCTGATGAAATTAGGGATTCGGGCTGGAATCGGCAGCTGTCAAGCGGTGTGGTTTTGACCGGGGGCGGAGCGATGCTCGATGGAATGATCGAAGTGGCTGAACAGGTCTTTGACGCGCCGGTGCGAATCGGTTATCCCGAACGCGATCGGTTCGGTGGCCTGGTCGACGACGTGCAAAGTCCCGCGTGGGCTGCAGCTGCCGGACTCGCTTTGGTCTCGCAACGAGCGCATGCCCTCGAGCAGCGCGCAGGCGCCGCAAAACGCGGCGCATCGGGCCGCTTAACACATTTTGTTTCGAAGTTTCGCCACCGTTTTAGTAGTAGTATTTTTTGACCAAGTGTTGTATGCTGGCGCGCCTATGGCACAATATATTGTCCGCAAGATATAGATGCCCGTGGTTCAGCTAGCCCAAAATAAACGAAAGAGGCCGTGGAAGGCTTCCCGGTTTGGAAGAGAGGAAAAAACCATGACACCTGAGGTTCGCGAACCCGGCAGAGGCATAAATATTATCATTGAGGACGAGCCTCCCATCACCGGAGCGCGCATAAAAGTCATCGGTGTGGGCGGTGGTGGAGGCAACGCAGTCAATCGGATGATTGACTCGGGCATTGAAGGGATTGAATTCGTCGTAGCGAACACCGATCTACAGGCACTGAAGCGCTCGCGCGCATCAGTTAAGATTCAGCTCGGCGGGAGGTTGACCAAAGGTCTGGGTGCCGGAGCTGATCCGGAAGTTGGCCGGCAGGCAGCGCTCGAAGATACGGACAAGATTATTGAAGTACTGGAAGGCTCGGACATGGTTTTCGTAACGACTGGTCTTGGCGGCGGCACCGGCACCGGCGGTGCGCCAATTGTGGCTTCGCTGGCCACTGAACTGGGCGCCTTAACCGTGGCAGTCGTGACGAAACCGTTTCTGTTCGAGGGCCGGCGGCGGTTGCAGCAGGCCGAACATGGCCTGAGTGAATTACACGAGTCAGTGGATACCGTGATCACAATCCCCAACGAGCGGCTTTTTGGCGCCGTGCCACAGGGCGCATCGTTTGCCGACGCCTTCAAAGCCGCTGATGATGTCCTGCGTCAGGCAGTACAGGGGATCAGTGATCTGATTACGGTGCCAGGCTTGATCAATCTCGATTTTGCCGACGTACGCACCATCATGCAGGGGATGGGCATGGCCCTGATGGGTACCGGATACGCGCGGGGCGAAAATCGCGCGGTCGAAGCCACTCAGGAAGCGATCTCCTCACCCTTACTGGAGGAAGCATCGATCAAGGGCGCGCGTGGGGTGCTCATTAATATCACTGGTGGTCACGATCTGACCCTCTTTGAAGTTAACGAGGCGGCCTCGATCGTGCGCGAGGAAGCGGACGAAGACGCGAACATAATTTTTGGACATGTAATCGACGAATCGATGGCGGATGCAATGAAGATCACGGTAATTGCAACAGGCTTTCGCCGCGAAGTCGCGACAGCTTCGGCCGCGGCAGGAGCTCAGATGCCAATCACTTCGCCGCCGCGCTATGCGCCGCGCTCGCCGGAAGAATTTCCTGCGTCACATGCGAGTTCCAAGCGGATAGATGATCTTGATGTGCCGACGTTCATCAGGAAAAAGGCGGACTAATACTGCTCAGATAAGTCAGCAACAAGCGGGGAGCCGGTAACCGCCGCAGAGCGAATTCTCTGTTGCGCTGTAGTCTCAATACCAGCTCCTGTTTCTGCTTTGCGTTTTCCCCCTCGGTCGTGTAGCATGTCGCGCATTCCCTGAAGAAGAAACTTCAGTTCGTACGAATAAAATGCGCGGCCTCTCCTCGGAAGGCTGTAGCCTGTCAATAATCGTTTACGTTTACCATGCTAACTGCGGCGAAAATGCACGCTCCCGGCAAATTTTACTGCTAATCATTGTGGAGGAAGTACCGTGAATCGCAAACTAATCAGGACGACGCTGGCAGACGTTAAAGCCCGGCGAGAGGCCGCACACCAGCGTGATCGAACTAATGATCGAACCAATGGAGGCGGCGCACCCCGCACTGGCATGCCGCCGCCGCGTCCCTCTTCGCAGCCCTCGTCTATCCAGGTCAGAAAACGACAGCCGCCGCCGACTGAGACGCATGCTGAGATTTACTATTACAAGAAACAAATCGACGCGCACACCCCGATGGTTCTGGTCCTGCAGGACGGTGAAGAGATTGAAGGAACGATCGAATGGTACGATCGCGGCGCGCTCAAGATTAATCGCCGCGCGGCTCCAAATCTTTTAATTCTCAAGCGCAATATAAAATACATTTACAAAGCTGAAGAGCGAGTTCAAGGGCGCGTTGAGGACCGTGTTGAAGACGCAGTGCCTGCCGTCGTCGAATCTTAGTCTCTCCGGGCGAACCGGCGGGCAGAGTGTTTGCCGGTGCGCCGTTCCTCTTCGATCGATGAATAATCAGCCTCAGGATGCGTCTGATGCGAGCGCTCGCCGCGCGCGACCTCGGGTGGGCATCACCATGGGCGACCCGGCGGGAATCGGTCCTGAGGTGGTGCTCAAGGCCGTGGCTGAAGAAGAAGTGCGCGACGTCTGTCAGCCAATCATTATAGGTGACGCACAATTGCTCGCTCACAACGCGCGCACGCTCGATTTGCAATGCGGATATCAGATTGTCCGCCGGGACGAAAGTCTTCCTGCTCAGGATACCGACCCCGTCATCTTCCATCTCGATAACATTCAGGGCCACGTCGAGCCGGGAATCGAGTCAGGCGCCGCCGGAAAAGCCGCCGCCGGTTATATCGAGGCGGCCGTGGAGTTGTGTGGCGCCGGAGCGATTGACGCAATTGCCACTGCGCCAATCAACAAGCGCGCTCTCTTTCTGGGAGGCTACAGCTTTCCCGGCCACACTGAGTTTCTCGCTCATCTGACCGGCATCGATGATTATGCGATGGGTTTTGTCGCCGCGAACCTTCGCATCGTTCTCATTTCCACGCACGTTCCGCTTTCAGAAGCGATTCGCCTGGTCCGGCGTGATCGGTTTGAGAAGACAATTCGCCTGGCCCATCACGAACTGCAACGATGGGGCATCGAGCGGCCGCGTATGGCCGTGGCGGCTCTGAATCCGCATGGGGCGGAAGGCGGTCTCTTTGGGATCGAGGAAGCTTCGGAGATTATGCCGGCCATTGAAGCCTGTCGTGCGATCGATCGCATCAATGTGCAAGGTCCGTTTTCAGCGGACACGGTTTTCCTGCGAGCTTCGCGCGGAGAGTTTGACGCGGTGGTGGCGTGTTATCATGATCAGGCTATGATTCCGGTAAAGTGCCTTTCCTTTGGCGAAGCAGTCAATATCACTCTGGGCCTGCCGTTCATTCGGACTTCGGTCGATCACGGAACGGCTTTCGACATAGCGGGCAAAGGCATCGCCGAGCACTCGAGTATGATTGCGGCGATCAAACTCGCGGCTGAGCTCTCGATAAGTGCTGGTGAAACCGGGTGCGCCGTGGAAGCGGCATAGTTAGGCAGACAAAGTTGACTACCAACAACAACACGACCAGGGGACGGGTGCTGGTGGCCGACGATGATCCGGCCATCCTTCGGCTGGTAACCACGATTCTGGAGAAGGAAGGTTTTGCCGTCGTGGGCGCCCGCGATGGCCGCGAAGCTTACCAGGCGCTTCAGGACGATGCTGAGTTCACCGCCGCGGTATTCGATGTTGTCATGCCGCATATTTCCGGACCGGAACTCGTCCGCTACATGAGAACTGAAAAGCGCTTCAATAAGATTCCGGTGATGATGATGACCGCGGAACAGGATCCAAAGCTTTCAGCAGACAGTTTCGCGGCCGGAGCAGTTGTATTTCTTCCCAAGCCATTTACTACGATCCAACTGCAAACCATGCTGCGCATGCTGGTGGGCAAAGCAGTCAGCCAGGGCTAATTTGATCACAGTCCAGAGATCAAGATACAGAACCATCAAGCGTAGTGATCGGGATAGAGATTCAAGCGGGACGATCTGCTGAATCGACTTGCATTCATAGCACGACTCGGAAAGTCGAGTCCTTATTTTGCTCGCTACCGCTTGATGGTTCTGTACCGAGTAGTTCGGGGCTTACCCTGGCCTTTCTTAATGCCGGTTCCGCCGGCTGCAAAGGAGTACCAAACATGTCCAAGCGAACTGTGCTGATTGCTTCTCTCGTCGCGTTGGTCGGCGCCGGCAGTTTTTTTATCGTCAGTCGCGCGCGCGCCGCCGGTGATCTGAGCCGCAAAGAAGCGCGGAAATTGATTGCGCGCATGGCCGGGATCCAACTGCCTTCTGACGCCGTCCGGGTAAAAGACATTTCCACCTCCGGCAATTCAGCAGTCGTTACGGCGCAGGTCGAGACGGCTTTCCGCCTGGTCAAGGACGACAAAGGAAAGTGGCGCATTGCCGAGATTCGCACTGGAGACCGGCGTTGGGAAGATCTCGACACGTTGATGCGAGCATTGAATGTTGAAAAGACAGCTCGGGCTCGAGCCGAACTGGAGTCAATTGCCGCCGCGCTTGAATCGTATCGCCGAGACCGCGGTTCTTACCTTGAGTCAAAGAACTCGGCTGCGCTTGTCGACAATCTGAACCCGCGCTATCTGGCCCGGGTTATCCGCATCGATCCCTGGCACAACGCTTACGAATACGAAGGCGAGCACTCCAGTTACGTTCTGCGCTCAGACGGCCCCGACGGCAAGCCGAACACGGCGGACGATGTAATCGTTACTAACGGTTCGCGCTGAGGCTGCCCATTCTTTCTCAAGACTTAAGCCTACGATCCGATATGAGAGAGTCGGTCATAATCGTTCTTTGCGAGGAACAGGGAACCCGGCTGTTACAGTCGCTGCGCCCACTCTTCCAACGTGACGAATTTGTTCTTAGAGACATCGAAAACCTCGATGCCGTAAGCTGGGTGGACTTCCCAGACTGAGCGGCGCGGAAAACTATTTACTCCATGTGCACCCTGGCACGGACCGGGCGTGTGACTACCATCAAAGAAAAGTTGGCCGGTGATTCTGACCCGCAGTCCCTTGATTGGAAGCGGGTTGGTGACGTGCGGAGAAGTGCACGCGTTCGAATCGAAACGATCCCACACGGCCGGCCTGAAGTGGGGGCTGATTTCGGCGGTGACGCTTGAGCATTCTTCCGCCCCAGCTGTCTCGCCGAGAGCAACATGAATGTCATTCCAGTCAAAGAGTGAGTTCTTACAATTGACGCCTTCGCCTCCGAAGCCTTGCGGGCCTGAGCCAAGCACGTAGGTATCGTCGTGTTTTGCGTCAAGCACAAAACCTTCAAACGAGACCAGCTTGCCCTCGCCCAGCAGCACTGAATTGCCATTTACGTCCACGGTGGAAAGGTCGTGTAACTTCGCGCGATCAACCGGCTCTGGTGCTGACTGTCCGTATTTGAAAGTGCCTTGCTGGACCAACTGATCGACATCGGCCTGCAGCTTATCTATGGAAGCGGCGCTGATTTGAATCGCGGGTCCCGCGGCGCAGAAATTATTCTTGATTTTGTTTTGGGCTTTGTCGTTTTCTCTCTTGGCACAACCTTCGTTCGGACAATGCTGATCGATGTCATGACTCTGTCCGGTGAAAGGCAGGGTACAACCCACGACGAATGCCTGATCGATAGGTGGCGTGCAGGTTGAAGGATTTGCGGGCGGAGGATCATCGCAATGTGGTCCCTTCGTGCCGGTCTTCTGTGCATTCGGGGTGCCACCCGGGCTTGTGGCCGGAGTGCTGGCCGAACTGGCCGTGGGACTGGCAGCATTCATATTGCCGGAAGGCGAAGGGTTACAGCTGCTAACCAGTACAGTCAAGATCACACTCAATGTTCCAATTAGAAGTGCTCGATTCATGGGGAACGCTCCTTTGCGGTAAGAGGTTTGAGAGTCGCAAATTGAAGGCTAAACGCGCCCAAAGTCTATTCTTAGCCGTGATAGCTGTCAATCTTTTTATCCATGAAATATGGAAAGCAAGGGCGAAGCAGGAAAGTAGAAGAAGTAGGCCAGAATGCGACTTATAGAAAACTCTTGACGCGCTTTTCTTGCTGGTGCTAGGTTCGAAGCAGGCCCTGTGCCGCTCCGAACGATTCCTCGGAAGCTGAGTTGAATAGAAACACGCGGAAGTACGAACTGTAGGTTGCCCCTTGTTTGCTGGACGAAAGCTCTTAATAGTCGACGACTCGCCATACTATCGCACGGTGATTAGCCTGACCTTCGCGGATGAAGGGATGGAGGTTGCTACAGCGGTCGATAGTCCCGAGGCGTTGGGTAAACTCGAGCAGTCCACACCCGATATCATCCTCGCAAACGTCTCGCTCCCGGGTAGCGGAGGTTATAGGCTCTGCGAGCTGATCAAACAAAATGAACGGTTTGGCCATATTCCTGTTATGCTTTTGGCGGGCTTGCACGAACCGTTCGACCAGGCTGAGGCGCGTCGCGTAGGCGCTGATGATGTTGTGACGAAGCCATTCAAATCTATCCGCCAACTGGTGAACCGCGTGGGCTCGCTGTTGGGGGGCAAGGCAATGGACCCGGAACCAAGCCGTGGTCAATCCACCCTGGGACTTGATCGTTCCGATGCAGTAGCGACGGCTGAGCCTCCAGTCGTGGACGACACAAGTGCGCAGGTCTTGGTTGACGCTCCCTCAATGTCTGAGGCTGAGCCGGTCAAGCCGGCGGTCGAAGCAGCCGGAAGTACGAGCGAGGCCGACGTCGAACTTCAGACTGCTAACACGCAAAAGCTCGAAATGCCCGACGCTGTTCACGAAGCTGCTCGAAATATATCGGATGATACAAATGTGAAGGTCTTCGTTGAGGCGCCTTCGATGTCTGCACACGAACCGGCTGCGCCACCGGTTGAAACGGCGGGAAGCACGTGTGCAGCCGACGTCGAACTGCAGACTGCGAACACGCAAAAGCTCGAACGCATCGATGATGAACCGGGAGAAGCGATAGAACCTACCGATTACGCCGAGGACGACACGATGGAAATGAAGCCTTCGGCTCAAACAAACGGGAAGGGTGATTCGCCCGCGAATGTGGGACTTGACGATGACCTATCATTAGTTGGTGGCAGCGAAATGAATGAAGAACCAAACTCTGAAAATGCTCTGTCGCATAGTCAGCCGGTATTGAATGACGCGTTCCTCGACCTGGGCGACTTTAACAGTTCCGCGCAACCCGGCGTCGCCGACGACCTCGTTCTTGATCTTGAGTATGAAGAACCGGCGAGCGCGTCTGTGCTTCAAGCCAGGGGGCCGGTTGTTGTTGAATCGGCGCCTGCGACTGAAAACGCCGCGCCGGCCGAAGCCTGGGCGCCGGAAGCAGCGCTTCTCGCTGCCGAACCCACGCATGAAGAACAGCACGTGGCTGAGCTGCAGGAATGGGAGATTATTTCGGAAGCTGTGCCGCAAGCCGTGCCCGTGAGCCCAATTGCAAATCAAGAATCCGTTGATTCTACCTTGGCCTTATCCCCTGAAATCATTGACGCCATCGCCCGCCGCGCGGTCGAACATCTGTCCGAGAAGGTGGTGCGCGAGATCGCCTGGGAAGTCGTTCCGGAACTGGCTGAGTTATTGATCAAGAAGAAGCTGGAAGAGCAAAAATAACAATCCATTCGAGCAGGTTTAGAGGCGGGCTAATGCCCGCCTTTTCAATTTAGGACGCCTGAAGTGACGGAGTCGGGCAGAGCTGATATGAAAAGCTGTGGTGCATGATTTACAATCGAGAGACCACGAGATTTGTCAGATCGAAATTTGGCGGGCAGTACCTCGCCTCTAAACATGAGAAGCCTTAACTGAGCATGATCGAGATCCCCAAGACCTACGACCCGAAGGAAGCTGAGCAGAATCACTATGCCCGGTGGGAAGAGCGTGGCTATTTCGCTCCCGAAATCAATAAAGATCCTGACGCACCGGTTTTCACGATTGTAATTCCGCCGCCGAATGTTACCGGATCGCTGCATATGGGCCATGCTCTGCAGCACACGATGATGGATGTGCTGACCAGACATAAACGCATGGCCGGATTTCGCGCGTTGTGGTTGCCGGGAATGGATCACGCCGGCATCTCGACGCAGTTGATGGTGACGCGCCAACTGAAGAAGGAAGGTCTCACCCGTCACGATCTGGGCCGAGAGAAGTTTGAAGAACGCGTCTGGTCCTGGAAACAGGAATACGGTGGACAGATTCTCAAGCAGATTCGTCGGGAAGGCGCATCAGTCGATTGGTCGCGCGAACGTTTCACCATGGACGAGAATCTTTCGCGCGCCGTGCGCGAAGCCTTCGTGCGCCTCTACGACGACGGGATGATCTATCGCGGCAATCGCATTGTGAACTGGTGCCCTAATGACCAGACCGTGCTCTCCGATCTCGAAGTCCTGCGCGAGCCGCAAAAAGGCAAGCTTTACTATCTTCGCTATCCGTTCAAGGACGGCAAAGGCACGATCACGGTGGCCACGACGCGGCCTGAGACGATGTTGGGCGACACAGCCGTGGCGGTGAATCCCAAGGACGAAAGATATCGCGAAATGATCGGGCAGACACTGATCCTGCCAATCATCAATCGCGAGGTTCCGATAGTGGCCGATGATTTTGTTGAGTCGGAGTTCGGCACCGGCGCCGTCAAAGTAACACCGGCGCACGATCCGAATGACTATGACATGGGTCTGCGTCATAACCTGGAGCAGATCGCGGTAATCGATCAATTCGCCCGCATGACTGAAGCCGCCGGCGTTGATTTCGCTGGTCTTGATCGTTACAAAGCGCGCGATTTGGTAGTGGAAAAGTTTGAAGAGCTGGGCTTACTCGAAAAGGTCGTCGATTACGAGTTTGCGATTTCCAAGTGCGAGCGCTGCAAAACGGTGATCGAGCCTCTGACCTCTACACAGTGGTTTTGCCGCATGGACAAGTTGCGCGATGCCGCCCTGGCAGAGTTGCGCGAGGAAGGAAAGCCGCGTTTTGTGCCGCAGGTGCCCTACGAGAAAGTCTATTCTGACTGGCTCGAAAATCTGCGCGACTGGACGATCTCGCGCCAGCTTTGGTGGGGCCATCAGATTCCGGCCTGGTATACAAGCGATGGCCAGATCGTCGTTGCGCGTTCATTCGAAGAAGCAAAGCAAAAGGCCGGGACCGATGAGCTGATGCAGGATCAGGACGTGCTCGACACCTGGTTCTCTTCGGCGTTGTGGCCTTTCTCGACATTGGGCTGGCCCGATGAGACCGCGGACCTCGAGACGTTTTATCCGACTTCGGTGCTGGTGACGGCGCGCGACATAATTTTTCTCTGGGTCTCGCGCATGATGATGACTGGTCTGAAGTTTATGGGCCGGGAGCCGTTCGCCGATGTTTATGTCACGGGCACAGTCCTCGACAAGCATGGCCAGCGCATGTCGAAGACAAAAGGCAACGGCATCGATCCGCTGGAAGTCTTTGAAAAATACGGTGTGGACGCCACGCGTTTGACGCTGGCTTCGGTCGGTTCGACCGACACGCGATGGAGCGAGCGCCAGGTTGAGTCTTATCGAAACTTTGCCAACAAGATCTGGAACGCGGCCCGGTTCTGTCTCATGAATTCTGACGGCGTTGAGTCATTGGCCGATCCGTTCAGGGGCGATCTGCCGCTGCATGATCGCTGGATACTCTCGCGCTTGAATAAAACTGCGCGGGAAGTAAATACGCAGCTTGAGCAATATGATTTTCATGGCTTGGTCCAAACTCTCTACCATTTTTTCTGGGACGACTTCTGCGATTGGTACATCGAGCTTTCAAAGGCGACCGTAACCGCGGAAACTGAATCGCCGCAAAGAAGCATCGCGCGGGCCCGCTTGATCTCTGTGCTGGAGCAATCGCTGCGCCTGCTACATCCATTCATGCCTTATCTGACCGAGGAATTATGGCAGAAGTTGCCGGTCGAACACGCGCGGCTCTTGCATAATGCTTATGCGGGCGCCGAGCCGACGATCATGCTGGCTGCTTTTCCGCAAGGTAATGAAACTCTGGTGGACGAGTCCGCAGAAGCGGAGATGCAGGCCGTCATCGATTTGGTTTCGCGCGTGCGGAATATTAGATCGGAAATGAATATTAAGCCGGGGGAGCGTATTCAATTGATGATCGCCGCGAACCCTGGCCTGCAGACTGTATTTGCAGCCAGCGCCGATCAAATTTCGCGATTGACGCGCGCGTCAAACGTTTCGATCGACGGCAATGCCGAAATGCCCAAAGCCTCCGCGCGAGCTGTGCTCTCCGGCGGAGCCGAAGTTGCGATTCCGCTCGAGGGTCTGATCGATTTTGCCCAGGAGCGCGAAAGACTGTTGAAGGAAAAAGAGAAGCTACAGAAGGAAGGTGCAAAGCTCGATGCGCAGCTGGGCAACCAGGACTTTGTTGAACGCGCTCCGGCTGAGAAAGTGGACGAGTTGCGGGCGCGGCTCGCAGACATCGCGCAGCGAACGGTAGCTTTGGACCAGATGTTGGAGGCGCTCTCGTGAATCAAAGGATTAATGAGCGCGCCTTGCGCGCTGTGCGGACAAGATGTCCGCGCTCCGGGCGCGCTCCATGGAGGAGCTCTTGTGAATTGGCTTGACGAAGGTGCGCTCTACTCGAGCATAGGACTCTTTCTGCGGGAAGATCTCGGTCGTGGCGATATCACCACCCAGAGTGTTCTGCCGCGGAATGCGCGGGCGCGTGGTCGTTTTGTCGCCGGCGAAACAATGATTGTCACGCTGGATCCACAACAGCAGCTCGAAGCGTTTGCTTCTGATGGCGAAGAGGTCGAAGCCGGCAAAGTAATCGCGCGCACGAGCGGCTTTGCCGACGTCTTGCTCGCGGGCGAGCGAGTGGCGCTCAACCTCCTGCAACACCTGTCGGGCGTGGCCACCATCACCCGCCAGTTTGTCCGCGCAGTCGAAGGCACTGAAGCGAAGATCGTGGATACCCGGAAAACTACGCCGGGTTTGCGGATGCTTGAGAAGTACGCGGTCCTGCTTGGCGGCGGTACAAATCATCGCTACGGTTTGGACGACGGCCTTTGCATCAAGTCGAACCACGCAGGTATTGCCGGCAGTTTGGGGGCCGCGGTAAAGAGTGCGCGCGAAGCAATCGGTCACGTTCATGTGATCTCGGCTGAGGTCGCCAACCAGGCTGAAGCGACGGAAGCGATCGCGTCGGGCGCGAATGTTCTGGTGGTGGACGGTCTGGGGCCCGCCGAGCTGGCAGACCTGGTCGGGCATGTGAGAAAGCTTTCGGCACAAGTCACGGTTGAAGTTTCGGGTCCCATCACACTCGAGAATGTTCGTGCTTACGCTGATGCCGGACCGAATCTAATCCGCGTCGATGCTTTGACCCAGTCGGTTAAAGCCATGGCGATTGGATTTCAGATTCAGCCGGGGTAAATTAGTCCGGGGAACGAACTGGCGCCCGTGGCGTGGAAGGCTAAAAGCATTGAGTTCTGTGCGGTGCTTTTTCCCCCGAATCAGGGAGGAGGTTGTTGATGCGGAATCATTCTATCCGAAAGTTAGTGATGGCGGTCCTCGCGCTCGTCTTGATCGTGGGGTTCTTGCTGGTCGATTCGAGCGCGCAAAGGCGGCGGCGCCGCAGGCGTACTTCGTCTGCTCCGCGCATCGAGAATCCGGCGATCTATCAACCTTCGCCTACGGACAACACCGCGGGCGACACCAGTAACAACGGCGACATAAATGCGAACGACAACCGGCGTCCGTCCGGCGAGCAGGATCCGGACGCGATGAGGAAGACGATTCGCGGTCTTTCCACGCAGGTGGACAAGCTAAACGACAAGCTCACCCAGATGGAGGAGTCCCAGCGCTCGCTGGTCGATTTGGAACGCCTGTCGCGCGCCGAGTCGCGTTCCGCGGCGCTGCGCGCCGAGCTGCGTGACGTGCAAGCCAAGGAAGCCGACATGGAGGCGAAGGTGGAACAGATCGATTATGATCTGAAACCCGAAAACATCGAACGCGCGACTGCCGGCTATGGAACGACTCATCCCGAGGAGGCGCGTGAGCAACGCCGGCGGCAGCTCGAAAGTGAAAAGCAGCGTTTGAGGAAACAGTTAGACCAACTGGCTATCAGCCATACCCGTCTGGACGAAGCGATTGCCACTTCGGATGCGGAGATTGATCGCTTGCACAAGAAATTAGACGCCGCCGAGCAAGCCGATATTCAGAACGCCAAAACAAAAGCGCAGTCGGAAGGCGCAGCTCCGAAAGCTACGCCGACGCCGAGTCCTTATCCACCGCGGTAGTGTGGCACAGACTTTTTAGTCTGTGTTATGACGGGCAAATCACAGACTGAAGTCTGTGCCACTGATCATGGGAACGATTGCTCAAAATGATCTCTATCGATTGATTGGTGAAGCGAACGCGCGCGGCGAACGCGTCGTGGTTGCCACGGTCGCACACACCCGCGGCTCGACACCGCAACGGCGCGGCGCCAAGATGCTTTTCTTTGCCAATGGAGAGACGGCCGGCACGGTTGGCGGCGGTTGCGTGGAGGCTGAAGTCTGGGCCGAAGCACGCGAGGCCCTCCGCAAGGGCGAACCCGGTCTGCATCATTTCGCGCTCACGGCTGATGAAGCCAGCGAAGAAGGCATGGTATGCGGCGGGACGATGGATATCTTCATCGATGTTTGGGGAGACTCGTGATCATGTCTGACTCTCTTGTCGACAACTACAAATCCACGCATCGTCATCCGATCAATAAACTCTGCCATACGATCGCGATCCCCATGATTACGATCTCGTGGCCGTTGTTCTTCTTTAGATGGCGATGGGCGTTGGCGCTGTTCATAACGGGCTGGGCACTTCAGTTCGTCGGACACGCCATCGAAGGAAATCGGCCGGCCTTTTTCCGCAATCCTATTTATCTACTCGTCGGCCCATGGTGGTTGGTGCGGCGCGCCGCGGCGGCCGTGGGGCTATACAAGCAATCTGCTGATAAATAGATTCGGGATGGGTGAGACTGAAATCCTGTAGCTCTTCTTATTAGCACCGTGGCTTTAGCCCGGTGATCGGAGATTGTATTCGGAGTGGAAACCGTTTGAAACGGTTTCCGGATTCTGTTGGGCACTAAAGTCACCGCGCTAAAGCGACGGTGCTAATGAGACACGAACGCGCAAACTAGCCACTACGCTCATTTGCCACTCATCCTGTCGACTTCGACCAACTCAATTCGTTTACATGAGCGACCAAATTAAAGGTGACAGTCAACTCGTCACTCAGGCGATTACCCGGATGCTGGATGAAGGTTCGGCGGGCGTTCTGGTGACCTTGATAGATCTGCCTGAGCAGAAACCGGGAGGGCTCTGTGTTGGCTCAAGATTACTGGCGAGAGAGTCCGATACACGCGTTGGCTCACTTGGCGCCGCGAATCTCGACGCAGCGGTGGCGCGGCATGCGCTTCGATTCCTTGCTGCGCGCGAAGATGCAAAGTCGGTCAAGATTGAAGAGTTCGCTCCAGATCTCAGTCAGTTTCACGGCGTGCAATTGTTATTCGAACGCATTGAGGCTGAGCCGCGTTTGGTTATCGCGGGCGCGGGACACGTGGGCGCCTCACTGGCGCGACTGGCCGCACTGGTTGGCTACCGGGTGACATTGATCGATGATCGAGCCGAATTTCTTAACCGGGAGCTCTTTACCTCGCCCGGCGAGCAGGGAATTGATCTAGTCGTCGCGGAAGATTGGGCAAGAGCGGTGCATGAAGCGATAGCTACTGGCCGAGGCGTTTCTGTCGCCATTGTCACGCGCGGGCACAAGCAGGACGAAGATTGTTTGCGCGCGGCGATCTCAACGAATCCCTCTTATATTGGCATGATCGGCAGCAAGCGAAGGACGAACATCGTTCTGGAAAAGCTGCGCGAGGAAGGGGCTTACGAAGAACAGCTAAAGAAAGTGCGAGCGCCAATCGGTCTGGACATCGCCGCGGTTTCACCGGAAGAAGTGGCGCTGGCTATTCTGTCCGAGATTGTCGCCGAGCGTCGCGGGGGTTCAGGCGCGCCGATGTCGGCTTGGCGCAGGAGCGAAGTATAGAGTCATTGTGAACTGCTAGGTTGAGGTATAATGCTCCCGCGTTGTATTGGAGTGTCAATATGAAAGTCTTTATTAGTTACGCACACAAGGACGAAGCTCTCGCGGCGAAAGTTGTGACCTCCTTGGAAAAGGCTGGCCTGGACGCTTGGTATGACAAACGTGAAATCATGCCAGGGGATAACTGGGCCGACAAGATTGCTCAAGGCCTGAGGGAATCAGACGCAATGGTTGTTCTCCTTACCGCGAACGCATTGGATTCTGAATCTGTACGTCGA
>WNFO01001711.1_pt1 | contig 17547 bp, 20 predicted proteins | sample 5400251 | NCBI WGS metagenome assembly WNFO01 (sample SAMN13153354, study PRJNA577476) | soil metagenome | isolation source: 100 cm saprolite under Madrone tree | place: USA:California | collected 2016-06-14
ATAAGCTGCCGAGTGTCACCGCGGGGTGGAGCAGCCCGGTAGCTCGTTGGGCTCATAACCCAAAGGTCGCTGGTTCAAATCCAGCCCCCGCAACCAAACGATCAAGGGGTTACGGCAGTGTCCGTGACCCCTTTTTCGTTCAACGTGCCCAAAAACGTGCCCGTCGACGCCGAAATCTTCGTGGCGGCGTCCTTCAAATCGGCTGGGCTCACGATGTGGTAGCGGTCGAAGACCGCGCGCGTTTTGTGGCCGGTGATCGTCATCGCGACCCGCTCCGGCACCCCCGCGTTGACCATGTTCCTGACGGCGGTCCGCCTGAAGTCGTGGCGGAGCTTGCCGGGCAGGCCAGCCTTCGTGCAGGCCGTAACCCATCGTTTGCGGAAGTCGAGGATGCGCTTGCCTTGGTGGGGGCCGGCGAGGTGAGGGAAGAGGTAGGGGATGACCCGCCGGGTCTTCAGCTGAAGAACCTCGACGCGCGCGGCTTGGGCTTTCAAAAGCGGCATGAGGTCTGGGGGAAGGTAGACGACGCGACCGTCGCCATTCTTCGTCGTGCCGGGCTCCAGACGAAGCGTGCCGGCGTCGAGGTCAAGCTGATGCCGCTTTAGCGCCAGCACCTCGCTCTGCATCCGCCAGCCAAGGGCATAAGCGATGGCAACGGCGACCCGGAGGTCGGGGGGAAGCTGGCGGCTCCGGGTCAAGCAGCGCATGGCCATCGTCGCGTACGCCATCGAACACGGGGTGTTGCCGGCCAGTCGGCGGTTCGGCCTGGATCGCAAGACGATCCGGGAATGGTGTGACCGGTGGCGCCTTGCATGGCATGCTCGGCCTCGTTCCCCGCTATCCCGAGTACCGGCCGTCGCGGGTGCCCGAGGACGTCCTGCGGCTCCTCGAGCATGCGCGTCGCGAGCTCGGCTACGGAGCCCCGCGCACGCGGATTTGGTTAAGGCGCGTCCACAAACGCAACCTGCCGGCGGCCACGATCCAGAAGGCCTTCGTGCGCCTGGGCCTCCCCCGGCTGCCGAGCAAACGTCGCCGCGCCGTGCGGCCGCGGCAGCTGCGCCTTTTCGAGAAGCCCCACCCGGGCGCCTCGGTGCAGATCGATGTGAAGGTGGCCAAGGTCCGCGGCCACGAGGTGTACCAATACACCGCCATCGACGACTGCACCCGCTTTCGCGTGCTCCGCCTCTACCAGCAGCAGAACCAGCACTCCACACTCGCCTTCTTCTCGGAGATCCGGAAAGCGCTGCCGTTTCCGATTCGGCGCCTGCAGTGCGACAACGGCTCCGAGTTCCCCCTCGCGTTTGCCTTGACCGTGCAAGAGGCCGGCATCAAGCTCCGGTACATCAAGCCGCGGCGACCAGATCAGAACGGCAAGGTCGAACGTAGCCATCGGATCGACGGCGAGGAGTTCTGGACGCGCCAGGCGTTCGACTCATTCGATCAGGCCGCCCGCGCGCTCTGCGATTGGGAGCGCGTCTACAACTTCGAGCGCTTCTCGATGGCCCTCCACGGGGAAACACCCGCCGAGAAGCTGCAGCGTCTGCTCCCGGCGGTCCAGGTCGCCTGACGCGCCGATGACGCGTTGCGCTTTGCCTCCAGGATCGCCGATCGTGACGACCACCGTATCACCGCATCCCCGTCGCCATGCCCATCTCGATCACCAAGGTTGCTCCGGCGACCGCGGGCGGTCCGCCGTTCAACACGATCGTCGAAGCAACGACGTCACGCCCGTTCGCCACCTCGACAGGTGTCCCATTCAAAAGCAGCTTGAACAGTACCAGAACGGATCCCAGCCCCAGCCAGGCCCCGGTTATGAGAGTCTTGGAGCGTACCCGAGCAGCATGGGGGAGGGGGAAAATGAAAAAGTTCTTCGTCCTCGTGGTCGTCGCGCTCCTCGTCTCGGCTCCGGCCCCGAGCAACGCCGACGCTTGGCGGGGACACGGGCGCGTGTTCGTCGGCACTCACGTGTTCATCCGAGGGCCCTTCTGGGGTGGCTGTTGCTGGGGCCGACCATGGTGGGGGCGGGCTAGACGTCAACCGCCTGAAGGCGGCGGCGCGGCACCCGGGGCTGGAGCCGCCGGCCCCACCGGAAGCGGGCGGGACCGGCGGCAGTCCTGGCGCTGCCGAAGGCACCGAGGGCGACGCCGGTGGCCCACACCCAGGTTGTCAGCACCAGGGCGAGCAGTGCCATCACCAGCGCGACAGGTCTCCGGATCCGCGCGTTCCCACGATTCATCGGTCAAATCGAAGTGTAACGCTTGACTTCGTATGTCGCTCAAGATGTTGGTCATGCTGGCGAGAGGGGCCACAGCCCCTCCCGCCGCGTCAACGTCTTGAGCGCCTACCCTCTATGGCCGGTTTTGACGTGTCGATCTATGGCCGGTTTTGGGTGTCCACCGAGGGGCTTGAGGACATAGGGGTCACAGCGAACCCAGCCCCCGCAACGTTTTGCGCCACGGTTTCAATTTAATTTACATCGACATATGTCGACGCACCGTCGACGCGGAGGATCGAGTAGGCGTCGGGAGGCTTTCGGCTAAAGCGAGGCGGACGATCTGCCGACGTCGCCCCTTCGGCTGCCGAGATAGAGCTCTTGGATGAGCTGCGCGTCGCGCAATTCGTTCATCGCTCCCGATGCGACGATCCTCCCGTGGTTCATCAGATAACCGCGCTGTGCCACGGCGAGCGCGAGACCCGCGTTCTGTTCGACGAGGAGAACGGCTGCGCCGAATTGGTCGCGGACCTCGAGAATGACTCTGCGGACCTCTTTGACGAACAGCGGCGACAGCCCCAGAGACGGCTCGTCGAGCAGGAGGACGCGCGGACGCGACATTAATCCTCTGGCGATCGCCAGCATCTGCTGCTGTCCGCCACTGAGCTCGCCGCCCTTCGCGTGTCGACGGTCCGCCAGGATGGGGAAGTATGCCTCCATCCGTTCGATGTCCTGTTCGACGGAATCCCGATCCTTCCGGACATAGCTGCCGAGACGCAGATTGTCGCGGACGGTGAGCGACGCGAAGATCCTGCGCCCTTCGGGCACCATCACGATGCCGCGCTTCGCCATTTCATCCGCCGGCCGGCCGGCTATATCTTCGCTCCGCAAGCGAATTGAACCGCTGGTCGGCCTCAGCAGACCGGCTATAGCCCGCAGCAACGTGGTCTTGCCGGCGCCGTTGGGCCCGAGAATGGCTGCGATCTCGCCGTCGTCGACCGTGAGAGAAGCCCCGCGGTTAACGATGATCATGTCATAGGCCGTATGAAGGTCCTGGACCTCCAGCAATCTCATATCTCGGCTCCGAGATACACTTCCAGGACCTTCGGATCCCTCAACGCCACCGCCGGCGTCCCTTCGGCGATCTTGGTGCCGAAATCGAGGACGACCAACCGACTGCACAACGACGTGATCAAGTTCATGTCATGATCGATCACGCACACGCCGATTCCCAGTCCCGGGAGCAGGGTGATCAAGTCGGCGATCTGCTCCGTCTCGGTGTCGTTCAGCCCCGCCGCGGGCTCATCGAGAAGCACCAACCGCGGATGTGTGGCGAGGGCCACCGCCAGGCCGAGCCGGCGAAGGTTTCCGAACGGAAGTGCCCCGGCCATGGCATTCCGAAAATCGTGCAGTCCGACGAAATCCAGGACGTCATCCGACGATTCCCATAGCGACTGTTCGGCGGGCGCCCGACTGCCGTGTTCCCAGGCGATGCGCACATTCTCGTGGACCGGAAGTCCGGGAAACGCCATCGCCTGCTGGAAGCTGCGTGCGATCCCGAGGCGCACGATCTCGAATGCCGGTTTGCCAGTGATGTCCCTACCCTGCCAATGCACACGTCCCGCTGTGGGCGCTATCGTTCCCGTGACGACGTTGAAGAGCGTGGTCTTTCCGGATCCATTCGGACCGACGATGCCGAGGATCTCGTCGAGGGAAATCGACAGGTCGATGCCTGCCAGTGCGACGACACCTCCGAACACCTTGCGCAACCCGGTCACATCGAGCGCCGCCATTTCGTCTTCCCTGTCTCTAATCCTGTCCGGACGCCACTGCGGACTTGGTCACCGGCCGACTGCGACGCACCATCCGCGATACCGCCCAGCGATAGATGTCGATGAGGCCAGCTATCACGCCGGCTGGCAGAAGCATGATCGCCGCGATCAGGCCGGTCCCATATGCGATTCGTGCATCAATCGGATCGAGGTTCAATATCTCTGGCAGAAAATTGACAATGATCGCACCACCCAGCGGCCCATAGAGCAGACGCGGTCCGCCTATCATGACCATGAGCGCGAGGTAGACGCTCGCAAATCCTCCGTAGAGCCCCGGCGAAATGTGTTGCAGGAAATAGACTTGTAGCACGCCTGCCAGACCCGCGAACAGACCGCTGACCATGAACGCCGCGACCTTATGGAATCCCGTGCTGATGCCGATCGCCCTCGCCAATGCCTCGTTTTCTCGGATCGAGCGCAAGGTTCGCCCATAGGCGGAGACCGAGACCAAATGGGTGACAAGAATGCTTACCAGCAGAATCGCCGTCACGAGGAGATAGTAGTTGTGGATCTTGCTCAGCTTGACCCCCAGAACCGAGCCCACCGGCCCCACATCGAGCCCCGTCGCGGCGCCCGTGAAACTGCCTCCATTGGTGAGAAAAATGCTGAAGAGCGACCCAAAGGCGAATGTGATGATGATGAAATGGTGGCCCGCGGCGCGCAGTGACGAAAGACCCAAAATTCCGGCGACCACTGCCGTCACCGTCATTGCGAGCGGGATCGCGGGCCAAAAGCCGAGGCCTAGCCTCCCGGCCAGAATCGCCGCGGTATAACCACCAACGCCCATCAGCCCGGCGTGGGCGAGCGAGAGAAGTCCTCCCTGACCGAACAATATGCTGAGGCCGTAGAGAGTGATCGCCGCGATTTCCGTCGAAATCGCGACCGAGAGAAAGCGATAGCTCGGACCGAGCCACGGTACCGCGAGAAGTCCGACCGTCGCGACAGCTGCAATCACGAATCCTTCGCGTGATGACGCGCGGAGAGCGCCGCCCCGTGTGGTCATGGAACCCTCGGGGCTCGGCGCGGGCAGTGAGGCAGTCTCGCGGCGCTCCTCAGCCTCCTCGCTAGACACTTTTCGGCCCCTCGGTTCCACCGAACAACCCCTGCGGCCGAAGCACGAGGACAATAATCATCGCGGCAAAGGAATAGGCGTCGATCCATTGCGGCGCGCCGTAACCGGCGCTCAGTCCATCCACCAAACCAAGGATGAGGCCAGCCACCACCGCGCCCGTTACGTTGCCCAATCCTCCAATCAATGCGACGGCGAAACCTTTAACGACCACGATGCTGCCGATGAACGCGGTGATCGGGTACAAGGCGATCAGCAGCGCGCCACCCAGCCCCGCGATGAAGCTGCCGTATGCGAACACCGCTGTGACATAGCGGCGCACCGGGATCCCCATCAGCGCCGCGGTCTCCCGGTCGGCGACGCTGGCACGCAAAGCTAGACCGTAACGACTCCTGGAAATAGCGAAGAACGTCAGTGCCACCGCGGCGGCGGTGACCCCGACCACAACGGCGCGCATGACGATGATACGGACGTCGCCGACCTGCCAGACGCCGCCGATCGGGTCAGGAATGCTCTTCTGGTTCGAATTCCAGGCTCGTATGACAACATGCTGCAGAATCACAATCAATCCAAGCGACACGATGAATCCGTTCATCGGTCGTTCGAGGGTGAATCGGAAGAGTCCTCGCTCAGTCAACAGTCCCAGCAGGCCAACTGTCAGAGCGGCTACGAACAGCGCCAGGACATAGTTGCTGCCATGGCTAACGAGGACCCACGTCACCATCCCGCCGACCATCAGAAATTCGCCATGGGCGAAGTTGATGATCCCCGTAAGACCGAAAATGATGGTGATACCGATTCCGATCAGAATAATGACACTTGCCTCTGACAGGCTATTCACCAGCTGCTGAAGGAATATGTCCATCACACTCTTTCACGTCGGTTATTCGCCGGTCCCTGTAACCGATGCGTCGATCGCGACTCAGAATTGGAAACGTTGCCCATGCACTACTCCTGAGGAACGGGCGGCATCTCTCGCTCGTCTGCCGACCACGACGGACTGGTCCAACGAGCGAAATAGCCGCCCGTGCCCACGATACTACCCCGACACTCACTTAGTGGCGGCGCCTAGCCCGCGTCATCCCCCGGCGGCGGCGCGGCCGGCGGTTGGACGACCGCGCATGTGAACCTGTCGGAGCTGTTGGGTTTAACCAGACAGACTTGCGTCGCCACGTTCACGACCCGGTGCGTTGGATCGAACTGGAGCGGAACCTGTGCGAGGACGCCGTCGTATTTCGAGTTGAGCATATAGTTCACCACCGCGTCCGGATCGTCCACAGTGCCAACTGCCGTTAGCGCCTTCGCGTACCAGTGGACGTAGTCGTAGTACAGCAATGAAACCGAGGCCTGTGGCCCCTTCTGCGCTCCCAGGCTGAAGTAGTGGTCGAAGTAATTCTTGACCTTCTCGGACGGTGGTTGGCCCCAGCACAGCGCAATACAGCTAATCGTCACCGGCATGGCGGCCTTGAGCTGCCGATCCTTCCAAACGCCGGGGTCGACGCCGATTACGAAATAGGCCTTGGCCACGTTCAACTGGATGGCCTGGGGCAGGGCGACCAATGTCTCGTCGGGGTTGTACCAGATGTGCACGATGTCGGGAGTTGTCCCTTTAATGCGTGTCAGCAAAGGGGCGAAGTCCGTCGTGTCAGGCGGATAGAACACGCGCTCGACGGTCTGCCCGTGCGACTCGAGCGCCTTGATGTAGTGCTTGGTGAGATATTGGCCGCCGAGGTCGTTGGCCACCAGGATCGTGGAGCGCTTCGCCATCGGATGCAGGACACCATCCAGCAGCTTGAACACTCCGTTCGCCGTGCTGCCGCTGCGCTGAAACTCCGGAGGCTCGGTCTGGAAGGCGTAGTGGTTCACTCCGCCCGGCGCAACTGAATCCTTGTTGAGGATACCGCCCATCGAACTGTTGCCCGTGAATTGTATGACCTTGGCCGGCCCGGTGATCTTCGTCATTGCGACGGAGAAATCGTGCGACTCAGTGCCCCAGATCGCTTTTACGCCGACATCGTTGACGAGCTCGCGGGCCGCCGCAATCGCGGTGTCGATATTGGTGCGATCGTCGCGGTAATACGCCTCGAACTTGTACGTCTTGCCGCCCACTCTGATGCCGCCCGCGTCGTTGATCTCCTTCACCGCCAGTTTGACGGCCGCGGGAATCGTATTGCCCGCGGAAACGAATGCCCCCGACTCGGCTGCGACAGTTCCGATTTTGATGACATTTTCTTCGGCGCGGGCACTCTGCATCGACGCGCCGCTCATCAGGGCGAGCGCTGCTACGCCCATTCCGATGCGCTTCATGTTGGCGATCCTCCTTCGTGGGCCCGTTATACGCTTACGTGGTTGTAGGGATGGGAGTTTCAGAGATGGACTCATGTTCTCCTCCCTCCTCATGTTGCTGACGGAGCCCTACGCCCTCTAACCAGCCATCCCACCCTTTCGGAATAGCTGACAGGGGAATCCTTCTCGAGCGACTGCTGTGCCGATCCAAAAATTCATGTAGCCCGATGACGACTGAGGCTACATGATAGCGACCTCCTTTCAGAGTAGAGTTTCGGCTGGGTCGTCATCCCCACTCGACCGGAACCCTGATGATCCTCTTCGTCCTCGGTGTCTGGACCTTCCTTCGCACCTTACGCGTCGACGTGGCCAACGTCAGTCTCGAGAACGTCGCTCTCCGGCACCAGTTGGCGGTGCTGCTGCGATCGGTTCCTCGGCCGAAAGTGTCCCGGCGGGATCGGCTCTTTTGGGTCTGCCTTTCACGTCTCTGGACGGGCTGACTCTCGAGCTTGCTGATCATTCACCTCGCCACTGGCCTCGCTTGGCGTCGCGATGGCTTTCAGCTCTACTGGCGCTGGGAGCCACGAGCTCGGATCTCCGGGCGCTCGCCAATCGATCGCGACATCCGTGACTTGACTCGCCGCATGGCTCGTGAGAGTCCCCCGTAGGGCCGGGGCGAGTGGTCGCCGGCCAGGATGGCCCAGAATGGGCGCGCACGTCGCGGGGGACATCCGAGCCAGGTTGTCATATTATGACCGGATGAGACTATCACCTGTCGTCGGAGGGCGCAACGTGCAGGAGCGCGAGCGACGCTTTGGGCTAGTCGAACGCCGGAACCTCGCCAGCTCGCTGGTCAGGCAGCTGTCGGAGGCGATCCGCAGCGGCGCGCTGAAGCCGGGCGATCGCCTGCCCACCGAACAAGAAATGACCGCCCAGTTCGGCGTGAGCCGGACGGTCGTCCGCGAGGCGGTGGCGGCGCTCACGGCGGAGGGCCTGGTCATCAAGCGGCATGGCGTGGGCGTGTTCGTGGAGACGAACGTCCAGAACCGTCCGTTCAGGATCGACCCCGACGGGCTCGGTCAGCTCCAGGAAGTCCTGAAGGTCATGGAGCTGCGCATGAGCGTGGAGGTCGAGGCGGCTGGACTGGCGGCCGAGCGCCGAGGAAAGAACGAGCTACGACGGCTTGCCGACGCGCTCCGGGCAATCGAGGCGGACATCCGGGCGGGGGATCTGGCGGTCCACTCGGACTTCGCGTTCCACGTCGCTGTCGCCGAGGCGTCCGGCAATCATTATTTCTCGCGATTTCTCGAGTTCCTCGGCCACTTTATCATTCCGCGCCAGACGGTCAGCCGCCTCCATGGCGGCGTTGACATCGAATACCTCAACCGGGTGCAGGCCGAGCACCGGCGCATCAACGAGGAGATTACGGCAGGCGATCCAACCGGCGCGCGGAAGGCGATGCGCACGCATCTGATCAACAGCCGCACCCGATACAGCAAACTTGCGCAGGATCTCTCGACCAGACAGAGGGAGCCGGCCAAAACCCATTGACTCGTCGCATTCGCCTGAATGCATCACTCCCGGACAGCCGGACGAGCGTGGCGCGGCAGCCGCCCCTCTCGAAATTCCGAGTGTTCTACTCGTCATATCTTTGGTATCGATACTCGACGAGTTGCAAGACAGCGGAGAAGTGGATCGTCCCTGCGCTTTACGGAATCGCCCCGGGGGCCGACTCCCCAGTCCCACGCCGCTGCCCAGGGCGCCGCCGGCGAGGAGCCGCGACTGCTCTGGCTGGCGGCCGCTATTGCACCGCCGGCGCGGGCGATTGATCGTCGCCGACCTGGGGGGCCCAGCAGGATGGCCGCCTCGCGCTGAGGCGGCTTCTTCGAGGATCGCGAGATGAAGCGGCTCTACGTGTCATGCCTCTGGCTGACGCGGCTTACAGGCGCTTGAGGATCCAGTCAGGAGTGAGGCTGATCGCCCAGGAGTTGAGAACCACGTAGCAGTTCGTCGCCACGAGCGCGCCCACCACGATCAGGAGCACGCCCGCCGCGCGCTCGACGATCGGGATGAACGGCCGGTAGCGCCTGAAGAGCGTGAGGAAGGCCCCCAGCACCACCGACGATACCAGGAACGGGACGCGCGCACGCTCGCACGGGACATCGGGATGCTGACCTTCGCCAATCCGCTCTTCGGCAAGAACAGTGAGATCGATCAGCTGGCGCCGTTCCTGGCCGATCTGGCGGAGATTGAAGCTCCTGCACATAGTTACGGCGAGTCCGGCGCGGACGCTCGTGATAGCGGGTGAGGCTCGGGTCGTAGCCCTGGCGGGCCATGCCGCCAGCGATGAGGCCGATACCGGTCCAGGTTTCGAGCCAGGCGTGGACCATGGCGGGCGTCACCGGCGAGGAGAGCGAAGCCGAGGACGGCGGACGCGGTCTTCGCCAGCCTCGCCTGTTTTTGACGGCGGGAATAGCAGCGCTTCGAGGGGGGTTTCTCAGTCATAGGGAAAGGGGGCGACTTCTATGCTTCGAGGCATGCTCAGAACCGTTTCCATGGCGACCGTCGTGACCCTGGGGATCGCGGGGACCGCGCCTGCCCAGAAACCGGCGCTCAATCCCTGTGCGGCGAAAACCATAAACCCCTGTGCGGCCAAGGCCATCAACCCCTGCGCTGCGAAGACCTTGAACCCCTGCGCCGCAAAGTCCCTGAATCCGTGCGCGGCCAAGACCCTGAACCCCTGCGCCGCGAAAACGTTGAACCCGTGTGCGGCAAAGACCCTCAACCCGTGCGCGGCCAAGACGCTCAACGCTGCAGCCGCCAAGACCCTCAACCCGTGCGCGGCGAAGGTCTTGAACCCCTGCTGCGCGAAGCAACTCACGGCCGCGCAGGCCAAAACCATCAGTGCCTCTGCGGCAAAGAGCCCCACATGCCGGTAGGGCGTGTGTATTCGCCGACACGGTGACGGTGTCACAGTGAGGTCTTCCCGGCGGAGAGACTATGGGAAGCGGCCGGGGGCTACGAAGCCTCGCCGCTCCCCCTCTTTGATCAGCTGGAGCAGAGCTCTTCAATCGAGCTAGGCATGAGCTAGGCACGGCTTCCGGCTCGAACTGACGGGGTTCAGCGCCGAGACCGGCGCGCGTAACAGGCGTGCTCACCACCAGGGAGCGGTCTACATTCTTGCGGACTCTCGCACTCGGCCAGCTCGTCACAAACATTTTACAAATCGATGACAACTCGCCGGCAGCGGCGAGCGATCCTCGTGCCCATCGAGGAGGGAGAGGCCGTGATGGAACACAAGTGGTCGATCGCAGGTCCCGTGTGTGCCGCGATTTGTGCTGCCCTAGTCTTCGGAGTCACCGGCGCGGCGCTCGCCGACGACAGCAACCTCTTTGAGGTGAGCGTCACGAACCTGACGGCCGGACAGACCTTTACGCCTGTTCTCGTCGCCAGTCACATGGCCGGAGTGACGCTGTTCATGCTGGGGCAGCCGGCCAGTGTCCCGCTCGAAGTGCTGGCCGAGGCCGGCGACACGGGTCCACTCGGGGCGTTGCTGGCGGCAATGCCAGAGGTGTTAGAGGTGACGAGCTCCGGCGCAGTCTTGCCGCCTGGACAATCCGTCACAGTGACAGTGAAAACGCAGGATGAATTCGATCACGTGAGTGTCGCCGCGATGCTCATTCCGACAAACGACGGATTTTTCGCACTGAACGACGTCCTCGGCCCGATCGGCCATAGCGTCGTGACTTTTTACTCGCCGGCGTACGACGCGGGGACCGAAGCGGACGACGAGCTCTGTGCCCACATCCCGGGGCCTCCAGCCGTATGTCGAGGGGAAGGGTTCAATCCCAGCAGAGCCGGGGACGTGAACTTCGTCCACATTCATCGCGGCATTCACGGCATCGGAGACCTCAGTGCCGCGCAATTCGACTGGCGAAATCCGGTGGCGCAGGTGACCATTCATCGCGTTCGATGAGTGCCCGCCGATCACGAGCGGCGAATCCGGTGCTGCACCTGGCAGACTCAATTCTTTATGTGTCCGCGTTGCTCAGGGACCGACCTCGTCGCGTCGATGACTATATAGACTACTTCGGCAACCCCAGGCGCCTGACCGCCCGAGGGCCCGTGCCGGCGGACTACGGCTCGCGCGTGATGGGCTCATGCGACGAATGAGCCTGGAGTGACGTTCCAGGAGAGGCGACCGCGTGGCCCTAGGTCGGGCCCTGAAGTTCATCACGGAACAGAAACGGGGGCGATCAAATGATCGGTCGGCTGGCACGAGCGGCTCTCTTCTTCTTGATGGCGGGAACGGGTCTGTGGCTGGTCGTGGGCGCCGCCACAGCGCGCGCATCGGATGCTCTCCCATCAACGCCGCTCACCCTATTCGATGGTGGGACGTTGCCGCTCCGCAGCCTGGCGGGACGTGTGATCGTGATCCGCTTCGCGGCCTCGTGGTGACCGTATTGCCAACGGGAGTTTCCCGTCTTCGAGCAGGTCTGGCAACAATACAAGGACAGAAGAGTGGCCTTCGTGAACATCTTCGTGGAGGATACTGAGGCGAAGGCCCGCGAGTTCCTGAAGACCCATCCAGTCAGCTTTCCCAGCGGGTACGATTGGCAGCTCGCGCTTGCCAAACCCCTTGGGTTCAGGGGGATGCCTTACGTGGTGGTGATCTCGCCGAATGGGAAGGTGGCTCGCCGGTTCATCGGGCCCGTGACCCAGAGCGATCTGGCCGCCGAGATCGAGAAACTGCTCGCCACCCGCTAGAGCGGATCGGCTCATGGCGCACTCGCTCGGTGTCTTCGTGGCCTTCAGCGCAGGGCTCTTCTCGTTCCTCTCCCCCTGCGTCCTGCCGCTCTTCCCGTCGTACCTGTCGTTCATCACCGGGATGTCGGTCAACGCCCTCACCGAGGACGTCACTGCCGAGACGCGCGGGCGGATCCTCCTGCACTCCCTCGCCTTCATCGTCGGCTTCTCGATGATCTTCGTCGCGCTGGGCGCGTCGTTCTCGGCCGCGGGCCGGTTCCTCTTCGACAATCGCGACTGGATCCGGGTGGTCGGCGGGCTGCTGATCGTCGTCTTCGGGCTCTACATCGCGGGCGTCCTCCGGATCGGTGTCCTCGGGCGCTACCAGCAGATCCAGCTCCGCCAGAAGCCGGCGGGCTACTTCGGCACGCTCCTGGTGGGGGTGACCTTCGCCATCGGCTGGACGCCCTGCGTGGGCCCGATCCTCGGCTCGATCCTCTCGCTGGCGGGGACGGCCGAGACCGTCGAGCGGGGCGTGGGCCTGCTCGTCGCCTACTCGGCCGGCCTCGGCGTGCCGTTCCTAGTATCGTCGGTGGCGCTGGGGGCCTTCCTCAGGCTCTTCAGGCGCTACCGGCCGTTCATCCCGGTCGTCGAGCGCGCGGCGGGCGTGCTCCTGATCGTGGCGGGCGTGCTCGTGGTGACGAACTACTACGTGATCCTCAACTCCTGGGCGATCGGCCTGACGCCTGACTGGATCCTCAAGCGCCTGTAGGCCCGCCATCCAACGGGGCGGCACGAAGAGAGGGAGCGGCCAACGATTGACGCTGGCCGCTCCCCCGCCTCGCCGGTGAGGCTTGATTCGGCGACTGCATCGCCGTGAATTCTGATATACTGATTTTCGGTATGGCTCAGGCAATGACCATCCAGGTCCGCGGGCGAGGTACCCTCACACTGCCGGCGACGCTGCGCGAGAAGTATCGGCTTGGAGACGGGGATCCTTTGACGGTAATCGACCTCGATGGGGTGGTGCTTCTTACCCCTCGGGTGCTCGTCGTGCCGCGGCTCGCCGCCGAGATGGAGCGGCTGCGCCAAGCGAAAAAGCTGTCCCTAAAGGATCTGGGTGGCCCGGCCCGAGAAGACTGAGCCGGTCCCGGTCTGCCTTGACGCTGACGTCCTGATCGCTGGCCTCCTGTCACGCACGGGTGCCAGCCACGCAATCCTGATCCTCGGCGAGATCGGACTCCTCCGTCTGGTGTTGCCGGAGGCTGCCGTCGTGGAGGTGCGGCGGAACCTCTCCGCGAAGCTTCCCGAGGCCGTCCCGCTGTTTGAGGAGCTCCTCCGCGCGGTTCCTGTTCAGATTCATCGTCCGACCCCGCGCGACCGTGAACGCGCGCGCGACCTCGCTGACCCGAAGGACGTGCCAATCCTGGCCGCAGCGATCGGTGCGGGGGCCCCTCTCTTCGTCACGCACAACATCAGACACTTTCGTTCAGGCGAAGGGGTGCGCGTCGTTCGGCCCCGGACGCTGATCGAGGAAGCCCGCGGGTGGATGGGATCGCTCGGAAGATAACACTCGGCGACTACGCGGGAGTCGAACGTGCCCGAAAACGTGCCCGCGACGGGCCACACTCGACCCAAAATTAGCCACCGCCAGCCAACGGGAGAGAAGAGAACCCCTCGGCAAATCAGCGATTCACCGAGGGGTTCCGGTAGGAGTTGCGGTCTCATAACCCAAAGGTCGCTGGTTCAAATCCAGCCCCCGCAACCATCGAAGCCGCGAGGGGTTAGCGGTCGCCGCCGCTGACCCCTTCGTCGTCTCTGCACCCATATCGAAGAGCGTTGCGGCTCGTGCAGGGAACCGTCGAGATCCTCACGGCCCCAGGTTGTGGCGTCGAGGTGCGTGCGCGCGTACCAGTCGAGAATGGGCCGGTCAGCGCGGTGAAGGCGTCGAATCGGTCATGCTGAGGCAGACGTTATCGGGCTGACGGTCCCGGAAGCGCCGTGGCACGCCAGGCCATTCAGCACCAAGGCGACAGGACCAAAAGAGCGGCCGAACGGCCCTACACGCATGCCCCACCGCCTGCCTATGCTGCCCGCGTGTCGTGCGCGTCTCGCCCTCCAGTCGTCGATCTCCCTGCCCGGATCTGGACGCCGGGGGGACGAGCACGCGCCGAACGGGAAATACTTCGCCCGGAGGAGCTCGATCTCAGTCTGGATGATCACCGCCTTCTACTGGTGGCCGTGACAGCGAAATCGTCCCTCGCCAACAGCGCGCAGGATCCATCCGATGGTTGACGCAATCTCTCGATCTCGGAGGCTCCCTCTCCCGGCCATCCCTCTGAAAGGGGAATTGCCATGATGAAGAAGCTGATATTCGCGATCGCGATACTCGCCCTCTCTGCCATTGCGACCGTGGTCTTTGCGCAGCGACAGGGCACACATACCGCGTCGGCGACGGGCCGCTATCTGCCCGAGTACACCGAGGAGGGCGATCTCATCCTGCCCAAGAACTGGCGCTCGTGGGTATACGTGGGGTCGCCGTTGACACCGGATGGCCTGAACGACAACAAGGAAGATTTCCCCGAATACCATAACGTGTACATCGAGCCGGGATCCTACGAACTCTACAAGAAGACGGGCGAATTTCCGGAGGGCACGATCTTTTTCAAGGAATTGCAGCGCGTCCTCAAGCCCGAGCAATTTCCCGACGGCTCGCTCTTGGAACCGTCGGGCCGGGGCTACTTCCCCGGCGCCTTCAACGGTGCCGACGTGACCGTCAAGGACTCCAAGCGGTACGCCCAGACCGGCAGCAGCTGGGGATACTACAATTTCAATCATCACGAGCCGAAGGCCCCGACCGCCAAGCTGAAGGCGAAGTCGGAGTGCGCGTTTTGCCATCAGGCCAGCGCAAAGAAGGACGAGGTCTGGACGCAGTTCTATCGCCTGTTGGACGACTGATCCGAGAGCCGCTGGCGCGCCGGCTGAACAGGGGGCTCTTCGCCATGAAAATCGGCGCTCATGTCGCTTCTCTTGTATCGCTGGTGGCGATTGCCGCTGTCGTGTCGGCGCTTCGGTTATCGGCCGCCGATGGTGAGACCGAACGGCGAATGTCACACCCGGATGGGGAGCTGGAGGCCGTGGTCGATGCGCAAGGAAATCTGCACGTCCCGTCCAGTTATCGTGCGGCCTACGAGTTCTTGGGCGCGTGGGCCATCGCGGCCGACAAAGGGGTCGGGGCAAGCGAGATTCACGATGTGTATGCGACGCCTGGCACGATCGCCGCGTATCACAAGAGCAGCCACTTCCCTGACGGAACAGTGCTGATCAAAGAGGTCCATGAGAGTTCGACGGCCTCGATGACAACGGGGACCGTCAGTCACGCCCAGACCTTGAAGGGCTGGTTTGTGATGGTGAAGGAGAGCAAAAATAGCCACCCTGGCAACTTGCTGTGGGGGGATGGCTGGGGGTGGTCGTGGTTCGATGCGGGGGATCCCATAAAGACGACATCGACCAACTACAAAACAGACTGTCTCTCTTGCCACGTGCCCGCCCAGGCGACGCACTGGATCTATACGTCCGGGTACCCAACCCTTCGAGTGGGAGCCAGTCGTCCATAGGCGTCACCTTTGCGGGACCAAAATGGGCATCCGCGAGAAGGCTGGGGGCTGATGGACCGACACTATCCATATAGTCCGTGCATCGGCTCCGAAGATGGGGAGCGCGATCAGGAGCTCGTTCCGAGGAGACTCGATCGCGACTGTCAGCTTGTCGAGGCGCTCCGTCTCGCTGAGCCGACGGCGGCCGAGCGTCTTGTCACCACGTATGGGGACCGGGCCTATCGCCTGGCCACAAGGATCACGGGAAATAGACAGGACGCGGAAGAAGTCGTGCAGGATGCATTCTGGGCCGTGCTCCGGAAGATCGACACCTTCCGCGGCGAGTCGGCCTTCGGCTCCTGGTTCTACCGGATCGTGGCCAATGCCGCCTACCAGAGGCTCCGCGGCCGACAGAGCCGGCGCCAAGATCTCTCGCGTGACGAGGTCTTGCCGCTCTTCGACGAGCAGGGCCGGCACCTCGCGCCCATGGCCGATTGGTCCCCCCGCGCGGACGACCCGTCCCTCCAGACCGACCTGCAGCTGGCCTTGACCTCGGCGATCAACGAACTCCCCGTCGAGTATCGGATCGTTCTGGTGCTGCGCGATGTCGAGGGGTTGTCGAATCTTGAAGTCGCCGAGGCCTTGCGCATCTCTTTGTCCAGTGTGAAGTCTCGCGTGCACCGCGCCCGGTTGTTTCTGCGTAAGCAGCTGAGCGATGCCATGGCGACGCTGGGCACGGATGTGTAGCGGGCTTCGGTGGCGCTGCCAGCGCGGACATACGGCTGACGAGGGAGGGCGTCAGGTGAGCGAGCACCACGACATGGCCCATGGCTGGGAGGTCGCGCACGGCAGGTCCGGCCGTCGAGGCCATGACGCCGCCGAGCACCATTCTGGTGGCGGCGGCGGCCACCACGCTCACATGGTAGCTGATTTCCGCCGGCGGTTTTGGGTGTCGCTGATTCTGTCGATTCCGGTGCTGGCGCTGGCGCCTCTGATCCAGGCCTGGCTCGGTCTCAGCGAGCGGTTGGCGTTTCCCGGCGATCGATCGGTCCAGGCGGTCTTCGCGACCCTTATCTATCTGTATGGGGGTTGGCCCTTTCTGCGGGGAGTCGTCGGCGAGCTGGGACGGCGGCAGCCCGGCATGATGACGCTGATCGCGCTCGCGATCACGGTCGCGTGGGGCTACAGCGTGCTCGTGACCCTCGGGCTGCACGGCGAGGTGTTCTTCTGGGAGGTGGCGACGCTGATCGACATCATGCTGCTCGGCCACTGGATCGAGATGAAGTCGGTGCTGGGCGCTTCCGCCGCGCTGGAGAACCTGGTGCGTCTCTTGCCGGCCGAGGCGCACCTCGTCGGGGTGGCCGGCTCGACGCGGAACGTACCGGTTAACGAGTTGAAGCGCGGCGATCGCGTCCTGGTCAAGCCGGGCGAGAAGGTCCCGACCGATGGCCTCGTGGTGGAGGGCCAGACCTCGGTCAACGAGGCAATGTTGACCGGCGAGAGCAAGCCAGTGGAGAAGGGTGAAGGGGCGACCGTGATCGGGGGCGCGGTCAACGGCGAGGGGGCGATCACCGTCGAGGTCCATAAGACTGGGGACGAGACCTATCTATCGCAGGTCATCGCGATGGTCCGGCAGGCCCAGGAGTCCCGCTCGCGCTCCCAGGACCTGGCGAACCGGGCCGCGGTGTGGCTGACCGCGATCGCGATCGGGGGGCGGGGCGGTAACCATGGTGGCGTGGCTAGCGGTCGGGGCCTCCGTTCCGTTCGCGCTGGCCCGCACAGTGACGGTCATGGTCATAACGTGTC
>WNFO01001712.1_pt1 | contig 17547 bp, 20 predicted proteins | sample 5400251 | NCBI WGS metagenome assembly WNFO01 (sample SAMN13153354, study PRJNA577476) | soil metagenome | isolation source: 100 cm saprolite under Madrone tree | place: USA:California | collected 2016-06-14
CACTGGACTCAGGGTCTCGAGAACGTGCCGGAGCAATACCGCCCGCAACAGGGACGGGGCAGCGCGGGCTGAGGCGCGCGGCTGGGCCCGGTGTATAGTGGTTGTCCCGGGCCCGAGCCCGCCACCACGATGAAAATCGGACAGATCGAGATTCCCCAGCTCTGCCGCTTGGCGCCCATGGCGGCCATCTCCAATGCTCCCTTCCGGCTCATCGCCAAGGAGTGCGGCAGCGGGCTGACCACCACGGAAGAGATCGACGCCTTCGCACTCCTCATGGAGACGCCGCGCTCGGGCGACATGGCGGCGTACTATCCTCAGGAAAAGCCGCTGGCGATGCAGCTCCTCGGCAAGGATCCGCAGGCTCTCATCCGGGCCGCGCTCCGCTGCGAAGAGCTTGGCGCCGACATCATCGACCTGAACATGGGCTGCCCCATGCCCAAGATCACCGGCAAGGGCAAGGGCGCCGCGCTCATGAAGGACGTGCCCGGCACCGCGCGCCTCCTGCGCGCCATGCGGCAATCGATCGCGGTCCCCTTCACCATCAAGATCCGCGGCGGCTGGGACGACCTGCACCTGAATGCCGTCGAGGTGGCGCGCATGGCCGAGAGCGAAGGCGTGGACGCCATCACGGTCCACCCGCGCACGCGCTCGCAGCGCTTCACCGGCAAGGCGCCGTGGGCCATCATCGGAGAGGTGGTCGAGGCGGTGCGCATCCCGGTCACCGGCAACGGCGACGTGCACTCGACGTCCGAGGCGCGGCGGATGGCGGAGGAGACGGGCTGCGCGTCGGTGATGATCGGGCGCGGTGCGCTCGGCAGCCCCTGGATCTTCGACGAGGGCTTCGATGCGCTCGATGCCGACGCCCAGCGCGATTACAAGGACCGGATCATCCGCCGTCACATGGCGCTGATCCAGGAGCACTGCTTCGACCGCTACGCGCTCTCGCAGATGAAAAAGCATCTCGCCTGGTACACAGAAGGGCTCGTGCGCGCGGCCGACTGCCGCGCCCGCATCTTCCAGACGAAGACCCCGGCCGAAGTGTGGGAAGTCTTCCAGGGGTACTGGGAGCTCGGCCTGGCGCGCGCCGAGTCCGCCCCCGCCGCCCTCTAGTTCCCGCGCCCGCGCCGAGCCCTTGACCAAGCGGCCCGCCGCGCCTTACCCTCTTACGCGACCATCACGGGCACGTCCAGACTCCGGCGCACGTTCGGCAGTGTCACGGTTCGGCGGTCGGCCCGCTCGTCAGAGCCGGGTCGATGGGAGGTCAACCTATGGCAGTGGCACGGGTCACCAAGATCATTGGGTCATCTCCGAGAAGCTGGCAGGCCGCGGCGGACGAAGCGGTGAAGCGGGCCAACAAGACCTTGCGAGGCGTCACCGGCATTCACGTCATCGAGCAGAAGGCCCACGTGGAGAAGGGCAAGATCACCGAGTACCGGACCACGATCGAGGTCACCTTCATTCTGGACTGAAGGTTGCCCTAGCGGCTGCCCTCGGCGGTCAGGTTTCGGTGCCACGCTCCTGAGAGGACGAAGCGGGGAAACGTCACCCACTGCTCGGCGACGAAGCGGCTGACGAAATCGGCGGCCCCGTCGAACGGTACCGGTGTCTCGCGCTCCAGCTTGTGGCCTCGCCCCTGAGCCACGAGCGCGGCCACCATGCAGACGATCGCGAGAGCCCCCGCGGCTCCGGAGACCCTGATCAGCGCGTAGAGCAGCATCACCGTGCCGATCTGGAAGAGCGGAACCGCGACGACGTGCAGCAAGAGGTTCACGCGATTGCGGTGCTTGGCGGCGTAGTCGCTCCACTGCCACTCGAGCAGATGCTTTCGAACCATAGCGGCCCTCAGCAGAAGCGGCAGGGCGGGAACTCCCGCGAGTACACCGGCTGCTTCAGGAACTCCTCGGGGTTGTATTTCCAGAACTGGCTGACCGCCGGGTACGTGTAGATGACGGTGTTCTGGAGTTTTCCCCCCACGCGCTCGACCTTCCGGATGTAGATGTTCTGCGTGGGGTTGCCGTAGGGGTCCATCTTGATCGGCCCGCGCGGCGCGTCGCTGATCGCGACGGCGCGGAGCGCAGCCATGAAGGCGGCGCGGTCTTCCACGCGACCGCCCACGGCTTTGGCCGCCTCGGCCACGACGCGGGCGCCCGTGTAGCAGTTCTCCGAGTAGAACGAGGGCAGGCGGTTGTACTTCTTCTCAAAGGCCTCGCGGAAGCGCCGGTTGGCGGGCGTGTCGAGCGCGGCCGAGTAGTGATGCGCGCTGATCACGCCGATCGACTCGTCGCCGAGCTGGGGCAGGACGTGCTCGTCGCTGTAGGTCCCGCCGGCGATGAGCGGAACCTTGAGCCCGCTCGCCGCCCACTGCTTGGCGAACAGCACTGTCCATCGTCCGAGGGCCAGCACGAAGACGGCGTCGGCATCCTTCCGGATCTGGCCGATGTAGGGCGCGTAGTCCTGCACGTTGAGCGGCACCCAGATCTTCTGGATGATTTGCCCGCCGTTGTCCTCGAAGGTCTTCTGGAACCCGCCGGCGATCTCCCAGCCGAAGGCGTAGTCGAGGGAGACGATGGCGATCTTCTTGTAGCCGAGCGTCTTCGCCGCGTACTCGCCGAAGGGATGCATGTTGCCGCCGGCCGAGAAGCCGGTGCGGATGAGCCACTTGGGGCGCTTGCGCTGGGTCAGATCGTCGGCGGAGTTGATCGGGTAGATGGTCGGAATGCCCTGGGCCTCGATGTACGGCACGAGCGCGTAGGCGACGTTGGACAGGATGACCCCCGCCAGCATGTTGACATGGTCGGACTCGACGAGCTTCCGCGCCTTGGCGATCGTGGTGGCCGGCAGGCCCTCGTTGTCCTCGAGGATGACTTCGAGCTTTCGGCCGGCGATCTGCCAGCCGCTCTCCTCCCAGAAAAGCTCGCAGCCGCTGTACATGTCCTTGCCGGCCTGGGCGATGGCGCCGGACAGCGGAGCGAGGAAGCCGATCTTGACCGGGCCCTGGGCGAACGCCTCCCCCGCCAGGCCGAGCGAGCACGCGACGGCGAGCGAGACGATCGCGATCAGCAGCCGCATTGCATCCTCCTGTCTGCTGGCTGGGGTCAGGTCTTGCATTCCGACATCCAAGTGGATACCACGAGTAGGTCGGCCCGTGAATGTCGGAATGCAAGACCTGACCCCGGCTTGCGGTGGCGCCGGGCCCCGTGGTATGCAAGGCGCCGCCCCTATGAAACGCAGCACCGAGCGCATATTGACCACCCACACCGGGAGCCTGCCGCGCCCCGATGACCTGACGCGGACGATGTTCGCGAAGGAGGAGGGCGTCCCCGTCGATTCCGGCGCCCTCGCCGCACGGATCCGGTCGGCGGTGGCGGAGGTCGTTCGCAAGCAGGTCGAGGTCGGCGTCGACGTCGTCAACGACGGCGAGTACAGCAAGCCGAGCTACGCCACCTACGTCAAGGACCGCCTGCGGGGGTTCGGGGGCGCGAGCCAGCCCCTGCAGTACCGGGACCTCGTGGATTTCCCAGGGATGGCGCGCCGGGTATTCGGGGACCCGGGCCGCGCGCGGCGGCGGGCGCCGGCCTGCACGGAAGCAGTCGCCGTGCAGGACGCCGAAGCGGCGCGCACCGACGTGGCCAATCTCCGGACCGCCGCCGAGCAGGTCACGCCCCAGGAGGCGTTCCTGACGGCAGCCTCTCCCGGGGTCATCTCCCTCTTCTTCCACAACGAGCACTACCCGAGCCACGAGGCATACCTCTTCGCCATCGCCGAGGCCATGAAGCACGAGTACGAGACGGTGGCGCGCGCGGGACTTGTCCTCCAGGTCGATTGCCCGGATCTCGCGATGGGCCGCCACATCCAGTTTGCCGACCTGAGCCTCGAGGAGTTTCGCAAGATGGCCCGGCTGCACGTCGAGGCCCTCGACCACGCGCTGGCGGGGGTGCCGCCAGACCAGGCGCGAATGCATCTCTGCTGGGGCAACTACGAGGGCCCGCACCACTACGACGTCCCCCTGGCGGACATCCTCGATATCGTCTTCGCCGGCCGCGCGGGCGCCGTGTCCTTCGAGGCCGCCAACCCCCGCCACGCCCACGAGTGGCGCGTCTTCGAGAACATCCGCGTGCCTGACGGCAAGCTGATCGTCCCCGGCGTCATCGACTCGACCACGAACTTCGTGGAGCATCCCGCGCTGATCGCCGAGCGCATCAGCCGCTACGCCCGGCTGGTCGGTCGCGAGAATGTCATCGCCGGAACGGATTGCGGGTTCGGCACCTGGGTGGGCCAGGCCGCCGTGGACCCCGACATCGTCTGGGCCAAGCTCGCCAGCCTGGCCGAAGGCGCTCGCCTCGCCTCACGCGAGCTCTGGTAGGCGCGCGGCGATCATCGCGCCATCAGCATGGCCGCGATGGCCGCGAGGCCGCCGACCACGGAGAGCACGAAGCCGATCCCGCCCAGCCGGTTCCAGGGCTTGATCCGGCGCTGCTCGGCGTCGGTCAGATGGACGTGCAGGCCCGAGGGAGACAGCCACCACCTGCGCGGCACCGGGATCTTCCGCGACACGAGGCGGTAGAGCATCACGTGATACCAGAAACCGGTCGGCACCCCCACGGCGAGTCCGAGCAGGAGCGCGCCCAGGGCGAGCATGATCATCACGGGCGGCGTCAGCAGCGTGGCGAGGAGGACGACCAGTCCCACTGACGCGAGGGCGGCGAGCACCAGCGTCGCCTCGAGCATCGTTCACTTCACGCATTCGATGAACGTGATGGGGGAGTGATCCAGGAACACGCTCCAGAACTCCCGCCCGAAGGCGGACTCGCCTTCCGGCGACAGGCAGGGCGGATGCCAGCGGATCTCCCGGAACCCGGCTGACCGGAGCGCCTCTTCGTGAGTGGCCACGTCGAGGTGGTAGTTCTCGATCGAGAACGGCCCGTCATCCAGATAGAAGGTCCATGTGATCGGCGCGCCTTCCCGCCACTCGCCGAGCGCGGTGGTCTCGAATCCGTACGTCCGATACGAGGGGGCGGCCCGAAAATCGAGCGCGGCGCTCTGATTGACCGTCACGAATCGCCCGCCGGGCTTCAGGCCGCGCGCCAGGCTCCGGCACATCGCCCGGAGCTCGGCGGCGTCCCTGGCGTAGTTGAGCAGATAGGCCGCCACGGCGAGGTCGCAGGCATCCGCGAGCCGAAGATCCCGAGCGTCGGCCACTTCGTACTCGATGCCCAGCGCATGCTGCGCCTCCTGGGCGCGGGCCAGGTCGACCATCCGCGGCGAGAGATCCACACCGAGCACTTTCCCCGCGCCGAGCGCGCGGACGCGCCTCGTGTAGTAGCCGTCGCCACAGGCCACGTCGACCAGGCTCTTACCCGCGAGATCACCCAGGAGGCCCACGAGCGTGTACGCCTCGATGTGGGCGCGCCATGGCTGGAGCTTCGAACGCTTGTACTGCTCGGCGATGGGATCGTAGTCGGTGGTCATGTCGGAAGACCAGCAGGATTCGCCGAGCGACCGAGGGTCGGCCCCGCTGCCGCTGGCGTTACCGGCGGCGCGTGATGAGGCTGATCACCGCCACGAAGACGGCCGCGCCGATGATCGACCAGATGACGGGAAAGCTCTCCCCGCCGATCCTGACGACGAACAGCTCAGGCAGGTGCAGCGCGTGGGCCATCCACATCCCCACGAGCGCGCCGATGAAGCCGAGCGCGATCGAGACGAGGCAGCCGCCGTGGCTGTACCCGGCGATCGCCTGGCCGATCGACCCGCATATGCCTGCGACCACCAGCAGTATCAGAAACGACACCAGCGTCATGGCCCATAAGGTAGCAGCCCTCGCCACCTCTTGACAATCGGATCGGCCGGCGTTCTGTTAAGGGTGACGGCAGCCGAGGCGCCAGCCCGCCGTCGTGGCAAGAAACCGCCGAGGAGGTCAGGATGGAACACACGCCACCCGGTTCACAGGGCGCGCCATCAGGCCGGCGTATCCCCTGATCGCGCGCGACGCGGCAGCAGCCGTAGCACCCTAAAGACTCCGGCTTTTGCCGGAACATGCCCGGGTCGGTTGACCCGGCGCGTCAACCACGAAGCCCGGAAGTGGGCTACCGGTCCCACCTCCGGGCTTCACCTTTTCCAAAATCCAGGCGGCTCAAGACGCGGGCCCGGTTTGCGCCGCGCTCATCACGGCGGGGGCGGGCGCGGGGCGCCCCGCGCCGGTGACGAGGCGGAGGAACCCGGGCGACAACCGTGGATCGAGGGTGTCGCGGATGCCGTCGCCAAGGAGGTTGAAGGCGAGCACGGTGACGGTGATGGCGAGCCCGGGAAAGAACACGAGCCACCACGACGGCACGAGGCCCGTGATCGAGTCCGCGAGCATATTGCCCCAGGTGGCGGTCGGCGGAGGCACTCCCACGCCGAGGAAGCCGAGGGCCGCCTCGATGACGATGGCCACGCCCAGATGCGTGGTGGCCAGCACGAGGTAGGGAGCGACGCACTGGGGCAGGACGTGCAGGCGCATGATGCGGAACGCGGAGGCCCCGGTGGCCCGGCCCGCCTCGACGTAGGCCATCTCGCGCACGGAGATCGCCACCGAGCGAATGACCCGCCCGCCGAACGGGATGCGCGTGATCGCGATGGCGACGATCACGGCCGGCAACCCCGTGCCCATGGCCATGGAGATGGCCAGGGCGAGGATCAGGTCGGGAAAGGCCTGGAGGATCTCCATGACGCGCTGGCTCGCGAGATCGAAGCGACCGCCGAGGTAGCCGCACGCCACGCCCCACAGCGAGCCCACCGTGGTCCCGAGGAGCACCGCCGCGAAGGCGACGAAGAGCGACGTCCGGGCGCCGTAGATGACGCGTGAGAGGGTGTCCCGACCCACCTGGTCGGTCCCGAACAAGGCCTGCGCGTCGGGCGGCTTGTTCATCCGGCGGAAGTTCGTCTTGAGCGGGTCGGCCGGCGCGACCCAGGGCGCGGCGATCGCCATCGCGATGATGAGCACGCCCACCACGCCGCCCGCGGCGGAGAGCGGATTGCGCCAGGCGAAGCGCGCCAGCTCGCCCGGTATGGAGCGCTGATCGGGATCAGGCATAGCGGATGCGCGGATCGAGCCACGCGTAGCTCAGGTCGACGAGGAGGTTGACCAGCACGAAGATGACGGCGTAGAGCAGGACGAGGTTCTGAACCACGATGATGTCCCGCTCGATGAGCGCGATGACGAGGGCGCGGCCCAGGCCAGGAACCCCGAAGGCCTGCTCGACCGCCACCGAACCCCCCAGCACGAAGCCGAGGAGCACGCCGGAGATGGTGATGACGGGCAGCAGCGCGTTGGGCAGCGCGTGACTCATGATGACGCGCCGTTCCAGCACCCCCTTGGCGCGGGCCGTGCGCACGTAGTCCTCGTGGATGACCTCGAGGAGGCACGAGCGCGCCATCCGCGCGATATAGGCACCCTGGGCCAGCCCCAGCACGATGGCGGGCCCGATGACGATCTGGAGGTTCTGCCAGGGCGACTCCCAGAGATGGACGATGATGATGGGCGCCTTGTACCCGAACCAGAAGAGCAGCGCGAGCACGATGAGCATCCCGAGCCAGAAACCCGGGATGGCGATGAAGAGGATGGCGAGCGAGCGGGCCACGTTGTCGATGATGCTGTTGGGCTTGACCGCGCTCAGGATGCCGATGGGGAGGCCGACGAGCCACGACACGATGAGCGCGAGGAGGCCGATCTCGGCGCTGATCGGCCCGCGGTGGAGGATGAGCTGGGCGACCGTGTCGCCGCGAAAGAACGACTTGCCGAGCTGCCCCGAGGCGATGTCCCGGAGCCAGTGAAGGTACTGGAGAGGGAGCGGGTCGGAGAGGCCGAGATCGTGCATGATCTTGACGCGGTCCGCCGGCGTCATCCTCGCGTGACCCTCCACGCCAAGGATGGCCACCAGCGGGTCGCCGGGCAGGACGCGCAGGACGACGAAGATGATCAGCGACACCCCAACGAGGGTCGCCAGGGCAAACAGCGCCCGCCGGACGAGATATTTGCGCATGCGCGAGGCCCCTTGCCTCTACTGTCTCGCCCGGCGGGCTTCGGCGGCGGCGCCGGCTAGCTCTTCGCCAGCCAGACCTGATCCCAGCGGCACACGTCGTAGATTCCGAAGAACGTCGATGGGTTCTGTCCCTTCACATTGTTGTAGTACGCGTCATAGATCTGCTCATAGGCAATTGGGATGAGGGGCGGGTCCTGTTCCAGAATCCCCTCCGCCTTGCGGACCATGGCCGTGCGCTTCTTCTTGTCCAGCTCGCGCTCGATCTGCTTGGCGAGCGAGTGGAACTGCTCGTTGCTCCAACCGGAATAGTTCTGCGGGCCGTTCTGGCCGTACCAGGCGGTGAAGTAGTCGGACGGGTCCATGAGGCTGGACACGATGGCGCTGATCGCGAGGTCGAAGTTGCCGGCCGCCGCTTCGTCGAACCACACCGAGGTCTGCACCGTGCGCAGGTTGGTCTCGATGTTGAGGTTCTCCTTGAGCATGGCTTGGATGGCCACGGCCCAGAGCTTGAACGTCTGGATGTCGCGCACGACGAAGTCGAGCCCCTTGATCCCCTGGCCGTAGCCCGCCTCCTGCATCAGCCGCCGGGCCTCCTGCACGGCAGGCTTCACGTCCGTCTGATAACCCAGGCGCTTCACCAGCTCGGCCTTCGGCGTCGACATCTCGTGGAAGGGGTACACGAAGCCGCCGATCTGCATGGGCGCGGTATCCTTCACGACCTCGATCAGCGCGGGCCGATCCATGGCGAGGTGGATCGCCCGGCGCACGCGGGCGTCGGCCAGCGGCTTCTTCTTCATGTTCATCCAGAAGGCCTGGATCACGCTCTGGTTGAACGCGGCGGCAGTGACGTTGGGCATCTCCTTGGCCTTCCGCCAGGAGACAGGATCCATGAGCCGCGCGTAGTCGATCTTGCCGGCCAGGAACGACGAGCCCAGCTCGGGCGAGAACGGGAACATATGATAGATCTCGAGCCGGTCGAGGTAGGGCAGCCCCTTGTTCCAGTAGTTGGGGTTCTTGTCCATGATCCAGATCTCTTTGTCCTTCCGGGAGACGTGCTTGTAGGGCCCCGTGCCCGGGAAGTCCATGACCTGCCGCAGGTTGCCCTGGTTGTCCTCGAGCGTCTTCTTGCGGACGATGATGTTCCACCCGCTCGCGAAGGCGCCCAGCATGAAGTCGCGCGGGCGCGGCTCGGTCATCCGGAACTCGATGCGGTACGGATCCAGCACCACGATCTCGCCCACCGTGGTGAAGAGCGACGAGCGCGGGATGACCACGCCCTTGGGCGGCCGGACGATGCGCTCGTACGTCGCCTGGACGTCGGCCGCGGTGAAATCGGCGCCGTCGTGGAACTTCACGCCTTTGCGGAGATAGAAGGTGTACTTTTTCCCGTCTTTCGAGATGTCCCACTTCCAGGCGAGGTCGGGGATGATGGTCTGCCCGTTCCGCGGATCACGCCGGATCAGGCAATCGTACATGGGCGACTGGGGTCCGATATTGGCGACCGTGCCCGACTGGTGCACGTCGAAGTGGGCGGGGGCGTTGTGCACCGCGTAGCGGAGGGTGCCGCCCCGCTTGGCCGCCGCTTCGGGCCGGATGGGGGACGGCGTCTCCTGGGCCTCGCCCCTTCCACGGAGCACCGCGGGACCGAGGGCGACAGCGCCGGTCACGCCCGCGGCGCGAAGGAAGGTACGGCGGCTCAGGGTCGTGGGACGGTGGCCGGAGTCGGTCTGGTCGCTCATGGAAGATACCCCCGTTGGATTGGCCCGCGCATCCTCACGCGGGGTTCGCTCACTTCGCCTTGGTCAAGTCGACTCCGAACGGGCGATTCACTCTTTGGGTGATCCCGGTCCCCGAGAGAGCGCTCGCTGAACCTTTGAGAGAGATTCGTATTTCCGTGCCCACGAGGACTCGAGCCGGGTGATACGTATACTTCCCGACGAGCTCGACTGAAGAGGGATCTGTTTTGGTGGCGATGCCCTCGGCCTCCGTGTTGCTCACTTCTCTCGTTTCCGCGGCCCATGTCCATTTCACACTCCCCGCGTCGTCACGAAACATCATCGTGACGGCTCCCACCTCAGTGCCACGCGTATACTGACCCCTCCATTGGCCCAGGAGCCAGTCGTGACTCGACGCATGCCCGCCCGCCGCGAGAAGCAGCAGGAAAACTGCAAGTAGAGACGTGGGGACAATCCTTGTCACGAGATTTTCTCCGATGGGTTCGTCCCGCGCACCGATGCGCGAAGTGGCGGCATCATACACGAGGCCCCAGGCCGAGACAAGGCGCAGCCCGCCATCTGGGTGACGGCGGTGGGTCAGGCCGTCGCCAGCCCCGCGAGCGCGCGTAGGCGCGGCTTTACCGCCTGCCACGCGCGGCCCATGTACACGCACAGGACGATCAGCGCGATGGTTGCGGACCAGTACAGCACCCAGTTGTTGAAGCGCAGCCCGAGCGCCCGGTGGATGATCGTCTCCTCGATGATCTGGTGGGCGAAGTAGAGCACCAGCGCCGTCTGGCCCAGTGTCACCAGCCACGGCAGCTCCCAGCGCCGCACCTCCATGAGCCAGTAGCAGAGGGCGAGCAGCCACGCCACGCCCGTGACGATCAGGAAGGTCGTCACGCCGCGCGGCGTCCAGTAGTGGTTCAGGCCGTAGTCGCGCGGGAAGCCGAAACGCGGCACGGTCGGAATCCACCACTCCCAGAGGTCATAGGCGATCAAGAAGACCAGGCCCACGACGGCGGCCGTCGCGAAGTAGCGCGCCTCCGCGGCCGGGCCGCGCGCCCGGGCGTCGAGCCACACCCAGCCCAGCACGAGCCCGATGAGCGCGGGCGCGATCCAGGGCCAGAGCGGGAAATCGCCGAACGCCATGGTTCCCACGATGGGATGGGCCGCACACCAGCGAATGAGCGCCGGGCGTGCCCACCCGAAAGCCAGATAGATGAGGACGGCGCCGGCCATCAACGCCGAGCGCGCCCAGCGCCGGCGCAAGAGCGGGACGAGGGGGCCGAGCAGCATGATGGTGAGCCCGATCGTCTGCAGCACGCCGCCGTGCCACACCCGCTCTTCGGCCGGCACGGGTGGCCGAGGCAGCATGATCAGATTGAGGAGGTACCCGGCGGCGACGATGCCGATCCCGCGCCGGAAGTAGCGGCGGAAGTCGCCGATGAAGCCCTCGGAGCGCCCGCGGTGGTGGTACGAGATCGGCAGGCAGAAGCCCACGAGGAAAAGAAAGATCGCGGCCGGGAGAATGAGACTGCCGTAGACGAGATGGTAGCGCGGCCACCCCATGAGGACGTCCATCCAGTCGCGCGAGGTGTGGTTGATCACCATCAGGATGAGGGCGACCCCGCGCAGCCCGTCGAGGAAGTGCAGCCGCCCCCCGATCCGCGCGCTCGGCACGGCCGGGGGAGCATCCGGATTCGGTCCGGCGCGAGGCACGAGGCTACTGATAGCAGATCCGCTGCTGGTAGTCGTCGTTGCGCACGATCACCCAGCGGCTCCCGTCCGTCACCGGGCGGACCTTGTAGCACTCGTTGATGTTCCGCTCCCGCGTGACCTTGCCGTCTCGCCAGTAGAAATCCATGCTGTAGCGCACGCCGAAGGTGGCCTGCCGGTCGTCGCTGCCCTGGTACATGATTTCGTATTTCAGAACATCGACGCGATCGACCCGGGCGAAGTCGCCGCGCCGCCGCTGCGCGATCTCCTCGTAGCCGCGGCTGTAGGTGGCGCCATTCTTCAGCCGGCCGGTCTGGACCACGCCGCTGTCGAATTGGCGCAGGTACAGGCTCGCGTCCTTCTGCATCCAGGCTTGATACAGGAGATCGATCGGCTCGCGCATGCGCTCGATGTTGGGGCCGACCCGCTCCGGGGCGTCGCTGCGCGTGAGAAAGCCCAGGTCGTGCAGGGTCTTGACGGTAATGTCGGGCAGGCGCGCGAGGGGCGGCGAGCCTTTGGCGGTGGAGTAGAGCAGGAACTCGCCGCCGTGATGACCGGCGAGGCTGCCGAACGCGGGCGTGTGCTTGGGGTTGGCGCTCAGCGCCTGCACGTAGGAGGCCAGCTCTGAGAACGTGACGAGTCCGCTCGGGCGCTGCTTCACCACGCCCTGCTCCAGCCCCTTCAGCAGGAAGTAGGTGAACCAGCTCAGGTTCGCCGGTCCATTGTCCAGGACCTCCTGGTCTGCCCCGCCCGCGCTCAGGTACTGGCGGGCGTGGCGAGCGCCGAGATCGCGCGCCATGAACGCTTCGCTGTCGTACTGCAGCCGCTCGCCGGCCGCACGTGTCTGGAACTGTCCCATCAGGCCGGCGTAGCAGCTGTCGAAGATGAACAGCTGGTGGCGCGCGCGATCGAGGCTGCGCGAATATTTCACGATGTCGCCGGTGGAGATGAGCGAGGCCGGATCGTTCCTGTCCCGCCCGCCGGGAACGACCAGGTAGGCGACGTCGACCCCTTCCTGCCGCTGGGCCTTGCCATGGCCGGCGAAGAAAAAGACGAAGCGATCCTGCTCGGTGATCCGGTCACCGATCTCCCGCACGGCCTTTTCCAGGCTGCGTTTCGTCGCGGCCTGGACACCGACCAGGGAGCTCACCTGATAGCCCTGCGCGCGAAAATAGCGCTCGACGGCGCGCGCGTCGGATTCGGCGTTCGACAGCTTGGGCAGGCCGATGCTCGAATAGTCGTCCACGCCGACCACGATGGCGTAGCTCTTCTGGAATTCCTGCGCCTGGGCCGTCCCGACGCTGCACAGGAGAACGGCCAGCCCGAGCCACCACATGCCTATTGTCCGCGAACCTTCAAGCCGCCCTGGCCCACGTCGACCTGTCCGGAAGACTGCAGGTCCGCCTTCGGGACGACGATCTCGGGCGGCGAGGTCCAGACCAGCGCGGCGATGATCGCCGCGCCGAACAGGGCGAAGAAGGTGCCCGGCGCGACGTTGCCGAGCTTCAGGGTGTTGCCCGCCATGCCTGCCTCGAGGCTCCCCTGCTGGGCGGCGAATCCGCTCTGGAACAGGCGATAGCCGAGGATGATGGCGACGAGTCCACAGGCGAGCACGCAGAGCCGCCAGATCAGCACGTAGGCGACCGAGACGACGAAAGGGGTCATCGATGCTCCTCCTGGGAAACGGTCCCGGGCGGAATAACGCCCTCGATCGGCGGGCGGGGGTGACTACATCGCGGCCGCGGGGCCTCTTACGGCATCGTGCCGCGCGCTTCGATGAAGGTGTAGTCCCACACCGTCACACGATATGACGCGGCAGCGACCATATGGTCGATCTGGAAGTACACCTGGGTGAAGCCGGGAACGCCTCCGGGCACCCACTCGACGCGCTGGCCGACCACCCTTCCGGACGAGTCGACCGCCATCCCGAGCAGACGAAAGGGCGAGGCGAACTGTCCATACTGGCTGGCGACGCGGCCGTACAGCACGGTGGACCCATCCGGCGCGGGCTCCGTTTTCCAGTCGAGCGCGAACTTGGACTGCCACCCCGGCACGAGCGTGTCGAACTGGGTCGTGCTCGTGAGCGGGTTGCTCGCGGTCGCGCAGGCGGAGATGAGCAGGGCAATCGCTCCGAGCCCTACCCAGACGGTCGGCCTCCGCAGTGACCGCATGGCGACCATCGTGCCAGATCGCCCACGGCGCGTCAAACCCAGGACTGGGCGCGCCCACCGGGGGTATTCATTCGGCTCACTGCGAGCGGCCGCGGCCCGCGATGTCCCAGACGGCTTCGACGCTCTGGCCACGCATGGCGTAGATGCGATCGTAGAGGTTGATGGTCGGGTCGCAGTGCGGCGGGAAGAACTCGATCAGCTGGCCGAGGGCGGGCAGCCGCCCTTCCTCCGAGACCATGAGTCGCCCGTGCTCGTCCCCGGCCCACGAATACGTCACCCCCGGGCACTCGACGGCCTCCGGCACGAAGGGCTTGTCGGTGGAGAACGCCTTGAGCCCGCCGTCCACCATGGCCATCTCCCGGGTCGGCACGCTCACCACCGTCGTCAGCACGGTCAGCGCCATCTCGAAGTCGTCGTAATCGCCGCCGCCCTTGCCGCCGATGCGCCGGTAGTCGAGGTCCATCACGCAGTACGAGCCCGACTGTAGCTCGGTCAGGCCCTTGAGATCGCAGTCGATGTTGAAGGTGCCGGACGACCCGCCGCTGACGATCTCGACGGGCAGCCCGTTCTTCTCGAAGAGATCGCGCGTCTTCATGAGGCGGTTCATCCACCGATGCGAGGTCTTGCGCCGGTTCGCGTAACCGGGCACGTGGGCGCAGTGTCCCGCGTAGCCCTGGAGCCCGCGCAGGTTGAGGGCCGTCTCGAGCGTGACCATGCGCGCCACATGCACCGCGGGCTCGCCCGGCTGCACGCCGGTGCGGCGGCCGCCCACGTCCACGTCCACGAGGACGTTGAGGACCTTGCCCGCGCGCGCCATCGCCTGGCCCAGCTCCCGCACGTTGTCCGGGTTGTCCACGACCACGAGCGTCTCGGGGGCTCGCTCGAGCACGCCGAGGAGGCGGCCGATCTTCTCGGGCCCCACGACCTCCGTCGTGATCAGCATGTTGCGGATGCCCGATTCCGCCATGACCTCGGCCTCGCCCACCTTGGCGCAGCAGATCCCCACCGCGCCCGCGGCGATCTGGCGGCGCGCGATCTCCGGGCACTTGTGCGTCTTGGAATGCGGCCGGAGCTTCTTGCCCACCGCCGTGACGTGCGCCGCCATCTTCGCGACGTTGCGCTCGAAGCGGTCGAGGTCGAGCAGGAGGGCCGGGGTCGGGATCTCGGCTCGCGTCATGGCGTGGCGAGCATACCACGGCCCGATGTATCATCGGCGGCATGACGACACCGACGCTCACGCATCCAGGCGTGGTGGACTGGTCCGGAGAAAATCCCGGCATGTATCTGAAGGAGAAGCCCGACGGACCGTTTGTCACGCTCGTCTCCTTCTTCCGCGTCGTCGCCTCGCCCCACGGGCGTGGCCACGCGCTGGTGCTGCTCGAGGCTCCGCTGCTCGACCGCAGCCTGCCCGAAGCGCTCAACGTCTGCGTCACCGACAACGACGCGCTCGCGCACTACCTCGTCACCGAGTTCGTCAGCTACTTCGGCGCCTTCAAGGGCGCCACGGCGCTCCAGCACATGGACTACGTGCCGCTCGAGGGCGTCGCCACGTCAGGCGACACGCGCTCGTCCGTCGTGGAGTGGGTCAAGGGGGGGGACGTGGAGGCGGCGCTCTCCTGGGAAGATCTCGGCGAGCCCTACGTCGTCACCCTGCCCAAGGAGAAGTCGGCGACCGGCAAGCACGCGCTCGTGAGCCTGTTCGTGGATGCCCGGCGGGTCACGGCCAAGGTCAACGGCCGCACCCTCAAGGGCCATCCTGTCCCGCGCGAGTTCGCGGGACGGCAGAGCAGCACGGCTTTCCTCGCCTTCTCGGAGACCTGGATCAGGCTCTAGGACCATGCCGACAGCACGGCCGCCCGAGGACGCGACGACCCTGGACGCTCTGCGCCGGGCCGCGGCCTCCTGTACGGGATGCGACCTGTACAAGCGCGCGACACAAACCGTCTTCGGCGAGGGTAATCCCCACGCGTCCCTCATGCTGCTCGGTGAGCAGCCTGGGCACGAAGAGGACCTGGCCGGCCGGCCGTTCGTCGGTCCCGCCGGGCGGCTGCTGGACAAAGCCCTCGTCCAGGCGGGGCTCGATCGCCGCCAGGTCTACGTCACGAATATCGTGAAGCACTTCAAGTGGAAGGCGAAGGAAGGCGGAAAGCGCCGCATCCACGAGAAGCCTGGACGCAACGAGGTCGAGGCCTGCCGCCCCTGGTTCGACAAGGAGTTCTGGCTGGTCCAGCCCGAGGTGCTCGTGTGCCTCGGCGCCACTGCCGCCGCCGCCGTCTTTGGGCCGGCCGCGAGGGTGGGAACCTCTCGCGGTCGCGAGCTGTCGTCACCGCAGGGCGTTCGAGCCTTCGTCACGGTGCATCCATCGGCCATCCTTCGCATTCCGAAAGACGCGGAGCGGGCAGCGGAGATGCGTCGGTTCGTGGCCGATCTCCGGCGCGCGGCTCTGGCCGCTCGCCGCCCGTCACGAGCTACGCGAGTATCCAGAGGCCCGGCGACTCCACGCCGAGGGCCGAGTCGCGCGCCTAGCCGAGACTGACCTCGTCGGACAGCTCGTTCTTGTCGGTGGGCCGGCGGGGGAAGCGGTAGGTGATCTGGGGTCAGGTCTTACATTACGACATGATCATCCGATGAGCATACTCCGCGAACCCGCCAAGGGGATCAAGGCCGGCCAGCTATGAAGAGAGGCACGGTGGCGGCGGAGTTGACTCAGACGCTGAAGTCTCTCCTCGGAAAGTGCTGCTGGGGTGTCAGCGCCGGCGAAGGAACGGGTTCCGTCTTCATTCTCTCCTTTGGCGGGAAAGTACCGAGAGTCAGACCGATAGCGAATCCGCACTTCACATCTACGCAGCGACGATACATAGGTGAATTATCCTTGACGGTTCGGTCCGCATGGAGGATTGACTCCGACGGGGCCGACTGACAACTGAAAGATTGACGGAGGGCCCGGGTCGACCGGAGTCGCGGGTCAGATAGCCCTACGGGCTTGTTGTTCGGCTCGTCTGAGTCCCAAAGAGATCGGGTGCTCGTTCTACGGCAGACCCTGCTGGACCGGGCCGACGCCTCCCAGACCCAGGTGATCGTCCTGTGAGCGAGACGTCGATCACGGAGCGGCGGAGCGCCTTACAGGAATTACTGCGTCAGTGTGCGCAAGAATCGATTCGCCAGCGGCCAACGAGAATCAGGTCTGCCTCCAGTTCGGGCTCAAGATCGGCATTACGATTGAATCGTCCTTCGAGTATGCCATTCGCGATCGGCGTTCATATGTGCAGGCTCCCCCCGAGAAGACTTCATGGCTCATGGAGTTCCTTGGCTTGTCGGTCACTGCCGTGACTGGGGCACGGGATGGAACCCTCACGCTGCGCTTTGGGAAGGACTCGTGGCTCGCCCGTTACGATCCGACACTCCAATACGAGGCCTATCGGACTAGGAACGGGGATAAAGAAATCATAGTGTAACTCGCGCTCATCGACGCCCTCGGCAACCGCACGCGCCTCGACTACGATGTGTTCAACCAGCTCACGCGCTGTGAGATCGCGTGCCCTAGCCCGGTGGATCTGGCGGACCGCAAGACCTGATCCCGGCTTAGGCGACCTACGAAATGTCGGAATGTAAGACCTGACCCCCAATCCTGACCCCCAATCCCAATCCCCGTCCGCGCCCGAAGACGTCGGTCATGGCGTTGTGAGTCGCGCGCCTAGCCGAGACTGACCTCGTCGGACAGCTCGTTCTGGTCGGTGGGCCGGCGGGGGAAGTGATGGGTGAGCGCCGTGCCCATCTCTGCGACGGCATGGATGAGGCCGTCACGCGGGCCCTGCTGCCTCAGGCGCAGGCGGACGCCGGCCACCAGCCCCTGCCAGTAATCTTCGCCCACGCGCTCGTGAATCCCCTTGTCGCCGATGACGGCGAGTTTCCGATCGG
>WNFO01007390.1_pt1 | contig 17547 bp, 15 predicted proteins | sample 5400251 | NCBI WGS metagenome assembly WNFO01 (sample SAMN13153354, study PRJNA577476) | soil metagenome | isolation source: 100 cm saprolite under Madrone tree | place: USA:California | collected 2016-06-14
TCACCACGTCGTCAACGCTGACGTGCAGCAGCGATTCGTCTGGCTCCGCTTCGCGTTTATACGTTGTCGTGGCGCCCTCCCAGCGCAGAACCACCCCTGATCGCTGGTACGGCCCGTTGCGAGCGGGATCAGTCGGACCGAAAATCGCAACGACTCGAGTGCCCAAAGCATCCGCGAGGTGCAAAGGCCCGGTGTCGCCAGCAACGACCCCGCTGGCGTTTTTCAACAGCGCCATCAGCTGTCCAAGGCTCCCCATGAACTGTATCGGCTGCGACTTTCCCGCAGCCTGCATCACCTTCGCGCACAGATTTTCTTCACCCGGTCCAACGTTAATCACGCTTCGCAATCCAAACTGCTCGAGAATTGTTTCCGCCAGCAATCCATATCGTTCGCCTGGCCAACATTTTGACCGCCAGCCGCCTCCTGGGCTCAACACGATATATTCGTCCGTTCCATCTTGCGCGATTCGCGCCTGCACTACCTGCTCATCGTCCTCTGGAACCCGCAGTTTTACGTCTCCGGCCGAGACACGTGCGCCGGCTCGCGTGGAGAGCTGCGCGTTCTGATCCGCTACATGTTTCTCCGCCGAAACTTTCACTCGCTCCGTGTAAAGAATGGGAACACCCGCTTCACGAATCGTTTCCGAAGAAAATCCAATACGGCGCGGAATTCGCGCAAGAAACGGAATTGCCGCTGACTTCCACAAACCCTGGTAATCAATCGCCGCTTCGAATCGATGCTTCCGAATGCGCGCCAGGATGCCCCGCACATTCGACCAATTTCTTGTATCAACCGTCCAGACCTCCGTTGCCAACCCGCTGGTCTTAACCAGGAATTCCCACTTGGGATGTGTCAGCCAGATAATCTCGGCATTCGGAAACGATCCTCGCAGGCCGCTCACTGCAGGGAACGCGTGCACAATATCGCCGAGGGAACCGAGACGGACCACCAGAAATTTGGGCTCAGTCATGGCAAGCCTTGCGCGCCGTCTGCAACAATTCGCGCGTGGAATGTTCCTTTGCATCGCCCACAATCGCCACGCGAATTCCTAGGCGGTCCGCAGTAGCCTTTTCCGGAACCGTCTCCGCGGTGTAGTCCGTCCCTTTCGCGTGCACATCCGGACGCAATTCAGCGAGCAGCATTTCTACGTTTGGCTCCGGAAAAATTAGCACGTAATCCACCGCGCGCAGCGCCGCCACCAGCAAAGCCCGCGCTCCTTCATCCAGCACGGGACGTCCCCGGCCCTTCAGCCCTGTCACGCCGGAATCGGCGTTCACTGCGACGATCAGAACGTCTCCTTCGGCCCGTGCGCCAGCCAGATACCGCACGTGTCCCACGTGCAATAGGTCGAAGCAGCCGTTGGCGAACACAATGTGCTTCCCTTGCGCATGCAACTCCTCAGCAATTCGCGAAGCCTCGCCGCGCGAAATCAATTTTGCGTTGCTTGTTCGCTCGGTCGCTCGCATCGCGTCAGCTCGCGCCACCGGAAACTTCCGCGCGAATCGCGCCCAGTAACTCCGCGCCGGTAACCACAGCGGTACCGCGTTTCATCACCACCAACCCGCCTGCGATGTTCGCGATTTGCGCCGCTTCCAACGCCGCAGCGCCAGAGGCAAGCGCGAGCGTATATGTCGCCAAGACCGTGTCCCCGGCCCCCGTCACATCCACCGCCTGGTCGCTTCCATGCACTGGAATTTGTGTCAGCTTTTTTCCGGCCCGTTCGAACAACGCCATGCCGTCTTTTCCGCGCGTCACCAGCAACGATTGCAGGCCCATTTTCTTAAGTGTTAACTTGCCGCATCTCTCTAACTCGTTCAAATCGCGCCCGATGCAGCTGTGATGCAGCGCTTCCAGTTCCGCCTCGTTCGGCGTCGCCGCCATAATCCCGTAACTTGCATAAGCATCTAACCGGTAACGGGCGTCAATCGTGGTCACAGCGGCTGAACTCTTTCCGCGCATCGCTTGTTTTACCGCCGCCGGCGATACCACGCCGAATCCATAATCTGAAATCGCCATTCCATCCGCGGACCGCAACCTTGTTTGTAATTTCGCAGCGATCTTGGCGAGAATTTTTTCCGGCGGTGGCTCCGCGGGCTCGCGATCCACACGCAGCACTTGCTGCGCCACGGTATGCGTCCATCCGGCCAGGAATCGCGTTTTCTTGGGCGTAATCCAGCCCTTCGCGCGTACGATGCCGCTCGTATCCACGGCAATCGTGCGAAAATATTCCGTCAGAGAATTCCCTGCCGCATCTTCACCGACAACCGTAATGGGATAAACCTTCGCGCCGAGTGCAGCAAGATTATTCGCTGCATTGGCTCCTCCGCCGGGCGACACATTTGTCCCGCGATGCCGCAAAATCAGCACCGGCGCTTCCCGCGACACGCGCGATATCTCGCCGAATTGAAACTCGTCCGCGACGAAGTCACCAAACAAAATGACCTTTTTCCCAGCGAAGCGCTCCACTATATCGCCCAGCGCCGCCAGATCCATGGAGACTTCGCTCGCGTTTTTCTGACCAGCGCTCATCGCTGCACTTCCGGCAAAATCCAGCCGACCGCTTCGAGCAAATCAGCAGCCACCAGTTCAGGTTCTTGCCGGCAATGGTTCGCGTGCCAGGCAAGCTCGCCCTCTCCGAAGCCGGTGGTTACTAAGATGCTGCGCGCACCAGCGCAGTGCGCGACCTCGACATCACTATGCCGATCTCCCACCCCGAACGATTTCTTCAAATCCAATCCCAGCTCCCGCGCCGCCTGCTCTAACATCCCGGTCTTCGGTTTGCGGCACTCACATTCGTCGGACGAAACATGCGGGCAATAATACACTCCATCGGGCCGCGCTCCGGCCTTCAGAAGTTCGGCATTCATTCGATCGTGAACGTCCCGCACCAGTTGTTCAGGAAAATATCCTCGCCCGCCCCCCGATTGATTGGTCACCACGCTCACCGGTAGCGCCGCTTCGTTCAATCTGCGTATCGCCGCCGCAGCTCCAGGCAGTGGCCGGAACCTACTGAGGTGATTCAAATAGCCCACCTCATCGCTGACGGTTCCGTCACGATCTAGAAATAGCTCAGGGCGAGCCGCGATGTTAGCCAGCGGCCACCTCCGCCAGCGCATGCAATACTCCGGTGCTCACTCTTTCCGGCGCGATGGCCGTCATACACCGATGATCGGTTGGGCATCTCCGCAAGAAACACGGGCTGCAGTATGGCTTTTCTTGAACAATGGTGCATCGCGGCGTTACGGGCGCGGTTCCGTGTGGGTCCGTCGGGCCGAACACGGCAACCAAGGGCAACCCTACCGCCGCCGCAACATGCATCGCTCCCGAATCATTTCCCAGGAACGCCGTGCACCGCGATAGCAGCGCAGGCAATTCGGAAATTTCTGTCTTTCCCGTTAAGTCCAGAACCGCTTGATCTAATCCAGCCTGAATCGCCGCCGAGACCGCAACCTCGCCCGGCGTGCCAAACAGAATTACTTCCGCTGTCCGTGCTTTCACCAATTGATTGATCGCCGCTGCAAATCGTTCTGGCGGCCAGCACTTTGCCGAACCGTAAGCGGCTCCAGCGCCGACTGCAATTCGCACTGCGCCGCGCTGCGCACCAAAGCTCTGCAATTTCTCTTCGGCGCGGCGCGACTCTTCCTTGGTCACCAAAAATGAAATTTCCGGAACATCAGGAACCGCGTCAATCCATCCAGCACGCTTCACTAACTCCAAATAGTAAAACATTTCATGCGCGGGGATTTCACCCTCCCGCGGGACAGTAATCGACTTCGTGAGCAGCAAGCCGCGCGCATCGCGATTGTAGCCAATCCTCTCCGGAATCCCCGCGCGCCACGCGATCCACGCCGCATCGAACGCATTCTGCAGCAGCAAAGCGGTACTGAACTTTTTATTTCGCAGCTTAGCAACCAGTCTTTCTCTGCCTCGAACTCCAGCATGCTCGCCGGTCCGGTCGTATCCGATTAGCTCATCCGCAATGCCTTGCCCACGATAGATGTCCGCCACATACGGCAAAGCCAAAATCGCAATCTCCGCCACGGGAAATCGCCTGCGTACCGCGCGCAGCGCTGGTAATGCCAAGATCGCATCACCCACCCAGTTGGTCGCCCGGATCAGCAGCTTCACGCCGCGGCCCCGGCGCGCGATGCAATTTTATTCTTGAGCAGCAGGCAAAGTTCCTTGTCATCTCGGAGTTCGAGCGCAATTCTGCAACAATAAAGAGGCAGCTCGGAGAAATGCAGTTTTTTAAGATTCTGAACGTCTTTCTCCGTCGTCAGCAGCGTCTTGGCTCCAGCGCGCTGCGCGTGCGCCGCAAGCGTTCTCGCGTCGTGCGCGGTATAAGAATGATGGTCCGCAAAGACCCGCTGACCGACGACAACTATGCCCCACCTCCTTAAATCGCTCAAAAATGCTGATGGATTCCCGATTCCGCAGAACGCAAAGACCGGCTGCGGCGGCAATTCATTTTCCACCCCGAGGGCATGCTGGCCGCCGCTCACGCATCGGTAGCCAAGAAGCTTGGTTTCCGCGCAAAAAGTCGGCAAGTTTGCAGCCTCATGAATCGCCCGCCTCGCCGCGGAATCCGAATGCTCGTCCGGCACCCGCGTTAACACTACCGCGCTTGCGCGGCGCAGCGCGGAAAGCGGCTCCCGCATGCTGCCTGCCGGCAACAGCCATTTCTTGGAATCCAAAGTTGTCGAGTCCACCAGCACGATGTCCACGTCGCGAGCCAACTCCAGATGTTGAAATCCGTCATCCAGCAAAAAAACGTTAACTGGCTGCTCCGCCTCAATACGCCGCCCTTCCACGTAACGATCTGGTGCAACACCAAAAACCACTCGATCGCCGAGCCGTTCTTTCATCATTTCTACTTCATCGCTGGTCCCGCCAGAGCCACGATAGCCGCGGCTGAGAATTGCTACATGCTTTCCTTCCGCCAGAAATCTTTCCGCCAGCCAAAGCACCATTGGGGTTTTGCCCGTGCCTCCGACGGTCAAGTTCCCCACGCTTATGACCGGCGTATTCAGACGTTTCGTGGTATAGATTCCCTGGGCGTACAACCACGCGTGCAAACGCGCCGCCGCACCATACACCAGTGAAAACGGCCAAAGAAGCAGTCTGAATGGCAACGGCATGGTCATTTACTTGGACTTCTGCTCGGTGGAAATATACGTCCGAATCGCGTCCAGCGCACGCTCCGTCGCTCCGCGACTGTCGTCCACCAGCCGTCGCGCGCTTTCTCCCATTTTTTTGTCGCGTTCCGGATTACGCAGCAACTCAATCCAGGAAACTCCCGCGTCCTCGGGACTTGCAACCTGCAACGCCGCACCAGCGGTTATAAATCTGTGCGCGATCTCTGCGAAATTCTCCATCGACTCGCCAAACACTGGCACTTTTCCAAATGCCGCCGGCTCCAGAATGTTGTGCCCGCCCGATTCCACCAGCGATCCGCCGACAAACACCCCGTCCGCCAGCCGGTACAACGACGCCAACTCGCCGATGCTATCGAGCAGCAGTACCGTCACATCATCCGCGATGTGCATTTCTTTTCCGCCAAGTGCCTGCCCGCCGGGTGAGGCCACATTCAGACTTGATCGCCGCACATATTTCCGCTGCGATTCCGTGATGAACGCCGCCGCCGCTTCGAACCGTTCCGGCTTACGCGGAGCTAGCACCATCAGCGCCTTGCGATACTCACCCTGGGCCACTCCAAACGCAATCAGTGCCAGCGGCTCCTCGGTAGCCACAACGCTTCCGGCCACGATCAGCGGCCGCCGCCCCGACCGTGCCAACTCCGCTTCCAGCCAGTCCGCCAGCGGCGTGTTCTTCGGTAATTCCAAATCGTATTTCAAATTTCCGCCAACCCGAACCTTCGCCGTAGGCGCTCCTAAAGCTTTCACCCGGTCAGCGTCCTTTTCACTCTGCATCCAGAAGCCGCTCACGCGTCCCAGCGCGTCTCTCAAGAACGGCCGCAAATAAAATCCCGCCAAGCTCAACCAGGACTGCGACCGTGCAAACGACCGGTCGGAAATTCGTCCGCTGACAAAAATCACTGGCACATTGCGCTCTGCAGCCTGGCGCAAAAAATTCGGCCAGATCTCCGTCTCCAGCACCACCACCAACGCGGGCCGAACCGCCGCGAGCGCGCGCTTGGCACAAAACGCCCAGTCCAACGGAAAATAAATCACTGCATCCGCAAACGGCATCCGCTCTTTCGCCAGTGCTTGTCCGGTAATGGTCGTAGTCGAGACAATCAGCGGCCGCTCTGGAAATTCCCCCTGCAGCCGTTTCGCCAGCGTTAGCCCTGCCAGTACTTCGCCGACCGACACCGCATGCAGCCAGATTGCGCCTGCCCGATCGGCCCGCAAGTTCTGCAACGCCGGAAACGCCAGCCCCAGCCGTTCTCTGAAGTTGGAAAGATATTTACCGTGACGAATCCCCTGAATTAGCCAATACGGCGTCAACAAAAACGCAGCGAGCCCCATCAGCAGGCTATAAACTAGATACACTCAGCAAGGCTCCGGTCTGACCCGCTGGGCGCAGGGCAACCCCGCACAATCCCAAGGAATCGAAGGCGTCGAGATGCAGAAAGTTTATTATAACTGGATAACGATGCTGCGCCGTAAGCCTATCGCATTCCTCGGCCCGCTCGCACTGATGGCAATTCCGGCGCTCTCCTCGGCAATTTTTCAGCAGCAATCGCCCACAAAAAAGATCACCACATCCTCTTTGGACTCCCATGACGGCCTCACCGTCGCCGCCGATCCCTGGCTCTCCGCCGAACGTTACAAATCAACTTTTCCCAAAAAGTCGCCTTTTACCGCCGGGGTTCTGGCGATCAAGGTGAATTTTCGCAACGATTCCGACGACAGCATCAAAATCGGTCTCAGTCGTATCCGCCTGAATCTGACTTTCGACGACAACAATCGACAGGATCTCCCCGCGCTTTCCTCCGAACTTCTCGCCGATGCCGTTCTGCATCCAAGAATAAAAAGCAACAAGCCGCGCCTTCCCCTCCCGCTCCCCACTTCCCAAGGCGGACGCGACAAACATTGGGAGGAATACAAAAAACTTGCCGAAGACGCCGCGTCGTCGCTCCGCACTCCTCTATCGAAGGTCTTCTCTACTTCGATCTTCAAGGCCAGTTCGATCTTCTCTCCAACGCCCGCCTGTACATTCCCGATCTCCTCGCGCTAGAAAAAAATCGCAACCTCATGTATTTCGACGTCGACCTGAGTCATCCCCCATCACCTTGACTGCTCTCTTGCAATCAACATCCATTGCCAAATTGCACAGAATTTTGCCATTCCGAGTTTTTGACGAAATTTGCGCGCCCTCTCAGCGTCGGCTAACATTGTCATGTCACAATTTTTCTCGCTCACATTCATGCAAAACTTTCTCGAATCTCTAAATCCCGAACAGCGTCTCGCCGCCGAAACCACCGAAGGCCCGTTGCTCATTCTCGCCGGAGCCGGCACCGGCAAGACTCGCGCCATCACTTTTCGCATGGCCAATCTTATTCTGCGCGGCGTTCCTGCCGAATCCATTCTCGCGGTTACGTTCACCAACAAAGCCGCCGAGGAAATGCAGAATCGCGTCTCCGACCTCCTGATGCGCGCAGGAGTTCCACCGGAGCGTCCGTGGCTCTCCACTTTTCACTCGCTGTGCGCGCGTTTGCTACGCCGCGAAGCGGCCTCCGCCGGGCTCCCGTCAAATTTCTCCATCTTTGACGATACCGACCAGCTTTCCGCCATCAAGCTCGCCATCACCACGCTGAATCTTGCTGACGACGAACTGCAACCCCGCGCCATCCTAAGCCAAATCAGCTTTGCCAAGAACCAAGCCAAAACTCCCGAAACCTTGCGCAGCGAAGCTTTTACTCCCGACGCGCGCCACACCGCCGACATCTACGCGCAGTACGAAAAAATTCTGGCGCAGAGCAAAGCCCTCGATTTCGACGACCTCCTCCTCCGCTCTGCGAAGCTTCTGCGCGTTTCTGCCGCCGTTCGCGAAAAATGGCAGCGCCGCTTTCAATACATCCACGTCGACGAATATCAGGACACCAACCGCGTTCAATACGATCTGCTGCGCCTGCTCGTTGGCCCACACCACAATGTCTGCGTCGTCGGCGACGAAGACCAGTCCATCTACCGCTGGCGCGGCGCCGATGTCTCCATCCTGCTCAGCTTCTCGCGCGATTTTCCCGACGCCAAAGTCATCCGCCTTGAACGCAATTACCGTTCCACGCAAAGCATCCTGGACGCAGCCGGCGCCGTCGTCAAAAATAATCCCGACCGGCTCGGCAAAACTCTTCGCGCAGAGCAGCCACTGGGAGCCAATCTCCGCTACTTCGAAGGCCGCGACGCGCAAACCGAAGCCGAATTTGTCGCCGAAGAATTGCAAAAGCTGCTCGATGACGATTCCGATCAGACCTGTGCCGTCGAATATCGCACCAACTTTCAATCTCGCGCCTTCGAGGAAGCCTTCCGCCGTCGTGGCCTGCGCTACAAACTGGTGGGCGGCTTCAGCTTTTACAAGCGTGCCGAAGTTCAAGATGCCCTGGCCTACGTTCGCCTGGCCATGCATCCGGACGACGACATCGCATTCCTTCGCGTGCTGAATGTTCCGCCGCGCGGCATCGGCAAAACCACCGTCGAAGCCCTGCGCGATACCGCCAGCAAGAACGGCACGTCTTTCTGGAATGCAATGGAGGATTTCGTCACCGCAGCCGCCGCCGGACGCGCCGTCGCCCCGCTGCGCGCCTTCATGGACCTCATCGCCCGCATTCAAGCCGCGCTCGCGGAAAAAGAGCCTGCCGACTTCATTCGCTTCGTCCTCGATGAAAGCGGCTACATGGCTATGCTCAAGGATCGCAACTCGCCCGAAGACGTCGCCCGCATCGAAAATCTTCAGGAACTCACACGCGCCGTCGCGGAAAGCACCGATGCCGGTGAATCGTTCACCGAATTTCTAGATGCTGCCGCTCTGGTTAGCGACGCCGATTCTTTCGAAGGCAAGCCCGGCGTAACTCTGATCACTTTACACAGCACCAAGGGCCTCGAATTCGATCACGTTTTTCTCACTGGAATGGAAGAAGGCATCTGCCCGCACGGCCGCTCCATCAATGAGGAAAAAGGCGTTGAAGAAGAGCGACGCCTGGTCTACGTCGGTATGACTCGCGCCCGCAAAACTCTTACCCTCACCCGCGCGGTATATCGCCGCGTTTTCGGTAACGAACAACAACTTCGCGCGTCGGAACATTCCCGCTTCCTGACGGAAATTCCCAGCGAACTGGTAGACACGGTTCGCGGCTCCATGTCAGAAATCGGCCAGACCCGCCGCTACGAACCCGATCCCGAATACTCTTACTCAGCCGACGAATTTCTGCGCCGCGTCCGCAAAGGCCCCATTCTCGCAGCACGCCAACCGCAGCGTTCCAGTTCGCCGCCAAGCTTCGGCCGCCCCGCGATTCGCCGCGGCGCCGACACCAATCCCCTGGTCGGTCAAAAAGTCCGCCATCCGCAATACGGCGTAGGCACCATCATCGGCGTCGAAGGCGACGACGATGACCGCCGCCTCTCTGTCACCTTCCCCGGCCGCGGCACCAAGAAATTCGTAGAACGCTACGCCCAACTCCAACAACTTTAATTCTCCTTTTTGTTTTTTCGCTTTCGTAACGGCCGCCTTCCGAGGCGGGCACTGTTTCGAGTGCGGCAGCCTTTGCTGCCGCTTTTCCTCCTGGCCGTCTCCAATTCACCCCTTCCCCACTCAGTTGCGTCCCCCGCCCGCCTCGCGGTACATTCTCTCTCGCACCTCAATCCCCACACGCGTTTCCGGCCCCAACTCTTCGCCGCCGGATTCGATCGGAGCGCCCGGGTGGCATCACCCCTCTTCCGCCGCAAGAACATTGATCAACTTATTTCTGATTGCGAAGGCGCCGAATTCCGCCTGAAAAAATCTCTGGGCTGGCTCAGTCTTACCTCTCTCGGCATTGGCGCCGTCATCGGTTCCGGCATCTTCACCATCGTCGGCACCGCCATCGCCGGGCAGAAATTCCAAACCTCCTCCATCCTCAACGCACCGCTGCTGCAATACCTCGTTCACCATTCCGCATCCTTCGGCCGTCCCGGCGCGGGCCCGGCCATCGCGCTCTCCTTCGTCTTGGTCGCCATCGCCTGCGGCTTCGCTTCCGTCTGCTACGCCGAACTCGCGGCCATGATTCCCATCGCTGGCAGCGCCTACACCTACACCTATGCCACCATGGGCGAACTCATCGCATGGATCATCGGCTGGGACCTCATCCTCGAATACGCCGTTAGCAACATGGCCGTCAGCGTCGGTTTTTCCGCGCACTTAGTTGACCTTCTCGATTGGTTCGGCGTCCATCCCGACCCGAAATGGATTTCTCCGGCATATCTGCCCAGCGGCCTTGCGGACCTTGCCGGCAACATGATTTACGGCCCCGGTTGGCACTTCGGCTTTAACTGGCCCGCCTTCATCATCGTGATGCTGCTCACGGTGATTCTTGTTCGCGGTATCCGCGAGTCTGCGGAAACCAACAATTTTATGGTGCTGATCAAGATCGTCGCCATTCTTGCTTTCATCACCTTCGCATCCCGCTTCATTCACACCTCCAATTGGCATCCTTTCGCGCCCAACGGCTGGCCCGGCATCCTCACTGGCGGCTCCATCGTTTTTTTCACCTATATCGGCTTCGACTCCGTCTCCACCGCCGCGGAAGAATGCACGAACCCGCAGCGCGACCTGCCCCGCGGCATTATCGCCACTCTCGTCATTTGTACGCTGCTCTATATCGGCGTCGTGGTCGTGCTCACCGGACTCGTCCGCTGGGACACCTTGGTCGATGACGCCGCCCCAGTCGTAAACACCCTCAAGAAACTCCACATTTCCGGATTGCGCCTGGTCGTATTGATCGGCGCGCTCATGGGCATGATCTCTTCCCTGCTCGTTTTCCAGATCGGCCAGGCCCGTGTCTGGTTCGCAATGTCCCGCGACGGCCTCTTCCCAAAAATCTTCAGCCACGTGCATCACCGCTATCTCACGCCGGATTTCTCCACCTGGGTCGCTGGATTCGTCGTGGGAGTTCCCGCTGGTCTGCTCGATATCGGCACCCTGGGCGATCTCGCCAACATCGGCACGCTCTTCGCCTTCGCTCTCGTGGCCGCCGGCGTGCTCATCCTCCGCTATCGCGAACCGAATCGTCCGCGCGCTTTCCGCGCGCCTGGCGGACCCATCGCTCCCGTCATCACCATCCTCACTTGCTTGCTTCTTATGGCTGGCTTGCCCATCATGAACTGGATCCGTTTCTTTGTATGGCTGGCCATCGGACTTGTGATTTACTTTTCCTACAGCCGCAAACGCAGTACGCTACGCTTGAAAGCGTCAAATTAACTCGCGAGGCGCGCGCAGCATGTCCCGACGGTGGCAACTTCAAATCCTCAGCCTGCTCGTGTTTACTCTGGCGTTTTCGACTTGCGTGCCTGCAGTGCGCGCCTGGGGCAACAACGCCAACAAACTCATCGTCAACCGCGCAATCGATACTCTTCCCGCCGACCTGCGTCCGTTCTTTGACGCCAGCCGCGCCGAGCTTCTCAATCACGTAAACGATCCTTTTGTCACCGTTGCAAAAACTCCCGCCGAACGTAAAAACCAATTTCTGCTTTTGGAAAAGTACGGCCGCTTCCCCTTCGAACTACTCCCGCGCAGCTACAAAGCCGCCGTTGCCAAATTCGGCAAATCCAAACTCGAATCCAACGGACTGCTCCCATGGCAAATCGGGGTGTACAGCGCAAAACTCACGGAAGCCATGCAAGCCGGAAAATGGGCCGACGCCAAACTCTACGCCGCCGTCCTGGCTAGTTACGTCGCAGCCGCCCACGACCCCTTCAACACGACCGACAACATGGATGGCCACTTCAGCGCGCAAAACGGCATTAACGAACGTTTCGGCACCTCGCTCGTCGATCGCTACTCATCCTTTTTCTTTATGCGCCCCAATGACGCCACCTTCATCGCCGATCCCACCGATCACGCTTTTGAAGCCTGTCTTAGCTCGCACAGTTGGCTCGAAACAATCCTCTATGCCGACCGCGAAGCCCGCCGCAACGTCAACGCCTACACCGACGAATACTACGACCACTTCTACAATCAAGCCGGCGCGGTTCTGATCCGGCAAATTTCCGACGCCGCCACCGACGTAGGCTCTTACTGGCTAACCGCCTGGAAAAACGCTGGCCAGCCCCAACCCCCGCATTGATCGGTCCGCCCCCGCATTCCGCGGTTTGCCAATCTCGGTGGCTCTTAATGTCTCTGCCTGGCTTTTTCGCTGGCGGTCTTGGCGCTGTTCGCTGCTAACTATTCAACTCCCCGTCCAAAGCCGCCGCTGTGCGATACAGCGCCTCCGCCGCGCACAACGCTACGCGCGCGCACCCAAGCAACGTGGGCGCACCGACACTTGAAAAAACCTTCTTATCGATAAATTGTACTTGGCTTCTCGTCGAGGTATCCGGACTCACTCGTCGCAAATTCCGTTTAGTCCACGCTTTCCACGCTGATTTTTCCCGGCGCTTCCTGCCGCACCAGCAGCAGGTTCTTCTTGCTCTTTCCGAATCCCCGCACAGTCTTGGCATCAAGCGCCAAATTTTTCAACTCCCCACCGTCGGCGTTCCAATATGCGATGCCGGCCAGATCCATGCGATAAGCGTCCAGCTCCAGCCCTATCACTTTCATTCCTTCTGGAGCCATCGCCAACACAAAAATCGGATTCCCGCTGTTTCCCGATTTCTTCAGCATTTTGCCGGTGGCGCTCTCGCGCAATTCAATCGTGCCCTCCGCCCCGGCCAACGCAAATGTCTTTCCGTCTGCCGACAAACTCAAGTCGAATGGCTCAAGCAAACCGGCTTCCGCCGTATACAGCAGCCTCCCCTTACGGTCATACGCGCGAACGTGAGTATCGCCGTCTGCAGCAACGATCAGATCGCCGCCGGGGGCAATCCTGATGCCGCTGGTATTGCCAAAATCAGTGGAGCCTGTCCACTGCAGCTTGCCACTCGCTATGTCCCAAAACTGCACCGGCGAGTGAATTGTTGCCGCGGCAAGGAGATCGCCCCTGTGCCGCAAGAATGAGAATGTCCGGTTTCAGCAAAGTAGAAATGTCCGTTTCCTGGTGGCCGAGGCGGGCTGTCCTACCTGCTAAACTATCCCGGTGCGCTCCGATTCTGAAATCAAGCTCTTCCTCCGCCAACTGCCCAAGGCAGAACTCCACCTGCACCTTGAAGGCATGCTCCTGCCTAACCGCGTAATGTCTTTGGCAAAAAAATATTCGGTGCCTCTGGAACTGGATGAACTCGACTCGCGCTATAACTTGCGCGGTTTTTCCCAGTTCCTGGAACTTTTCAAATGGGCCACATCCTTCCTCCGCGAGCCGGACGACTACGCGCAACTCGCCCAAGACACGGCAACCGCTCTCCACGAACAAGGCGTCGTTTATGCCGAAATCACTCTTTCCGCCGGCGTAATGCTTCTGCGCAAACAAAACGTCGCCGCAAATTTTGCCGCCCTGCGCGAAGTCTTCCGGCGCAATCACGCAGCGGGGACCGGTCCACAGGTCCAATTCATCTTCGACGCCGTCCGCCAGTTCGGCCCCGCCCCCGCCATGGAAGTAGCGCGCCTGGCCGCGGAATTTCGCAGTGAGGGTGTAGTCGCCTTCGGCCTGGGAGGCGATGAATTGTCGCTCTCTCTTTCCGATTTTCGCAAAGCCTACGCATACGCAGCCCAACATGGCCTGCACCTCGTCGCACATGCCGGAGAAACCGGCGGCCCCGAACAAATCCAGGACGCCATCGACCTTCTCGGCGTCGAACGTATCGGACACGGTATCGCCGCCATCCGCAGTCCGGCGCTAATGAACACCCTCGTGACTCGCAACATCACGCTCGAAATTTGTCTCACTAGCAACCTCCGCACCAACGCTCTCAATATCCAATTGAACTCCGCTCATTGCAGAATCGCGCTTCACCCACTTGCCAAATTTTTCCGCCACGGTATCCCCGTCACTCTCTCTACCGACGATCCCGCCATGTTCCGCACAACTCTGCTTGAAGAATTCACGTCCGCCTTGCAAACCGGCCTTTCCCTCAACGATCTACTCGCCATCAATCGCACTGCCTTCGAGCACGCGTTCGTCCCCGACGCCTCCCGCCAGGCGCTCCTCGCTCGAGTCAATTCCATCTCCACGCCTTACTGAATCACCTCATGAATTGATTTTTGATTCTGTGCCCGCCAACCCTCACTTTCTTTCATTCCTCGCGCCACCAGGTCCGTCCTGTGCGGATGCCTCTATCCGCTGCCGCGCACAACATTACGCTTGACAAGTCGCTACCAGGCAGGCTTAAACTCCGGCAAGTTTAATTCGGGCTTGGCCAATCGACGGCGCGGTAGGCTCGGGTTTCTGACACTCTTTGTAGAAATTCTCCTCTTCGACGTCCACCTCGGCTCGTACGATGACCCTGGCCGAATCTGGCTCTCTTATTTTGAATCGCAATCGAATCACTTTGCCTGACCTGCTGATCCCGCAATTGCCAGCGAGTCATCATTTGAAGTGGAGGTTTTTGTGGAAACTGCCATCGGGGTATTTTCCAGTCGTGAAAAAGCCGAAGAAGCCGTAAAGAGTCTGCTGGAGCATCAGGTCCCGGAGGATCGGATCATCTACCTCACTCGGCTGGAGAGCGAAGCGAAAAGCATGGGAAAACAGCTTGGCGCCCGCCCCGACGGCCTGGTCGAAGGTGGCGCAGGCATGCCTGCAGGAGTCGCCGCCGCAACTATCTTCACCATTCCGGGAGTAGGTCCGGTTTTTGTCCTGGGTTCCGGCGCCGCCGCGTTAATGGAAGCAGCCGGCACGGGGACAGGCAGCCCCATAGGAGCCGTTGCCGCCAACGATGCCCAAGCCCCCGCACCAACAGATGCGCGTTTCTCGCAAGAATTAGACCTTTTCCGCAGCGTCCTGAATGAAGGCTACTCTGTCGTGGTTGTCCGCACAGAGTCGTCCCAAATCGCCTCGACCGCCTGCAAAATCCTGGACCAACTCAGCTTAAGTATGAAAAGAGCCGCGACCCCGAAAAGTACAGTCAGTTTGCGCCAAGCGCATGGCGCCGTGGCTGCCGATATTGTTGGCAAGATCGCCCTCGCCGAAGGAACTGGCTTGCTTCGTGCCACGATCCAGAATTTTCTGGAGCACGGGCACAACCGCATCCTGTTGAACCTGGAACGCACCGATTTCATCGACAGCGCTGGGCTAGGCGAACTTGTGCGGAGCCATGCATCCATTCGCAACCGCGGCGGCCAGCTCAAGCTCGTTAATCCAAGCGCCAACGTCCACCACTTGCTGAAGATTACAAAACTGGATCACGTATTCGAAATTGAGCCGGACGAAGAAAGTGCCCTGCGCTCTCTTCGCCAAGCGACTACTGCCAAATCGGTAGGCTGAAGCGCCCGGACAATCTGCGCCTTCCTGTTTCTCGTGAGCCGTACTTCGCGGCAAGCTCCTGCACTTTTGTGTCGAATTGCATTGCGATCTTCCTCGACACCTGCCTGCCTTTCTTTTCTTGCCATCATTCTTTCTGCAATGCGCTTCGCGTCTTTCGCGTCTGGTATCCTTCCTTGGATACGGTTCAGACCGGCTGCTGCAGAGAATAAACACGCTTGTACTCCGGCCGTAAACAAATAACCATGCCTGAAGATCCTCTGCTCGATCCCGTCTGGAACGCTCTGCACACCGTCCACGCGCATTTCGCCTTGCGCAATGGCTCGGCGGTCCGCTATCCCGCTGACGTAGTCCCCTACGCCGCTATGGCCAACCCAGATCATGCTGACCTCTCGCCGCTGGCAGACTTGCTTGCGCCCTCCGAGTGCGTTTATCTAATCGGCGCTCAGCCGCAAGCCACAAAAAATCTCCAGGTCGGCCCGGCGCTCGATTGTTTTCAAATGCTCTTTCCCGCAGCGCCGCACGCAGACTCCGCGGCAACCGACACACCCATCCTGCGCATGACGCCCGAAGACGCGCCCGCAATGGTCGCTCTAACCGATCTCGCATTTCCTGGGTTTTTTCGTCCGCGCACTTACGAAATGGGAACTTATTACGGCATCCGCATCAACCATGAACTCGTCGCCATGGCCGGCGAACGACTCGCCGTCCCTGGCTTCCGCGAAATCAGCGCAGTCGTCACGCGCCCCGGGCACACCGGTCGAGGCTACGCCACACGATTGATGAATCGCCTGCTGCAAGATCACGCCGCCGAAGTCCTGAAATCTTTTCTTCACGTCAGCGAACGCAACTCCCGCGCTGTTGCCATCTACCAACGCATGGGCTTCGCCGTCCTCAGGTCCGTCGCCCTCTGGCCGATCTCCCTAATCCCCTGACGACTCAATTCAGGCATCTGGATTGGTCCCGCCGCTCACCCGTGATTTACAAAGATGCCGTTCACAGTTCAAGTAATCGCGCTTCACAGAGCTTCGGACGCGCTCTATCCGTGGTTCCACACGTACAAGAAACTCGTGTCGCTTGCGGTCATAACTTTGCGCCCGGCTTTCCGCGTCGCGCGATTGAGCGCCGACCGCACTTTTTCCTTGGATTCCGTCAGCTCTGCCAGCGGAACCTTGATCGCCGAGCCAGGATTCAAGTTGTCGAGATCAGAAAGGATCATGGTCACAATTTCTTTATGCTTCCCGTTTCGGCCTTGCGGCAGATCAGCTTGCATCGTGGTTTTAAAATGCGTCAGATGTTTTTTCTCTCGTTTCACCGTTTTTCGGTCAGGTGCCGCTTGCCTCGGTCATCAATCTGTCTAAGACCAAGTCCCAGCCAAAAAAGCCAAACGCTTCCTCGGCCGTTATCAGTAAACCAACTTCCAGGAACGCTGCTAGAATAAACAGGAGCTTTGCGATCCGATGAGCTCTCCCGCCCAGTTATCGGTGCTCCGTTTCTATCAGGATTCAGCTTTGGAGGCTGTAATGCGCCGTCTTTCGGAGCGATCCCTTTGGTATCTCACCAGTCTTACATTGCTTGCTCTTTTGATCGTCGGCGTCGCTACCACCCGCTCCATGTCTCGTTACGCTGACAGCGTATATTGGGTTTCTCACAGTCATCGGGTAGGGACAGCCGTAGAATCCATCCGCGCCGATCTGTACGCGGCCCAAAACGGATGTTTTGATTACGTTTTTGCAGGTCAGCCCGAGGGATTGCAACAATTGCAAAGCGCTGCCGCCGCTCTGCCCAGCCAGATCTCGCAACTTCGCGCTCTCGCGTCAGACGACCCTGCGCAACAATCCCTGCTGGCCGAATTGGAACCATTACTTCATCAACAGATCGCCTTCCTCCGTACTTCGGCAGCCATGAAGGACAAGGGCGGCAGCCCCGAACTGCTGCAAGAATTTGCCGCGCAAATCCAAACTCTGTCGCAACCGGCTTTCGCAAAACTGGAATCCATGCGTGCCGAGGAGCAACGCCTGCTCGGCATGAGAAGTTTCGTT
>WNFO01004537.1_pt1 | contig 17546 bp, 15 predicted proteins | sample 5400251 | NCBI WGS metagenome assembly WNFO01 (sample SAMN13153354, study PRJNA577476) | soil metagenome | isolation source: 100 cm saprolite under Madrone tree | place: USA:California | collected 2016-06-14
AGAGAAAATATACTAAGCTGTGAGCACGAGGCTCACGGGGTTCCAAAAAGTCCTGGAGGTGCACGAGTGCATCCTCGAGGAGGGGCTGTGTACCAACGCATGCTACTGCACGTATCGTCGGCACGTGGAAAATCCAGCATTATTGTGCTTCGGTCGCATGATTTGTACCCCCAGGTGGATTACACCCTCGCCGTTCCTGGGCACCAGGAAATGCTGAAATTTTGGAGATAAGGCATTGAATCCTCGCGATCATCGTTATCCCGCTCTTGGAAATTATCAACTGCGCAGATCACGCAACCTGACAAGTCGTTGTGAAATACTCATGGGGTACCGTAGCGCCGTGGAGTGGCGCGAGTGAGTTCGGTAGGATAGAGGTAAACAGGGCCAGTGGGAAGAGGGAAAAAGGTCAGCGATGATGAGGCGATTGTCGTCGGCGAGCACAGAGAAGAATTCAGCTTGGTGGCGGCAAAGGAATTGTACGTAGGCTAGGCAGCTCGTTCAGTGCGTTTCCGTGATGGCGAGAGAGAGAAAAGGTGCAGGAGAGAAGATAAAAAAGATCGTCCTGAGACGGCGCGCACACAAAAAGGACGAGAGAGAAAAGACTGAACTGTTCTATTGTAGTTGATGAGGGGGCTGTTTAAACACATGAGGACTCTACTAATCGGCTGTCCTTTTGTGTCATAGGACCAGAGGACGCGAGCGGGAGGGGGATGAGAAGTAAACGAAAGACAAAAGTCGACTCGGATACGTCGACCATGTGGTCACGCAGGCGTCACACGACGCGTGACACCAAGAATGTACACTTAGAGGTGCGCTTTGGGGTGCGCTAAGTCGTGCGCACGCGTGGAAAGTCGAGGTCGAGTCGCGTTGTAAGTGTGATATCGAGAAAGCGAGTGACACCAATTGAAAACGGGAGTAATCTTTCTTTGGCCAACTATACCAAATCAGGCGATTCATGGGCCATGGCGAAGGGTCGACGCGTCGGGGAAGGGGATCGAAGCTAAGACGCTCCAGAGCAGTCCGTGCGAGCGCAGCCACACAGCCCACCTTACTATACTCACGGGTTTCGCAATATCAGAACACCATCCTAGAACTCTGTGCTTTCATCTCCTTCTGGCATATAAGCTCCGAGTCGTCCAATTAAAACACATTCTCCGCGAGCGCCTCCTGAAAAGCATGGATTACAGGCTGGTGGGTGTGCCTAAGTGCCTGAGAAGTAACGTGCTCGTTCTATGAAAGACGGTGAGTATCCCCTAGGGGAAGACGATGACACGATTTCAGTTTCGCAGGCCGTACTGCACGCATACATGTGTTCGACGAACATTTGAATGTACGAAAGAGGACTGACGTGAATCCGTGATGCCTCTGCATCCAATATGTTGACTCATACATTACCTCGTCAAACCCCCTTCGTCCCCTTCGTTCCCGAAGAAAAGTAGAGTTTAAAATAAACGAAAAAAAAAACGCGATTTGCATGTGGGTCAGCTGACTACCACACCTCCGAGCATTGCGCCACCAATCGCACCCATTCGCAATATTGGTGTCCTATTGACGGCTATTTCCAGATATCAACATGGGGGTGGCAGTGGGGCTGTTATGGACCCTCCTAATGTCGTGCAGCGGCTTTTTGCGAGTCGATCCCCTTTGTCAGCGGAAATTCCCAGACCCGAGATCCTAAGACCAAAGACCAAGAATTTGTATCTGTGCCAAGGATGGCGACCGTTGTCATCAGGCAGGTTTTCCAAGACGTTGGAGAGGTGGCTGTTCACAATGAATCAAGTCCAAGATTAAGTAACAAAGTTGGTCGCAGATGGATCCAATGTCACTTACCACTATAGGATGGGGGCCATTGGCTCGTGTGGCATATCAGAGCATCCATCTCCACATCTATTCCTAGACGTACACTGATGCTCAGAAGGAGTCTGTCGCAGTCAAGCAGTTCCTCCGTGCTGATGTCCGAGTCAGCATTTCTGGTGATGGCCACGTGGCACTTCGTTTGCGATGCAAGGCGACATGTTGACGGATTGCTCATGCTGCCGAACATTCAGGAGCTGCGACTAATTAATTAAGCAGCACTAAGACGGGACTGAACAAAGACTTCTCGCAATGTATCTGATCCAGAGGTAAATGTATTGGGAAAACACTTGGCATACATTGCGGCCGCTCTCACGAGTTTGAGGGGGTTGCACGTGATGATTCACTGATGAATGTTTGTAAGATCCTTCCGACAGACTTCGGACGGTATTTTGTGGCCACGAAATGTATCCATTTGTGGGGCAAGTCACACTGGTTGAAGGTAATTTGGGGGCTAGACTCCAACAGCGCTTTATTTCGGCCTATCCCCCTCTTGTTACCAATTGAACCTGTTCAAAGAACACCACAGTTGTAGGCAAGGGAGAGTTTTGCGTGCACACAACTGAGACATGATGAATGACGTACCGTTCCAACCAGAAGTCATGACCAACCGTGATCCTGGCTGACTGTACCCCCTTCAATCAGCATGCCGAGGAGACGACCTACGTGGCAATCTATAACGATGAGTGCCGTGTCAACCAACTTCGAGCACGGATGTGCAGAATAACACGCCGTTTGCGTTGGATGTTGCGTCGTGCAGCCACAGTCGATTCGGGGGTGGCAGTGGAAGTCGGTAGTTTTCCGGAATATCGCTGGCGGAAAAGCAGGGCGAAGGAACTGGGGAGTACTGGTGCATGCGGATCGTATCAGCCGGTTGCCGGATTGACCATACGCACTCAGGCTGGTGGTGGTGGTGCTCACTGGGATGAAGCGTTGTACGCGTGAACGCCGATGTTTGGAACCGTCCAATACAGCGGAAAATAAATCGGACTCGGATTTACTACAAAAAAAGATTTTAGTAAATTTATTCAAACGACTCCGTCTTACATTGCGGCTGCATGTATGTCGAGCATATGCTATTCTTTGACATATGGACCTCAGGGGTACAAAGCCAGCCGTCCGCGTACAAACGTAGTCACCCAAATTTTCTGTGAAAATTGCCTTCTGGGTGAATGATCCTGAGGTTCAGTGGTCAGTTGCGGAACGCGGGTATTGAATATTGAATATTGAATATTGAATCCCCGGTCACGCGTAAGTTACCTTCCCGGATTGGTTTCCCTCGACGACAGCCGCAAGCACAGAGTACTTACCCCCATGCATGGCAGTCAAACCCATTCGTTGGCGTTTGGAGGGTGTTGCCCTGGAGAAGTGCTTGCGGGAGCTTGGAGCGAATTTGGAGAGCGAACGCATCTCGGTGTCTTTGTACGAGCCTCTCCCGGCCCACAACCTCGAAATGCCAGCCGCATCGGTGTCACAACAGTCGTCCGACACCCTTAGCGCTCGCGTGATTTCAGTCAGGCTTCTCGTGTGTGCGAGAGCGAGGGTTCTTGGCGTGGGATAGAAGGGACAATACCATCATGGGTACGTGGTCCAATCTACCGTAGCAGGGCAGAGCGATAGGTTGGTTCAGGTGTCGTATTTTGCTTTGATGGGCCTCCCGGATGGTCGTACAAGAGCTATTTTGCGAAGTGCTCTCGCTATCGACGGCGTGCTCGAATCTCGGTGCAGCAAGTTGTCGCGGAGGGCTTGCGGTCGAACATCGAGACAAGCAGTGGGGCTAATGCCAAAAGTTTCATTGCGCAAAGCGAATAGGTAAGGGTAGTCGTACTTCTCCTACGAAGGGGATATTAGAAACACTAACAATGCCCTACTTGCCTGACAGCTCCATCATTCTCTTCCCACGGCCACGTCCATTTGGCTCAGATTTAACCAGCTTAATCGGTTGACCAGTTGCGCATGTTCTCCAATCGATTACACGATCGAGTCTATTCACGACGTTAGGCGCAACCCTAAACCCCAGTACGGCCTCCAATGAGCTGATCTCTATGAAGGCAATAACTGATGGGCCTGAGAATAATGATTGCGGTCCGTGACAATGCAGAGATGTGAAGACTGACTTAAAAGTATCAGTCGTAATCGTTGTATTACTCGTGTTGAGTGTTTGCTTACCGTGACTGGGCCCGTTAAGTCACTCACCACCGATTTAGATTTGGGATGATCCTCATTGCTTCTACCAAATCACTGGTTACGCGTCCCAGGCTGAGGAAACGTCGAGAACTTCGCGACATCTTCAAGTTGTACTCAAACAGGTGGTGACTTGATGGAAAACCGCTGTTGGCAATATGCTGATCAGAAGTATCCTGTATCCTCCGACCTCTGCCACGGAGGGCACGTTATTGAGAGGATAGGCGATGACAATGAAGTATCCTCGAGTGTTTCTTGCTGAACACGTCGCCATTATTTCTCTCTGGAGATGATTGCTGTAAGGACAACCCAATTCTAGGCGGCTGAGCAATTATGGACTATCTGGGAATGAACGGTGATCTATTGGCTAGGTTTACCAGCCTTCTTTGCGGGTCTATATGCTTGCTCTTCGTGCGTATGCTGAGGAGAGCGAGCGAGCGGAGGTGGTGAAGGCGAGAGTAGGGGTAAGACAGGCGCTGGGCTGTCAAGCAAGCTTTCATCCCCTTGTTTGGACGTCTCTGCGGGCCAGCAAGCACAGTTGAGACTGCTCATGCCACCGAAAACCTCGACTACTGGTTCCGGGGACCGGATAATTGGAAAGACATTGTGGTCTAGGTTGCATCCAGACAAACATCACCTTGGCGTAGGTGAAGGGAAGAGGGGGGACGTGCGGGTGGATGACTTTGGTGAATAACAATTCTAGGCTACCATACTCCGAACGGACATCCGTGAGAGCCCATGATATGATAGGTCAAGTTCTAGACCAGTGGTTGCTACGTTTTGATTATTTTTTTTCAACCCCGCTATCGCTCATCATCCACCCCTACCCTCCTCCCGTCCTTCTCCCCTACCTTTTCCCGTCCCCTCCTCCCCCGCATTATGGCGGCCGTGCACATAGCCGCATTCGTTTTCCTACACCAGCGCCCGATCCTCGGCTAGCTCGCCTGTCCTGTTACAGACGTGGAGCTGGCACGTCTTCTGATCGCTGATGCGACAGTAGGCTCCTTCCTCCGTACCTGTTGTGCCCATTATCACGCTTTACGTATGGGCGTCGGGCATTGGCACTGGAAACGGGCGCACTGGGGGGCACCTCGCTCGGCGCTGTTGTCGGAATCTGCTGCATTGCCGCCAACTGGTTGGGTATTTACGGCAAGACAGCTACCGTGCGGGGGGCTACGATGTGCCACTGTGTGTAAGCATCATCGAGTATAACGACTCTGCGACAGCCATGCAGCCCTTCATTCACGTCTATATATCCTGTCGAACCTGGGATGGCCCGCTCTAGTCAAGGTGTGTTTCACTGTATGGGGCCTGGTACATTGCATCCCCTTACGTTTCCCCAGGCCACGAGGCGTTGCGGTCCCATCTCAAATCCTCATCAGGATATGTGGGTCACACTTCAATTATACCATGGATCGTTGATTGTAGTCACATAGTCAGATTGTTGGCTCAGTTGCCGTTCGTCCTTTTTCTGTTAAGTGCCATGCGGCGCACTACTGGAAAGGTGCGAAGACTAGGGGAGTGGCACAGGTCAGAAATTTTACACCAAGAATGCCGATCATATCTCAGATGCCTGGCCCGCCCGTTTTATTCCCTCTTGTCCCCTTCTCCCGCCTATTAGAACTACGCATTTTTTTGAGGTTTATGTGCGGCCGAGTCCCCCCAGACCACTAGCTATCCTGCGCTCGCGCTTTTATCCTCGCGTTATGAACATTCACACTTACACTTCATCCCCTTTCGACACAGTCGGCAGGGAAACCAACTACTCTCCGTCTGTCTTCCATCCTTCATTCTATAACAGGCAGCAAGGACATCCCAACCTGCCAGTGGTTTGCGTTCCTTCACAGAGTTTTCCACCAACGGTCCCCCAAGATCAAATTGCTCAACCTAATGCGCCCATGTCTCCCCAGCCATCAATCTATATCTGGCAACTAGTACGTTGAAATTTGTAGAAGGGAGATATAGTTCTGACTTATGTTAACGACAACATAGCCAGTCTCATTGCAACACCATATTAGCTCGGCAGTTCCGAGTCGTCGTGACGTCCCTCCACAACACGTTCTTTCAGCGGGGGATTCCCAACGTCGGATTGCTCAAGTCAATGTGTCCGCGCCTCCCTGGCCATCACCCGATGTCTGCCAAGAAGTACGTTGACTCTTATTGAAGTTGTATATCGCCATGACCTATGCTAACGCCCACATAGACTTACCCAGTGCAAGGAAACCCTAGCCCTGTCCGCGTTCCTCCAACTGTAGAGTCGGCCGCTCTTATCCAAAATCCCGTTCTACAAACCAAAGCGCACACCTCCAAAAAACGATACACGTGTCCTTATTGCAAAAAGAAATTCAGACGTGGCCAAGAGTTGAATCGGCACCTACTGTCTAACCTCCCGCATTCAATCCATTGCCCATTCTCCTGTTGCTCCTGGACCGGTCACCGTCAATACAGCCTCATAGAGCATATGAAAGTACATCCAAATTTCGATCCCACTCGAAAGCCTGAGCGAAAGGAGTTCCAAATATACGATCCAGAGGAGCTCGTGAAGTCGATGGCCAGTGGTAACTTGGCCATCGTATCGGCAGCAGACATAGCGCTGTCAAAAGTTAAAAAGAGGTATGCGGAGAAGGACAAGGCAGGTGTAGAGGAAAGCGTGTGGGGCAGCAGAAGGAAGTTCTGCCCGGCAAGGAATTGGTCTTGACCTCGTCCCCAGTCCGTCACGACTATTTTGCGAGGAGCCTGTGATTACACTGACGTTCACCTCCTACTGCCATTTACCAGTTCGTACTTACGGGCCAATGACTTGAAGTGTGGGGGGATACTGTACTTTGTTTTTCCCGTGTATGACGAAACGTCGTCGGTTTCTGTATGTGTACATTCATGTTCGGTTCTGGTCTCTCGTCACAACTTCTACCATACTTCTGCCATGTTCATTAGTTGACTAATCCTACGTAAGAGCAGCCATTTTTTGTTAGAGCTCTTCAGACGCGCGTGCTTACAACAGGATAGGATTGAAGATATACCGTTCATAACAGCCTGATCCTGCCGTCTTGTCACATCCACCTTGCCACTTCCTTTGCCCCTGGTCCGCTGCTGCGCTTCTTACGGTATGGACAATCGGTGCATTTCTAACCTTCCTCGGTTGTTAAATACTGCTTCGTGTTAGACATCCCCAATTCCGTCCTGCCTTATGAACGCTGCAATTGGCTCACCGATTCCCGGCTGACCGTGACGCGTGCCGAAGACTTGTTAATTCAGTGCTTGTGCCTCTATGAACACACACGAACGAAAAGGACTACGAAATTGATTTCAGAAATAGCACGACTCACGCATGGGAGCATCGACCCATCGACCCATTACCGCATTCTATCCCCTTCCCCCCCAGTGGCAATGTAATTCCATTTGTCGTGAACAGTCAGTCAAATGCTTGATGCCTATCAGATTGAAATAAGTTCCCAGAGGGTGCTCCTCTGGCATTTTTTTTAATGCATTTACGTGTACCTCAGGGTACAGAACCCATGTAGAAAAAAAATTATGTACAGTCTATACTACGTGTGAATTGGGAAAACATTCTATACGCCACTACATGCGGAACTGATCCCGTGCCATGGCCTAGGCCACCGTTGCGTGGCGCGAGCAAGGGGGGTTCCGAACGTGGAGAGAGGGGGTCTAGGCCAGGAGACGGCGGGGCCGAGCGCGGGTGCCAGAGGTTGGGGGACTGCGCGCACTAGTTTGAGCCCTTGGTTGTCGCCCGTGTGTCGTCCAACCCTTGACTACTCCGAACTTGTGCGTGCGTCGTGCGTTATAGGGAGAGTTGAGTTAGTTGAGGTGACGGAAGCGATGAGGGGGGGGAGCGTCGGTTGTAGGAAGGGAAGGGGTGACTTGCGTCGATGGAGCTTGTTAGTGGGATGATAGAGTCCGCGTATCTCCTAATGTAATGATGTTCTCAAGCGACAGTTCCTTGTTCTTCTGTTTGAGACTCATTCCCAGCGCTCATCTATCGTGCCCGTATCCAGCGCATTCTAGGAGGAAACGCTTCACCGTTTCGGGGCTAGCCCCACATGCAGGGCACCACGCGCGGTCTATTTTCTTGACTCTATGGAGATATCCATTTAGGGGGGACGTGAGCGGTGAGAACGGCGAGCTGCATGATCCGCTGGCAATTACAATAATAGAGATTGATCCGCCTTGCTACCAGCGCCAATCATTTCCGTTGACAGCAAATAACAATCAAGAAGCGTAAAGCGAGGTTCTAACAGACTCCTCGAAGCACGTCGCAGTCAACAGCAGACAGATCTTTTTGGCAGCCCCAGGTTTAGCATCATGTGACTGATCACATGATGGCCGCGCGTGATCAAAATTGGGTTTTCTTTATTTCTTTCCTTAGTATGCTCTCACTCAGCGTGCGTTAATAGTGTGAGTGGCATGTCTTCTGTCCTATCTCCCGAGCACATATATTAGGAGAACTCTAACAAGAATGAACGCGGATCTCAGAACATATGTAGCATTTACCAACCAGCATGCTCGGCAGAGGTTACTCTAGCCCACAACTTAACGCTGGCATGGATTCACCCATACATGAACTTACGACGCTTTACAATACATGACAAAAAATGAGTCCATTATCCTTCCATAACTCAGCCCACTTCCTGCACCAGAGAACCAGGGGAACCAGAAGACGGTGGCAGCGATCACGAGAACCGGAGTTTTCCAATAGCAATGTCTTGGGTTTAATCATGCACAAGCCTTTCTTTCTTGGACTTTCGAGAATGCGGGCCGTTGCACCTCACCAAAAGGGTTACCATTGAGAATCAATTTCTCAAACACCTTCAACTCATATATTTGACTTTCCTTCTTCCCAGGAATTCGACTGCCGATATCTTGGTGGTTCAACAGGTGTTTAAAGACCCAGTGATCTCTAATCCCCCTTAACGATTGCCCGTTCAAGGACAACCCGGGGATGGACAATGGAAGGGGTACGGAAAGGTACGACATCACATGTCTGTCTCGCTCTTGCAGACGGCGGAACATTGACCCACAAAATAGGGCTGTGTGAGCACATTGGGTTGCGCGTCGACCTGGTCTTCTGCGGGAGCCGGGACGGGAGAGGCGCTGGGGCCGGACGACTTACGAGATATTCCGCAAATCTCCGACGCCATTTCCCTGCCCTATACCACGGTGCCACGATGTCTGTTTGATGCATGTTCCGACAAAACCCTGTAGAACCCTATCGTGCCACCGTATAAAGTCACTGCACTGCTGTCACCCCCGAATGTGCCTACACAAAATGGGACCCGCTGTCTCTGCAAAATTTGCTTACAACAAATGGAACCTCCACAGACTCATAACAACAGCTATTATACTCACGCCACTACGGGAGTCGATCATCGACAAGTCGCCCTACATAAGCGGAAAGCTTCAACTTCCAGATTCATGTTTCTCACTCCTATACAGGCTCAGCAAACAAAGACGGCTACGCTGCTAGGTTCGAGGATTTTCGGGCTGACATTCTTTCTAATGGACACATCAACCTTGCCAGCGCTACTCCTGACGAGTTGGAGCAACCCACTCAGGCCTGTGAACCCGCATCATTCGGCGTGAATAAGGATGATGTGTTTGACGAGACATACCGCAAGGCTGGAAAGATGGAAAGATGGACTCGAAACGCTTTGCTCCTCTGCTGGATCCGGTTCACACTGGCTTGTTGAAGATCACCCCGCAGCTACATTCTTGAAAGAACTCAGTCAATAAGCATTAAGGCCGGGCTATACAAGCTCAACGTCTATGGTACATATTCAACCTTCATATATCTCTTAGCAGATACTATGTTTCTGCCCAGGTGAAAGGTCGTTCTTCAAGCCTCACCTCGATTCTCCGCGGAGCGAAAAGATGTTTGACTCGCTCGTGATCGTCTTTACGCCCCATGAGGGTGGAGCACTACTCCTTCGACACCGCGGTCACTAATGGACATTCGACCTGGCCAGGAGCTCGCAGTTAAGCGGCAACCGGCAATCGGTTACGTCGCGTTCTTCAGCGATATAGAGCACGAGGTCGCGCCAGTCATATCTGCGCATCGTAAGTTATCACGTTGACATACAACCTCTATTTCGATGACGATGGACCTGTCTCTGCGAATAATGACATCTCAGAGCATATCTTTGCTCCACTGACACGGCCACCTAATGAACATGCGTTCCGTGAAGGGTTCAGTTCGCTATTCTCGAATCCAGAATTCCTGAGAGATGGCGGCACGCTCGCATTTGGGCTGAGGCACATCTATCCAATCAAGGATAGCCTCAAGTACGTCCATAGTGTCTTAAAGGGGAGCGACGTGGTCGTGTACCAGAGCGTCCGTGCAGTCGGGTTTGAGCCCGTGTTGTACCTATACTACGAAGTCGAGCAGTGGGATACGTATTTCCAAGGTGCTCTCGTCGACAAAATGAACGATTTTTTCGACCGCGGAACACATCTTCGGATGACGAGGTCGGGGACGTAACCAAAATGGTACGTAAGAAAGGCGGAATTGTTGTGCATCTACATGGTTGAAAGACTGGCACTGGCACTTTATGTGATTGGGTGAAATAATGCACTGCTTATCTCTACTGGCACCTCCTCGGTTTGGTAGTATCCGCAAACTGGTGCCAGGTGCCGAGAAAAATGGGGCCGTATCAGCGGAACTGGCGGTCCGGTAGTCTTAATATGGGACGTAAACGCCGCCGCCGCCGCTTAGCTCCAAGCCTGAGTCGTGTCTTCTGCTTCGAAGACTTCGAAGAATATGGCACCTTCAACAACCGTCGTTCCCAATCTTCGGCGACTCACAGACTCGGCACAGTAACAACTCACCATTTTGATTTTGTCTTCTGTCGGCCTTGGAAATTCCCAAGAAGCGATATTCTTCGTTATCGTCCGTACCATAATCTCTGATGACCGGCGTGACCGATCGGTATTAAGTTCCAGAACTTTACACGGGCACGGGCACTTGACTATAGTAAGACTTGGCGATGGCTTGAAACCTCCATGGATCGCACAGCATTGGGGCATCCATGTTCGAGTAGAGGGAGATCGTCCGTCTGCGTCGAATGCAGTGGATTGCTGGGGGGGTTACTGCCATGTTCTACAACACCGTCGCACGGCACTTGGTGTGGATACACATAAAAATAAGGTCAGCTCTTGCCCAAGTTATGCAATCTCACGCTAGTGCTATCACTCGCAAGGCTTCTGTGCCAGTGCGCCGGACATGTGATGACATTTTGTGCCTCCTGGCACTTAGCAACAATCCATCTTGTGCCGCATTGATAGCATGGTTTTTCCACGTGCTTCATAATACGGATACCCGCTCACCTATTTGGCAGCACCTCGTGGGTCTGACGAACTTACTCCCGGTGCCTCATCTTCGACACCGAGGTACGGTGCCAGGAAGTTGCCACTCAGACCCCGCATGGCTTGAGGCCATGTCTACTTAACCCGCAAGGCATTCTCATGATCGTTCTTTAGTTTTGAGCCCACTCTAACAGTTGCCTCAAAGTTTCCGGGCCTTCACCTTGGTTTCCCCTCCTACGCCTCCCATTGCTTCATCATTAGCGCCTGACGACGCCTATTCATACATCTGCTACGCGTTTCCCCATGTCATGGAACAACACGAGGCCTACAGCACTTACGGAAACACCTCCGGATCAGACTCGAACCAGGTAAGGTGGTTTTATAAATAATACGCTGTGTGCCTGCTCTGACGCAAGCCTCACTGTCTCTGCCATATGAGAAGCTCTTCAACTGTTAACAAGAGCTGTACAGACACATCCAATCATTCCACCTCCCCTATCACCACTGGAGGGGAGCCCAGGTGGATGAATTCCAGAAGCACTTGGTTCAACAGAAGTGTTACCAAAAATCCGAGGCGGCTTTAGAGTATCGGATATACAACGTGAAGATGATTTTAAATCAGAAAGATGAGGGGGAGGATGAGCGGAAAGAGTAAGCGAAGGCGATGTACTAGTACGCGACGTCACGCGGGTGGTAAAAACGGCGAGGTTGTCGTTCCGACATTTAACGGATGTTGCAGGGAGCATTGTGTATGATACATCTAGTCAAAATTACCAACAAAACTGTGTTCAATGGCAAACGTCTTGACTACAGTATAAATTCTCATAATGCACAGCTTTTTTAAGCACTTATTTCCACTTCATGGCTGGCCCAGAGCTCTGCACCAGAAAATTGTTACACATTCTTGTAGACTACCTAGTCCAATTGCAGAATCCCTCCAAGCAGATGTACTCCCTTGAATGGCACACCTTCGGCATGCTCCAGAAAAATATGTATTATGAGACCAGAACAAGGTGAGTAAACTAAAAGTGAAAACAGCAAGCTACGCGAGATACTTCACAGGAATTTATACACATAATGTCACGCTCAAAGCATCTCCTAAGTACCAAGCTTCCCCCTGTAACGTAGGATGCCTCAAGCAAAAGGGCAGGCCGAGACAGGCCGTCAAGATGAAGAGGCTGCTGAATGCGCCACCCCCTCACCATAACCGGCCAACCCCCATTCACGCTCTCCGCTGCATTCACGCAAAATCATCACAACGACAACTTACGCGCAAAACACACCCTGCGCACGACACCACCCGATTCACCTACGATACACTATATTAGCCCTAACAGGCTAGGGAGCAAAATCGTTAATAGTTATACCCCATTTGCATTAAAACACAGTAGTTACACGGACACAGATGTAGTGCTACATAGGGTTCTGTACCCCAAGGTGCACGGTAATGGAAACGAAAAAAAAAAAAAAAATTTCGCCGTCCCCGTACCAAGCACCCGTATGCTAAGGCGCAGAGTGACTCTGGGCCAAATCCGTGGTGGAACAATCTTCATGTTAAGCGAGTCCTTTCAACGAGCTGAAAACTGCCAAAATACTATTTTGTAGCTCAATACATACATACAAGTTTAAAGGATACAACGTGGCCATGACGGGCAAAGGCTCCTTCATGCTGACGTCAGCGATTTAACCCCTTTCCCCTTTTCGAAGAGCGACTCGGAGGGTATTCCAACAGCAGATACTATACCGATAGCCGCGCGAACGCGGGGCCTGCGCGGCGCATTATATGAGCCATCGTGGTGCTACGCCATGCTCAATTTATAATTAAGAAGCACCAAATGAAGCTTAAATGGCTTAAATGGGCTTCTCACAGCGCATCCCGGTCAGTGGCAGATAGCTTGGGAAATCGAAATCGCGACCTAACTGAGCTTTCACTCATCGATAGCCCGAGTTCCTGGGTGAGTATGCCGGGTTTTCATGAGTTTTCCATCATTGCTTCAACCACGTGTGCATATGCTGGTTGAAGACGGTTTAGGCGTGCAAAGCTCCGGTTAGGTTAAGCCTGACCTCCTATTGAGACCTGTTACACCATCTCGCGGCTGTGAGACTTGCCAAATTTTTAATTGCGCATAACTGAGATGACTTACGGTCGCAACCAGGAGCCTTGGTGATCTGTGGCGCTGGCCGACTGGGGTAACCCTGTACGCCTTCGTGTATTCGTCAGGAGAAGACTGAAGAGACCGGCTTTCAATGATAATATTGTTTGAGCCCCGGATTTACAGGACGACGCGCCTGACTATACTTGTTTGTGCGTGGAATAGCCAGTGAGACTAAATTTTCTGGGTTATGGCTACACGAGAATGCCTGAAGATGGAGCGAAAGGAACTGCACAACATGATAGTCTAGGACGGAATACTTGGCGGAATATAAATTGGGCTTTTTTTAAACAAAATCAATAATCCAGAATTAAAAATGTGACCATCCTTTTGACTTACTATACCGCCACACATCGCGCTTTTTCTATCGACATATAGACCTCTGGAGTCCGAAGCTAGGCCACCGTATAAGCGCACTCGCCCAATCCAATTCTCCTGGGCCATTGGCAATTGATTCTCGGGCTTGCGGGATTTCCCCGGCCAGAGTTGAATAAGTTGAATATTTAATCGAGCATTACCCGGCCCGCGTGATTTACCCGTTGCCCATTTCCCTCAACGACGACGGGAACTCAGCCTAGAGTACATGACTCCAATGCACGAAAATCGACCTCATTCGCAGACTTGGAGGACATCTGGGGAAATGCTCGTAAGTGTTTGGAACAAGCTTGGAGAGCGAATTCTTCCGAGTCACCTCGTTATCCCCGTACAACCCATCCAAATGCCAGGCTCAGTAGTACTCAGAATCAGTCGCCCAACGCCTTTGGTGCTCGACTCCGGGCGGGTTTCACAGGCGTGCACGTGCCAGTGAGAGAGGTATTGGGAAGGACAGGACATTCTCGTATGTTGCATGATTCCATCTTTGTAGCAGAGTAGATGTTGATCTGGATTTCGTTCTTACCTCGATAGGCCACATGGACGACCGCGCAAGAAACGTTTTTTCGTTTGTGGCGTGCGCAAATCTCGTTGCAGCAAGTCGTGGGCAGAGGGTTTGTGGACGAACTTCGAGATAAGGAGTAGATTAACACGAAAAGCTTTATATCCCATGCAAAACGGGCCAGGGTAGGAACCGTCAACTCTCCTACGGGGAATGTCAAATGTCGACAATGCCTCAAGCTCTCTACTTGCCTGGCGGCGTCGTTCTCTTCTCACGGATATCTTCCTTTGGGGATGTCCTCTTCGGGGCTTGACCGGTCAACCAGTCATGCGTGTTCTGGAATCGATCACAGAATCAAGTTTATTCACGGCGCCCGGTGTAGCTCTAAACCTCAGAAAGGCCGTCATTTAGCTCATCCGAGCTAAGGTCACTGCTGATAGGTCCAGGTAGATCGACTTTAATCCATGACAACGCGACATTTTGGCATATAAAAAATTGGTTGGGGTTATTTGATCTCTCCGCATTGATAGTTTGCGTACCATGACTGCACTCGTTGACCGACTAACTCCCGTCCCAGGTTGGGGATTAACCTCCTAGGCTACTGTGCAGCCCACCAATTCGCCATTACGCATACAACGAAACGCCGAAAGATGGTACGCCGCTCGCAATAGGTGATGCCTTGACGTCAGCGAAAAGGAGTTGTCGGTGATACATTGATTAAGGGATCTTGCATCCACCAGCTGCTAAGCTAAGAAATTACAGATAACTGCGGCCATGTAACCCTGATAAACGGTACATGAACTATGCCTTACCATTATTCTTGACGTAACTCCGCGCGGGTTCACCTTGCGATGCTAGGAAAACGATTAGGCATTGAGCACAGAGGTGAGGATGGAAGTCGAGCTCCACGGGCGAGCACAAGCGCCAGCGGTCACCTTCTGATTTGGGACTCATTGCGTGGGTTACGACACCTAGTTGGAGCTGGGTTTCCGGTCACTTGGGACAGACTGGTGGATTCTTTGGCCTGAGTAAGCCGAAGTCATTACGGCCCAGGCCACAACCGAGCGAACTTCACGCAGACGCGAGGTCCTCCGGAATGCGGAGCCGTCGGGAGAGCCTGAGGGCCTCTGCCGCACCGCCGAGCGGCGCTCTCCGTGATGGTCGACGGGCGCGGGCGGTTGCTGATCTCGGCTCGCCAGTGCGCTGCTATGAAAAAATCTCCCACGTGCTTCTCCTCCCGTCTCCCCTTGTCGCCTTCCCTTAAACATCATTGAAGCTGGCACTTTCTCTCATTGATATGCGGCTCGTCTCTCGATTCTTCTCGTATACTCATTTTGATCGATCACCGGCCTTCGTTGGTGCTGCAATGCAACCTCGGGCACGGTTGCTAGCAATCGGCACTGTCGGCACTGACCCCGCTATCGGCACTGTCGGCACTGACCCCGCTATCGGCACTGTCGGCACTGGCGCTATCAATTGGCACCTGTTGTATGTGTAGTGGCGTAAAGATCCTCCTGCTGCATGGTGATTGGCCGGATTCTGCGAACACCGGTAAGGCAGCCCCCGTGGACGAGGATGCGATGTGCGGTGCACTGTAGCCTCTCTAGGGGAACAATTCCTAGATTGCTATGCAAACCCTCGTTCATACACATATATTTCAGCAGTCTCTGGACGTACAACATGTCAAAGCACTGAACGACCCGCTCACGTCAAGTAGCATCGGCCTCACTCTATTGTGGTTCTTACGCTCCCAGAAATCGCGACGATCGGTGCCACATGTATTCCTCTTCATTCGGATGAATCCTTATGACTATCAAACCTAGATAAAAAAAGTGGTGCTTTATGGTTTATAACGCTCGGACGCTGATTGCCGAGAGTTTGCGCCTTGCCTATAGTGCCGAAAGTTTATGGCACTATGGGCACTACGACTCTACTGGCACTATGGGCACTACGACCTCTACTAGCACTGACAGTTTCATTGACTGGGCACTTCAACAGTTTCAGAATCCATGCATATAAGATTGTATATATACGGGCGTTTTCGTTGTCCGAGCACGACGTTTTCCTACCATGTCTGGCTGGAACTTTGATTCTCAACAAGTATGTCGAAGGCATTCATTTCTTTGATACATCCTGACACCAACGTACTGTAGACTACCGCTGAACTCGTTGCACTCATTGAGCACCCGTTACCTGGTCGCGGGCACGAAGTATGTTACACCTTGGCATCCATTACGTCGATTCATGTCAACATCAACATAGACTTCCGTACTGGAGCAACATGACATACCACCTGATGCCTTTTCATGGTACTTCGTTCGATCGCAGTCACTTTCGCAGTTTCTTCAAAGTTGTGCTCTCGCTGAGCACCCACCATCTGGTAGTGGGCATGAAGTACGTTACAGTACATTTAGGTGTCTACTCCTCGTACTTGTGCTTACATCAATGTAGACAGACCAACATTATGATGGCACCTCGACACATGCCCATTCGTGGTTCTGCATCCTACCCCAGGACCTGTATCAGTTCCTTCAACACGATGCGTTCAATGAATACCCATCATTTGGTAGCGGAAACGAAGTGTGTTGCACGCATATATGTATTTGTTGCTTTATCTAGGCTAACATCACCGTAGACTCCCGTAGAGCAAAATGGCATGCCGAATGACGCCCCTTCATGGTTATTTCCAGCGGCGTCGCTGCATCAGTTCCTTCAACCGTATGCACTCCCTATCAGTGAGTCACCGACGTTTGGTGGCGGGCACAACGTATGTTACATATAGTTATCTATTGCTTTGGTCCACGCTAACATCAATTTAGATTGCCGTACAGCAAAATGACACCCCGGATTACGCCTGTTTATTTTTGATTCCAACGGTGTCTCTGTATCAGTTCCTTCAACTGCATGAGCTTCCTCTGTCACTGTCGTCTGGTAGTGGGGACGAAGTAAGTCATATAAGTATCTACTACTTTGATCTATGCCAACATCGGCGTAGACTCTTGCAGAGCAACAACTTGGAGATGGCAGCGATGATGATGCCATGTCTGTGTCTGTCACACCAACTCAATCTCAAGACTCTGATCAAGTCGATGCTCAACCCAATGAGGCCACGGATTCTCCCATCCGACATGGATGTCCCGTTTGCACAGAAACATTCGGCCGTG
>WNFO01001715.1_pt1 | contig 17540 bp, 18 predicted proteins | sample 5400251 | NCBI WGS metagenome assembly WNFO01 (sample SAMN13153354, study PRJNA577476) | soil metagenome | isolation source: 100 cm saprolite under Madrone tree | place: USA:California | collected 2016-06-14
TTATCAATAACTCCAGCCTCGGGATTTATCCGCACATCGTCCATCGCCGGGTCGCCGAACAAATGCGATTGCGCATCGGAAAGTGGCCGGCATTCATCTGGGCCAGTATGCGCGCCTTCCGTCGATTTCCTTTTCTCGATCTGTGTATCGAGGTTGAAGGTAAAAAGTTACGACGCGAGACTCCGTTTCTCTTCGTCGGCAATAACGAATACGAGATGGCCGGGTTTCGGATCGGCGCGCGCCGTCGCCTCGATGCCGGAAAACTTGGCCTCTATCTGACTCATCGAACCGGACGCTGGGGACTAATCCGCCTGGCTTTGCGTGCACTGCTCGGACACTTAACTCAGGAAAAGGATTTTGAGGCTTATCTGGTCGAGGAAGCCTTTGTCGAAGCCTATCGCCATTTCATTCTCGTTGCTACTGACGGCGAAGTGAGATGGATGGAACTGCCACTGCATTATCAGTGTCGGCCACGTGCGCTTCGGGTCATCGTTCCTGTAACGGACTGATGCGCATCCTGATTCACCTTTCCGATCTGCACTTCGGCCAAGCAGATCCCGCTATCGTCCAACCTCTAATTGATTTTATCAGGGCTACGAAACCTCATCTCGTCGCAGTATCGGGCGATCTGACCCAGCGCGCGCGTACCAAGGAATTTCTGGAGGCGCGCAAGTTTCTGGATGCGATCCCATTTCCGACAATCGTCGTGCCCGGCAATCACGACGTGCCGCTGCACAATGTATTCGCGCGTCTATTTCGAAAGCTCGACCGGTTCCGGCGCTACATCTCAGACGACCTCGAACCCTTCTATGCCGATGATGAGATCGCCGTCGCCGGCGTGAACACAGCGCGCGCGCTTACTGGTAAGAACGGCCGAATCAACCGGCGCCAACTGGAAAACTTACGCGCGCGATTCGCCACCGTCCCGAACCATGTCAAGATCGTGGTCACGCATCATCCGTTCGATTTGCCGCCAGGCGTGGTGGGCGATCGCGTCGTGCTTCGCGCAGAGTCGGCCATGAAAACTCTCGCGGAAATTCCAGTGGACATGTTGTTGGCCGGCCATTTTCACGTTGCCGGAACAAGCCGCACAACGACCCGATACAAGATCGACAATTTCTCTGCGCTCATCGTCGCCTCGGGCACAGCGATCTCCACCCGCGGACGCGGTCAGCCCAATTCCCTAAACGTGATTCAGATCGAACCACCTATTACGACCATTGCCCGATACCATTGGCAACCGAAACGCGGTGCGTTTGATCTTTTCTCAACTGAACGATTTGTCCGGATCGGAAATGGCTGGACACCTGCATGAGATCCAGCCGCTTCCAGAAAGCGATTCGATTTTTACAGAACCGGCTTTCGCCGCAGGGCTACGCCGGTTTGCATCTGACCGTCGGTGTTCTCGTTGTTCTGGTTTGCGGCTGGTGTTTCGGTGAAATCGCCGAGGACGTATCGCATGGGGACCCGATTGTACAAGTCGATCGACACGTCGCGGTCTGGTTTCATCAGCAAGCCTCTCCGACCATCACCCAAGTTGCGAGAACGATTTCATTCTTGGGCTCGGCTGGATGGCTGACGGCTGTTTCCATTGGCGTAGTGTTGTTCTTTGTCTCCCGCCGCGATTGGCTGAACGCTTCCCTAGTCGCGTTCGTCATGGTCGGTGGCGGCACGCTTGACGTGGTTCTGAAACATTTTTTCCATCGTGAACGCCCCGTGCTGGAGAACCCGCTCGTGACGCTGTCCAGTTACGGTTTCCCCAGCGGGCACACCATGGAAGCGACTCTGCTCTACGGCTTACTCGCTTTGCTCGCGTGGAAAAACGCCCGGAACCGCGCCGCGCGTCTGGGTTGTGTAGTGGGCGCCTGCTTCCTGGTGCTGCTCATCGGGCTCACCCGGATTTATCTGGGAGCCCATTACCTGACCGATGTTCTCGGCGCGCTGGCGGCTGGTCTCTTCTGGCTGGTCTTCTGCTGGACAGCATTCGAAACCTTGCGTTGGCGACGCGGCTCAACCCGATGTTAGCGAATGTAACTTCGAACTTCCCACTTCGAACCTTCACCTTCCAGTTCCCAGCTTTCAGGAAAATGTCAGCACGATCTTGCCGAAACCGGCGTTGGATTCCATGCGCTCATGCGCCTCGCGAATTTCATCGACAGGATAAACTCGGTCGATTACGGGGCGAATCGCGCCGCGTGATACCAGCGGGAGAACGGAAGAGGCGAAAAGTCGCGTGGCCTCGGCTTTTTCTTCAATCGAGCGGCCGCGGAGCATTGTCCCGATAATGGTCACCCGTTTCCGCATGAGCAGTCCGATGTCGATTTCTGATTTTGGGCCGGCCATGGTACCAACGGAAATAAGCCGGCCACACGAACCGAGCGCGGCGAGATTTGCCGAGAAATAGTTGCCACCGACGAGGTCGAGAATTACGGCGACGCCATCCCCGGCAGTCCAGTTTTGCACCGCTTCCACAAACTTCGCCGGCGTATCGCCCACCGCTACGCTCGCATCCAGTCCGATATTCAAATCGCGAATGCGCTCTAACTTCTCGGCCGTGCGCGAGGTGCCATAAACCGTCGCGCCGGAAACGTGGGACAATTGAATCGCGGCTGTGCCGACGCCTGACGCGACCGCGTGGACGAGAACGCGCTCGCCCATATGAAGGCCGGCCCGAGTGAAGAGCGCGTCGTGCGCGGTGATGAACGTTTCCGGCATCGCACCCGCCTGCACCCAATCCAGTTCGCGCGGAATGCGAGCAAGATTACTCTCTGGCACGACGACAAGCTCCGCCTGCGCGCCGCCGGCGATGATTCCGAAAACGCGATCACCAATTTTCCAAGTGCGGACCTCATCGCCGATCGCGTCCACTTCACCGGCGAATTCCAGACCAGGGATGTTCTGCGGATAACCCGGAGGCGCGGGATAACTTCCGCGCCGTTGCAGGATATCGGCGCGGTTCAGTCCCGCCGCGTGCACACGGACGCGAACGCGGTCAGCCACCGGCGTCGGTGGAGATTCGACCTCGCGCACACCGATGCCATCGACCCCACCGTGAGATGTGATGACGACCGCACGCATCAGTCTGGATATTCGTCGCGGGCCCGGATACAGACAAACGACTGAGTTGTTCCCACATCGACGGAACGCTTGTCTGATTCTCTCCTCCTCCGGGCCTTCACCCGCTGGCGAAAGCTTTCGGACTGCTCATCGCCAAACGCCGTCCGCTGAGTAAGTCAGGAAGAGACCACGAATCGATTGCCCTCGCTGTCTTTGAACATCGCATACGTGCCCCATGGTTGCTTCTGTGGCGGACCTTCAAATTCCACTCCGCGCGCACTCAGCTCCTCGTACGTCTTATTAATGTCGTCACATTCATACGACATGTTCATGAAGGAGCCGATGCGTTTCTCGTCTCCCTCAGGCGTGAACAACACCACGCGCGTCTCCGCCTTTGGCACGCGCAATTCGATCCACCGTTGCTTTCCATCAAATGGTTGATCCGTGATAATCGTGAATCCGAGTTTCTCCGTATAAAAGTCCAGCGCGCGATTTTGATCGCTGACCGGGATGCTGACGAATTTGATTTGTTTGATCATAATGCGGCGAATCTAAATTGGTCGCAGCATCTGCGTCCAGAAACGACCGACTTGTTTGTGTAGAAATCGTTGTCCGTTTATTGGTATAGCGGCAGAAGAATTCTCTTCATCCTTCTGCCTCCTTCCTTCATCCTTTCGAAGTGCCACGCTTTCGCGAAACCATCCCGGTCGATGACTATGTTATCGATGTCCTGTTGCGCGACATCGTCGGACACGATCGCCAGCCGGCGTCGTATCTTGTTTATCTGTATTTTTATGGCCAGGCCTCCCGCAACAAATGGAAACCAGTCCCGGCAAGTTTACGCATGATTGCTGACGCCACCGGCCTTTCAAAGAGCGCCGTTCAATATGCGCTCGAGAACTTGCGTCGGCGCGAATTGATCGTCACCAAGGCGGCTCACGCTACCGCGATTCCCAGGCATCGAGTTCTTCGGCACTGGAGGTTCCGCTAGTCCTGACGAAGTTCGAACTATATCCCGCTTCGGTGCTAACTCGGATCGAGGAGTTACAACGCGCCGTGGCGAACTTTTTCGTCCATCGCCAGGTAATCGTCCCGCGGCGGACTGAAGGTATCGAGCACACGCGTCGGTAACATCACTTCCACACCATGCGGGACATTGCTCGCGAGATAGAACGAGTCGCCGGCGGAAAGTTCGTGTGGCACACCGTCAACAATGAGTCGCATTTTGCCTTCGAGAATGTGAACGATCTGCTCCTGGGGATGCGAGTGCGCGGGCATGCGACTCCCGGCCGCGAGCGTGGCGAGCATTTGATACATCGTCTTGCCGTTCGCGACCGTCCGGCGCGTGACGCCGGGACAAATTTCAATTGTCGGATTTTCTGGTTTCATTTCAGAATTTTACTGTAGCGGCGGCTGTGTCAGCCGCATAACCAAAAAATTCGCCGCGCTAATATTCGCTTCCTTGTTTTCGCACTTGTCACTTGCCACCCGTCACTGGCTACTGGCAAGATCCTGTCATGAAAACATTTATATCATTAACTACAATTCTATTCGCGACATTGATCGCGCTTCCCGCATTTGCGCAGAGCCCGGCCGTATCACCGGCTGTGGCCAGTTCGCCAGCCGCCGCCCTAAGTGCTCCAGGCGGCCAACCAAATCCGCAGGAAATGATGAAGCAGATGATCGAAATGTCGAAATTGAACGAAAATCACAAGCTGCTCGCGGGCATGGACGGCAATTGGAATTACACCATCAAGTTCTGGATGAATCCCGATCCGAACGCACCACCGCAGCAATCCAAAGGCACCGCCACCCGCAAGAGCATCATGGGCGGTCGCTACTCTGTCATGGACGTAAGCGGCAAAATGCAAATGCCGGGCGAAGACGGCAAAATGAAAGATGTGCAATTCAAAGGCATGGGCCTCGAAGGCTACGACAACGTAAAGCAAAAGTTCGTTGCCTCGTGGATCGACAACATGGGCACCGGTATCCAGTTCTCCGAAGGAACCTACGATCCGGCGACCAAGACACTCACTTACACGAGTGAGATCGAAATGATGCCCGGAATGAAAACGCCAGTGCGCGAAGTGCTAAAGGTCCCCGACAAAGATCACATGATGCTGGAGTGGTACGAAAACCGCGGCGGCCAGGAAAAGAAAACTATGGAGATCAATTACACCCGCGCGGGCAAGAAATAGCAAAGCTTCAATTCGATTCTGCGAGAGTCACGACAGCAATGTCGTGGCTCTTTTGCATTTCATATAAGATCGACAGCGTCTGAACGAGCTAACTTGCCGAACTCGACGATGACGAATCGCCTGCTACGTTCGCGCCATTCACAAGCCCATATCCGAGGCGGTAATCGACCCGCGCTTTCAACATCGCGAACGTCAGCCGGGTCTCGATCTTCTCCGTGCGCTCGCCATCATCGTCGTCGTCATTTATCACGCGGCGCTTTTCGGATTCAAATTGCCCGGCCGCGTTGATCGCTTCGGCTGGATCGGTGTCGATCTTTTTTTCGTCCTCAGCGGTTACTTGATCGGCGGACAACTGCTCGCCCCGCTCGCGCGCGAACAATCGATCAAGCTTGGGCGATTCTTCGCTCGTCGCGTCTTGCGGATCATGCCGGCTTACTTTGTCATTCTGGCGGTTTACTTTTTGTTGCCGTCGTGGCGGGAGTATCCCGACATGGCGCAGCCGCTCTGGAAATTTCTTTTGTCTGTCCAAAACGTTGCGCTTCACGGCGGGACCGCGTTCTCGCACGCGTGGTCGCTCGCGGTCGAAGACCAATTCTATCTTTGTCTGCCGTTCATCCTGCTCCTTGTGAATCGCTGGCCGCGCGCTGCGATCATCATTCCATGCGTCATAGTTTTCGGCGGGCTCGCATTACGCGCAGTTCTGGCTTGGAAAAATCCGTCGATCGATGGCGGCGTTTCGTTCCGTGCGTTTCAAGCGTGGATCTATTATCCATCCTGGACTCGGCTCGATCCGCTCGTCCTCGGCGTTGTGCTCGCCGCGATCGAAAAATTCCGGCCGCACGGGTGGAAACGATTGACGAATTTTGCGATCTGGCTCTGGCTGCCTGCTCTGGCGCTGATCAGTTATGGCTTATATCTCGGCGAAGGCGACAATCTCACCGTCACCGCCTGCGTCTGGCAATTCCCGCTCATCGCAATCGGCATGGCTGGGCTCCTCATCTGCGCGCAAAGTCCGCACTTGATTTTTCGGCGGATAAAAATTCCAGGCGCAGCGTTCGTCGCCAGCATCGCTTACAGCGCATACCTGATACAGAAACTCGCCATCCACGCGGTTGAGCAGTTTTGTTCATCTCACAACATCCAGCTCACATCTGCGATCGCTCTTGTCGGCGTGGAACTCTGTGTTTACGCCGCGGCTACTCTTCTCTTTTTTTTGGTCGAACGACCTTTCTTACAAGTTCGCAAACGCCTGGCGCCTCGAAGCCTAGGCAGAGGTTGGTAACGATCTCGCTACGCGTCGCAAATCGTCGAGCAGGATCTCCATATCGCGCAAAGTGGTCCGGTAATTCAGGACGCAGCCGCGTAAGGCGAAGCGACCGCCAAGCGTGGCATTAGAGAGATACGAGCTGCCGTCTCGTTGCAGGGCGATCAGCAGGCGTTCATTGAAAGCATCGATTGCCTGGAGTGATTCGCTTCGAAGCTGCATCGGCACATGCCGAAAGCAGAAGATCGACAGCTCGACCGGCGCGATCATCTCGAAGTCATCGCTCGCTCGGACCATCGATTCGAAGTAACGCGCACAGGCAAGATTGCTTTCAATCGCCTCGCTCAACGATTCGAGGCCGACTCCTTTTAGCAACATCCACACCTTAAGAGCCCGGAAACGCCGCGACAGTTCCGGCCCATAATCCCAAAATGCGAAGGCCTCGTCTGCCTTCTCGCCAATGATGCGAGTATATTCGGCCTCGTGCGCAAAAGCGGCCCGCGCGATTTCTGGCACGCGGTAAATCACGCAGCCAACGTCTACCGGAAGATAAAGCCATTTGTGAGGATCGAGCGCGATCGAGTCCGCCTGCTCAATGCCCGCGAATAATTTTCTCGCCGATTTCGCGAGGACCGCGAAGGCGCCATAACTTCCATCCACGTGCATCCAAAGTTGGAAGCGGTTCGCAACCTCTCGAATCTCCGCTAATGGGTCGATCGCCCCAGTGTTCACTGTTCCGGCATTCGCAACGACGCAGAATGGAAAGCAGCCCGCTTCCAGGTCAGCAGTGATTTGTGCAACCAGATCGTCCACTCGGATTCTGAAGTGCTCGTCGACCGCGATGTGGCGCACATTTTCCCGTCCGATTCCCAAAAGCGCTGCTGCCTTTGCGATAGAAAAATGCGTCTCGCTCGACGCATACATGCGCAAGCATCCTGACGAGGAATCTTTCGCCTGCCGCGCCGCGGCAATCGCAGCCAGATTGGCCATCGAGCCACCGCTGACAAAGAGTCCGCCGGCTTCAGCATTGAATCCAAGAATTTGCCGGATCCAATTGATCGTTAGGCGCTCGAGTTCCACCGGCGCCGGCGCGGAACGCCAAACCGTCAGATTCGCATTTAACGTCGAGGCGAGCAGATCGCCGAGCGCCGCGAGCGGAGTCCCAGGCGACTGTACGTAGCCAAACATGCGCGGGTGCGCGTTTTGCCGGCTAAAGGGAATGACCGTCTCGCGAAAAACCTTTAGCAGTTCGTCAAATTCGATGCCCTTGGTCGGAAGCGCGGCATCGAGCCGGTCGCGAATCTCCCGTGAAGATATGTGACGATATACCCTACGATCGCGGAGCTCGCCGAAATAATCGGCCACAAGTTGCATGACGGAATTGCCCCAATCGCGTATCTCATCGGCAGAAGGCTCAAGCATCTCCACGTAGTATGCGTCGCGCCGATAGCGTTGTCAGCCTTCGCACCGACTTTGCGGAAGGGATTTTAGGGTTCTGTTGGCTATACGCGAAAATCAGCACGCAAGCGGCTGAGGATATGGCTGTAGCGTCCGCTGTCTCAGCGGAATTCTATGTCTGAGCGAACTCGAATGGGCCGCTGGTTTGCCACAGACGGATTCGCCTACGAAGCCAAGCTCGCCGGCGCTATTCTATAAACTGCGCGATTGACCGATACTTCTCACTGAGCTCTTTGATGCGACGCTCGAAGTGGTGAATCCGGCGAATCGAACGGAAGACCAGCCAGGAGCCGAGCACGACCAGACCAAGGTTCAGAACCATCAGCGGCAGCAGGAGAGGCATCACCTTATCTATGCTGTAATAGCGCGATGTCGCGATGAGCGCGCTCAGCACGGACAGCGGCAAGGCGAATACTGCGATACCGGTGCGCAGAGAAGCCAGCGCAGTTCGCTTCTCAGCGAGGAGAACCTGGATTTCGCCAAACATGACATTGTCCAGCGTCGGTAGTCCGTTCGTCTCCGTACTCATTCGCTCTTCAATCTAATCGATTCAGCGCCACGCGCCCGGATTTCGCACAATCTCTGAGAAGTTGTCTTTCAAATCCGATAGTGAATCTCTGTAGCGTCCGCTGTCCTCAGCGGAATGGAGCTGATGGGATCAGCGAGATAGAAGCGACTGTAGCCACGGCCCTGCGGGCCGTCTCCCTCGGGTAAAGCCGCAAAACCTGGCGACGAGTAAGTTGTACATCGCTGGAGCGCGCGGACATGTCCGCGCTTTAAAAGCGGCGACATGTCGCCGCACTCCAAAAACATCGCGTCGATTAGTGTTTGGGAAACGAGCGAGTTTCAAATCAGTCCCAATCTGCATTCCTGCGTTCCTGAGCGATATTTCAACCATGGCAAAAGAACAACGGATCGCGCTCGTGACCGGCGCGAACAAAGGGATCGGGTTTGAAGTTGTGCGACAGCTGGCGCGCAAAGGTTTTCATGTTTTTCTCGGCGCGCGCAACGAAGAGACTGGCAAGACTGCGGCACAGAAGCTGAACCGTGAATCGGAAGAGGAGCGCGGCGGGACCGTCACCGCTTTGAAAATCGACGTTTCGAAACCGGAGAGCGTTCGGCGCGCAGCGGAAGAATTCTCGCGAAAAAGCGATCGTCTCGACGCGCTGGTGAACAACGCCGGCATTCTGCTCGATGACGACAAGGATATCCTCACGATCACGCCGGAGGTATTCGAGACCACATTGCGCACGAACACGCTCGGCGCGCTGCTGGTCTCGCAGGCGTTCGTCCCGTTCCTGAAAAAGAGCGACGCGCCACGCATAGTGAATGTCTCTAGCGGCGGCGGCCAATTGACCGATGGCGCCGACGGCTGGGCGCCAGCGTATTGCATTTCAAAGACGGCGCTCAACGGCGTCACCGTACAGCTCGCCGCCGCGTTACCGAAGTTCGCGGTGAATTCGGTCTGTCCGGGTTGGGTGCGGACGGATATGGGTGGTTCGAACGCGACTCGGTCGGTCGCAGAAGGTGCGTCAGGGATAGTGTGGTTAGCAGCAGATGCACCTCAGAGGGAAACAGGAAAGTTCTGGAGGGATCGAAAGGTAATCCCCTGGTGATTTCATAACCGGAAAGTTCCCTGCCAAGTCCGTAGGTTAAGCGAAGGCGGGTGTCGCGACCGCAAAGAGATCCCATGGTGATTTCGACACGGCGTTGCTCCAGCCTCGACTTGCCTTCGATTCCAGCTCGAACCAGCGATCTGGGGAGCACAAGCTACCAGTCCGCCCCAGGACGGATTCGCCGCGGCTGAACCTGTAGGTTTCGGCTGCTAGCCGAAACGAAGTTTTATTCAAATCGCGGTGCGATTCTGTTGCATCGTAAGCCGGTTATGATGCATGATTCGACCTCATGATTGAATTGCAGGGCAGGCGCTTCGCCTGCCTTTCCTTAAACGCAAATGACTAAAGCTCAAAAGAGGTGCGCGAATATCTCGCGGAGATTGGGAAGCGAGGTGGGCTCACCAGCCGGCGCGAACTAACTAAGTCGCATGCGCGTCAGATGGTTGCTATCCGCGAAGCGAAGCGCGCCGCGTTGAAGGCGGGAAAGCCCTGGCCTCCGCGCGATCGCAAACTACGAAAACTCTCGTAAGAGGATTTGGCCCATCGTAAGCCGCTTACGATGCATCAGCGGCGCGGGGTGTTGATTTAAGCGCTTCCACGTGCTGAACACACGAGGATCAGTCACGCGAACGTTCGCTTTGTTCTCCCATCAAATAGCTGTGTACGATGCGCACATCTCGGGGGTTTCGTGTTACGATCAGCGGTGCCGATCATCCTTCTTGGACTGCTGCTTTTTGTTCTCCTTGCATTGACCGGCGTGGTTTTGCTTTCCCTTGCTTTGCGCTACCGCGCCGGCACGGCTCGACGGCAAGCACGGCGCTGGGCCGCGAGTCTAAATGTGTGGATGACCAGCGTCTCGGCTGTTCTCTTTCTCTCCTTCACCTTCCTGCTCTCCTTTTGGCTCGTGTCAGCCTTTCGATTTGCGCTTATTGGTCTGGGGGTTGGAGGCATCCTCGGCCTGCTCGGTTTAGCGATGACTCGCTGGGAAAGCCGACCCGAAGGACTTTTCTATACTCCGAGCCGCTGGCTCGCATTGATCGTCACGTTGGCAATCGCAGCACGTTTCGTCTACGGCTGGTGGCGTGCCACGCACTCCGGCAGCAGCGCTCCCGACGATCAGCATTGGCTGATCACGGCGTCCGGAACGCAGCTTTCCCTGGCAGTCGCTTCCGGATTGATAGGCTATTATCTGGTCTACTCCATTGGAGTGCGCCTGCGAGTCACGCGCCACGAGCAACGGCGCACCAGTTAGAGCGCAGGTGGGCGCTGACACCAGTGGCACCTACTCTCACGGTCTGCGTCAAATAGTTTAACCCCGAAATGCAGTGCGGGTTGGACGTTCTCAACATTGGCTGCACAAATAATCCGTCGCAGATAGTTCGCGAGAATCGCGCGAAGCCTAGGGTGCGACGTGTTGCGGCTCCGGCAGATAGAAAAAGAGAATCCCGAGAATTACATAGACTGAGAGAAGTTGGATGCCTTCGATCCAGTTCGTCTCGCCGTCTGCGCTGATCTGAAACAGGATGTAAACCGAGGCCACGACCGCGAACACTTCTGGAATCGTGAATTCCAGGTCCATCGGTCGCCCGAAAAGGTAGGAGAGAAAAATCAGCACGGGCGCGACGAAAAGCGCGATTTGCAGACTGGAGCCGATCGCGATGCCGACGGTCAGGTCCATTTTGTTTTTCATCGCCATGAGGATGGCGGTCGAGTGCTCGGCCGCGTTGCCCACAATCGCCACCACGATAACACCGACAAACACCTCGGTCAGGCCGACGGAGTCCCGGACGTTTTCGATCGTGCCGACGAGAAACTCCGAGAGCAGGGCGACCAAGGCGGTAGCGATGAGCAGGATGGTAATGGCTTTGCGGCGCGACCATTGCGTGTCTTTTTCTTCGAGATGTTCCCCAGCGCTCTGGAAGAGATACTTATGGGTGCGGAGCGAGAAACCGAGCATGCAGAAGTAGGTCAGGAACATGACGACGGCGATGCCTAACGAGAGCTTCTGCTCGACCAGTGGGCTCCAGCCAGCGGGGCTGGAGTGTGCGGCGCGGTGAAAGACCGTCGGGATGATGAGACCGATCGCGGCCAGCGAGAGCGAGATAACGGAAGTGGTCGCTGCGGTGCGATTGAAACGCTGTTCTTTATATTTGGTGCCGCCGAACAGAATGGAGAGGCCGAGCACCAGCAGCACGTTACCGATGATCGATCCCGTGATGGAGGCTTTCACCACATTGGTCAGACCTTTTGAAAGGGCAATGCCAGCGATGATCAGCTCCGCCGCGTTTCCGAAAGTGGCGTTGAGCAATCCCCCGAGGCCTTCGCCGACGCGCGCTGCGAGCGCTTCAGTGGCGCGCCCGATCAAGCCTGCGACCGGAATGATGCCGAGAGCGGAGCAAACGAAGAGCGCAGTCGGACTGAGACCCCCCGGTTAGAAGCGCAGAAGGATCGCTAGCGGAACGAAGATAAGAAACCAATCGAGGGACGGTTTGAGTTTCAGAAGTGTGGGAATTTCGCGACTTGCCTCGGCTAATCAACCCGTTCCTCTTACGCCAGTTTAACGACACGATGCACGAACAGACTGCATCGTAAGCCGCTTACGATGTATGAAAACTGCGGCTGTTGGAAATGTCTTGCTCAGCGTGAGCACGCTTCCGGTCGCGCACAACTTGGCTGCTGTAGCCCCAAAGCATTCGGGCCGCGCGTTATCGGCTATTCGGTGAAAAATTAATATAGAGAGCCTCGCCGGAACCGCCTAAGTTCATGCCCCGATGGGCGACGAAAAGAAACCGAAACTCCGACTGGAAATCGCCCACGTTCTTTTCATCGACATCGTGGGCTATTCCAAACTGCGCACTAACGAGCAGAGCGCTCAGATGGAGAAGTTGCGCGAGACCGTGCGTGGGACCGAGCAATTCCGCACCGCTGAAGCCGAAGGAAAGCTGCTGCGGCTGCCGACTGGTGACGGCGGCGCGCTCGCCTTCCGCAACAGCCCGGAGGCACCTGTCCTTTGCGCCGAGGAAATCGCCAAGGCGCTAAAGAGTCATCCCGAGATCCAGGTCCGCATGGGCATCCACAGTGGTCCCGTTAACGAAGTCACCGACTTAAACGAGCAGGCGAATATTGCCGGCGCCGGGATCAACATCGCCCAGCGCATCATGGATTGCGGTGACGCCGGTCACATTCTTGTGTCGAAGCACGCCGCCGAAGACCTCGAGCAGTACGACCAGTGGCATCCGTATCTTCATGATCTCGGCGAATGTGAAGTAAAACATGGCGACCGCTTGCACGTGGTAAATCTCTACAACGACCAAATCGGCAACTCCGCTGTTCCGACAAGATGCGTCCGGAGAGCGATTCCCGGAACAACGTCGTCTGCTACGGCGGGAAATCGCCGCCGCTACTCGATTGTGGCAATAGCGATCGGTGCGTTGATCGTCGTTGGCGCGACCAGCCTGTTTTTGACGACACGAACTGCTTTCCGAAAGCTAACAGGACGCGGCGCACCTGCGACGCCGATCTCGGAAAAAAGCATTGCCGTCCTGCCGTTCCAGAACCTCAGCGACGATAAATCGAATACTTACTTTACCGACGGCATCCAGGACGAGATTCTTACCCGGCTTTCGAAGATTGCCGCGCTCAAGGTCATCTCGCGCACCTCTACCCAGAAATACAAAAGCACTCCCGAGAACTTGCGCGAGGCCGGCGAACAGTTGGGTGTGGCGAATTTTCTCGAGGGTAGTGTGCAAAAAGTCGCTAACGCTGTGCACGTCAACGTCCAGTTGATCCGCGCCGCAACCGACGAGCATCTCTGGGCGGAGAGCTACAACCGCAAACTTGACGATGTCTTCGGAGTGGAAGGTGAGGTGGCCAACGCCATTGCCGACCAGCTGAATGCCAAGCTCTCCGGCGCCGAGCAAAAAGCCGTTGCGGAGAAACCGACCCAGAATGCGGCAGCGTATGACGCTTACTTGCGCGCGGTCGCAATCGACAACGCCCAATCCCTCGACACAACAAAACGGGTCGCTGGCCTTTATGCCGAGGCGGTTCGGCTTGATCCCCAATTCGCGCTGGCGTGGGCCCGCCTCGCCGTCGCGCGCAGCCAGCTCTATTTCAATGGCATTGATTTGGAGACGAACAGCGGCGCCGCGGTGAAGGAGGCCGCGGATCGGGCGATCTCGCTTCAGCCCGAGCTCGGGGAAGCATGGCTCGCGCAGGGCGTTTATCGCTACCGCGTTCTTCGCGACTTCCAAGGCGCGCTCCAATCGTATCAGGAAGCGCTCAGGCGTTTGCCAAACAGTCCTTTCGTGCTTGAGCAGATGGCTCATCTGGAACGACGGCTCGGGCAGCTTGACGTTGCGCAAAAACATTATCAGGCGGCCGCACAACTGGATCCGCGCGACATCGGCATCCTTTTGACTTTGGCCGACACACTCCAGACTGTCCGTCGTTACGATGAGGCGCGGAAGGTCCTTGATCGCGCCCTGGAGATCTCGCCCGGGAACGCGGCCGCACTCGCAGTGAAGGCATTGAGCTTCCAAGCGCAGGGTCGGCTCAACGAAGCCGCTGAGACTCTGGCGAAAGCCCCCGCGAATTCCCAGGACGAGGCCCTTAGCTTCGCGAGAGCGATCCAGCTCTACGACGAGAGACGCTTCGACGAAGCGATCGTTCAAATTCAGCAGAACACGCCCGCGGCATTTGCCAACGATCCCCGCACCATGACGTTGCTCGGTTTATGCCAGAAATTCGCCGGTGAGGACAACGAGGCTCGCGATACTTTCACGCGAGCAGCCGCGGCGATGAAGCCAACGCCTGACTCTGTTGTTGTTGTCGATGCGCGACAACTGCCGTGCTACCTCGCCTGGGTTTATGCCGGCCTTGGCGAAAAGGAGAAGGCACTCGAGCAAGCGCGCCACGCCATGACTGATTATGATAGTGACGCTTTAAGTAAACCTTTCGCAGAAACCGCATTGGCGATCGTCGAGGCGCAACTTGGCGATATAGATTCAGCGATCGCCGCTTTGCCGCATCTACTCGAGGTGCCCAATGGCGAAACCTGCGGCGATCTTCAGATCAATCCGCTCTGGGACCCGCTGCGCAAAGACCCGCGTTTCCAACAGCTCTGCGCTGGCAAATAAGCGAAAGCTGGCAAGACAGCGCTACTTTGGCGCCGGAAAAATCACCACGTTCATGTCGCCGAGGCGACGGGCGCACATGATCCTTGTCCCATCCAGCGACCAGCGCGGGTTGACGAACTCGCCCGCAGCATCGGTGAGTTGCATCACGCCGCTGCCGTCGCGATTCATCACGAAAAGCTGGAACCGATCATTCACGCGCCGGGAGAACACCACCCGCTTGGCGTCGTTCGACCACGCTGGCCAGCCGTCCAGTGTGTTCTCGCCGGAAATGTTGTGATCGTTCGTCGCGTCCGCATTCATGACAAAAATCTGCGACTTCGCGTCATCGACGCGCCGGTGCAAAATCGACAATCCATCCGGAGAGAACGACGCGTAGGTGCAGCCACCGCCATTCGTCAGGCGTTTCAGCTCGGTCCCGTCAACGCGGATCGTCGCCAGGTCCATCTTCTTGTCGATCTGCTCGCCGATCACTTTGTTGTCGCTCGGCACATCGCGACCATCCGCCGCGGTCGCGCCGGCAAATTTCGTCGAGTTAAACAAAATTCGCTGACTGTCCGGCGCCCACGTCGGATGAATGTTTTCGGCGTTGCCGTTGGTGAGCTGGCGGACATTTGCGCCGTCCGCGTTCATCACAAAAATCTGGGACACGCCCGCCCGGATCGACACGAATGCGATCTTCTTTCCGTCCGGCGACCACGCCGGCGAGTCATCTTCGTCACTGCCGAACGTGAGCTGGCGCATGTCACTGCCATGACTCGCGCTGTCCGCATTCATCACATGCACCTTCATTCCGCCATGCCGGCTCGAGACGAGCACAATTTGTCGCGAATCCGGCGACCAGAACGACTCGTAATCAACCACCCACGTGAAGCTGCTGAGTTTCTTGATCGGAAAATCGTCCGCGCGCGCACTGGCGATGATTGTTGAAACGAAGATCGACAACGAGACACACCAAATGCGTATCACGCGACGAACGTACGGCGCGGCTGAGTGACAAGCAACGTTGCGCGTCTTGCATCTTTGCCTTCTGGTTCGCGCTCCAGAATCTTGTGTATTTTCAATCTAATCGATTCGGCCGAAGACTCGCTGGGAATTCGAGGTGAACTCGTGGAGTCGCCTCGTCCCTACGACCGGGTGGCCTCGGTCGCTATTTCCCTGATCTATGCGATAGTCTTGGGTGTCTAAACGATCTGCTATCTCTTTCACGCGTCGCGCGCCCGACAACATTACCGAAGAGCTGGTCGCCGTGCTTTCGTCGAAGGCCTCTTTCGAATTCAAGCCCTTGTTCGAAATCATGCTCCTCAATCTGCGCGAGCGAAATGCAGCCAGTGGCGGCGAAGAAATGCTGCGTTTGCGTGCGTATGAAAAGCTTCAGGGCCTTGTCAGCCAGGGTGCGGTTAAACGAACAGTCAAAGGAATCACGAAGAAGTACCAAGGCGTTGCTGCACGAATGGTCGTGCTGCGCGCTGAGATGAAAGCTTTGCGTGCCGCCTGCAACGAGCGCGCTCTCGCCAAGGCTGCCGCGGCGAACTAATTGCTCTTGATCGAGTAGCTAGAGCGAATCTTACTCTGCCGGCTTCGACTTTGTCGCGGCTGTCTTGCGTTTGCGTGGCGGTTTCCGAGTTTTTGGAGCAGCTCCGTTACGAACAGCACGAACTTTCTGTTCCTGTTCGGAAGCGGACGCATCGCGCTGGCGACGTTCTTTGCGTTCTTTACGCAGCTGCTTTTCGTGCAAATAAGTCTTGAACTTTTTATAGGCAAGACCACCGCCTAAACCAGCGGCGGCAACTGCCAGTGCCGCTGCAATTTTTACCGGACCGCGACCTGGTACCATATGCCACGGGCATTTAGGCAGGGGATAGCTATCCGGAAGAGAAAACTCACAACCACGCGAATTACATTTATGCGCCATAATTTGTCGTACCGCGGCCCACTGAAATCGTCAAATGCGGAGGTTGCGTTCGTTAGGGCGAACTTTACGGCTGGACGGGGACACACCTGGAGGGAGGCCGGGCTCCGAGATCGGGAATCGAGGCACCGCGTGTGCGTTGTCGTCCGCCGAAACGAACCTGACAACCGCAACAATAAACCGCTTCCTCACATCATTATATCGAACGCCGAACGCCGCGTGCTCGTGCATCGGGTGAACTGGGGAGCGATCCCCCGCGGCGACCTGGTGAAGCCTGTCCTGCCCGCCACGCCGAAGCGAGCAAAGGCGGGAGCGGAGTCGAAGGGGCTGCCAGCCGAAACGAACTTTTATTAAAATCGCGGTGCGATTTTGCCGTATCATAGGCCGCTTATGATGCATGAGTCCCTGTCGCTTTGAGACTAAGCGAACACGTTTTCTGGAATGAGGAAGGTTGTGATCTACACCGACGGCGCTTGCCTCGGCAATCCAGGACCCGGGGGTTGGGCGGCGACGCTGGAGTACTGCGGAGTTCGGAAAGATTTCTCGGGTGGTGAACTGGCGACCACGAATAACCGAATGGAGTTGCAAGCTGCGATCGAGGCTCTGCGGCGATTAAGAGAGCAGTGTGAAGTGCAGCTCTACACTGACTCAGAATATCTCCGAGAAGGAATCACGACGTGGATTCACACATGGAAGGCCCGCGGCTGGCGAAGGAAAATCAAAAACAAAGAGCTATGGCTACAGCTCGATGAAATCGCCAGCAGACATACGATCCAGTGGCGCTGGGTGCGCGGGCATTCCGGCACTGAGGGAAACGAAAGATGCGATCTACTTTCAGTAGAGGCCGCGCAGAAGATTGAGGCTGATTCGACGCCTCAGCAACGTCAGGACGCGTTGGAG